>Ga0265294_10008325_pt1 | contig 12134 bp, 13 predicted proteins | sample MunlanPumphouse3_FD_192504 | JGI IMG/M metagenome (GOLD analysis project Ga0265294, IMG submission 192504) | Groundwater microbial communities from a municipal landfill in Southern Ontario, Canada - Pumphouse #3 | ecosystem: Environmental > Aquatic > Deep subsurface > Groundwater | place... | reverse complement strand
ACTTTTGTCTGAACCTGCATAGTTACAACTCAATCTCTAAACTCACATCAGCACACTTTACCGAGTGGGTAAGAGCCCCCATACTGATCACATCGATATCCAGACCGGCAAATCTGCCAACGGTTTCGGGTGTGATCCCGCCGGAAACCTCGAGCGTGACGTTCTCCCGGAGCCCAGCAGATTTGAGAACCGAAATAGCTTCACGGATTTTTTCAGGATCCATGTTGTCGAACATAATAATATCTGCTCCTGCTTTTGCCGCAAGAAGAGCATCGGGAATCGACTCAACTTCGCATTCGACCTTTTTGTCTGAATATGCCTTCGCCCGGCGAACTGCCTCGTCGACCGGCAAAAACGAGCGGTGGGTATCCTTAATCAGAAACTGATCAGAAAGATCATATCTGTGAGGCAGACCTCCGCCGGCAACAATGGCTTTTTTGTCAAAATAGCGAAGACCGGGAGCAGTTTTCCTTGTTCCAGCTACACGAACATGGTCATTTACCACCGAGATAAGACGATTGGCTTTTGCCGCACTGGACGCGATACCACTCATCCGCCCGAGAAGATTCAGACAGGTCCGTTCACGGGAGAGAATTGCATGGACCGGACCTTTGAGCGAAATGATCCTCTCTCCGGATTTCGCGAGAGATCCATCCATAATTTCCGGTTTTGCGGAAACACCCGCATTCTCAAATATCCAGACACACTCCTCAACACCAGACACAACCATATCCTCTCTCGCTTCGATTCTTGCAGAAACAACATTGTTTTTCAGAAGAGCAAGTGTTGTGATGTCGCCTGATGAAACATCCTCGGCGACAAATGAAAGAAGCTGATCTGTTGGAAGCATTTACTTTGAGACGTTGATCATTCGCTCGATCGCAACACGGGCACGATCTGCAGTTTTTTCCGGGACCTGAACGGGCACAACACCGTCGCGTAGAGTGATATACAGATCTTCCTCTGTTATGAGTTTCATGTTCCGGCACACTGCCGTATCCATAACATGAAAAAGAGTGTCTGGATATTTTTTCTGCAGAGGATGGCAGATCCCTTTCTCCGTAAAGATGACCCACTCCTTCTTTGTGCCGCAATTCCGCATCATATAGCCGGTCGATCCCACCATATCGGATGCCAGCTGGACCTCGGGTGAACATTCAGGATGACATACGATCGTAGCATTAGGATATTCGCGTCGTGCAGCCTCTATGTCCCTAAGGGTAAACTGGTGATGCGTCGGGCACCCTCCGTTTTGCGGGACAGGGATGATCTTTTTCTCCGGCACGAGTCTCTGCGCATATGCTGCAAGATTTGCATCCGGACCAAAGAGGATCGTATCTTCCGGAAGAGCACGGACAACTTCAGCAGAGTTTGCCGATGTGCAGGTTATATCACACTCTGCCTTCGTTGCTGCGGTTGAATTAACATACACAACGAACGGGGCTCCCGGGTGTGCGGCTTTTGCAGCGAGAACTTTCTCAGGAGTGAGCTGATCCGCAAGAGGGCATCCTGCATCCGGGCGGGGAATGAGAACGGTTTTATCCGGCGAGAGGATCTTTGCCGTCTCTGCCATAAAATAGACGCCGCAGACAACAAGAGTAGATTCCTTTACCTCTTTTGCACGTCGGGCAAGTTCAAGAGAGTCGCCTGTAATGTCGGCAAGGTCCTGGATTTCCGGTGGCTGATAATTGTGGGCAAGGATCAGAGCACCTTTTTCATCAGCGAGTCGTCTGATCTCTTCTCCGTAGTTCATGCACCAATCACCAGAGGATTATCCAGATTCTTGAGGAGTGTCAGGATAGAAAGGGCGGCAAGATAACTGGTTGCAGGATTTGCCGGGGAGGGAACGTTTCTCACTCTGACATAAGCTTCACCAAACTCTCCTTCGAAGAAGATCTCATGCATATTTCTGTCTTCTTTTGGATCCATCCACAACTCGACATCCACATCTCTCCCGCAGGCAAGGGAAAGAGATTCGGCAACGTTCGTGTTCTTCGGATACTGGTGAACGCAGTCATAGGCTTTTCCCGAAAAGAGACAGGTCCGTTCATCTGCATCACGTGAAAGGGATTTTGGGTTTTTCGTTGTGCGGAGTACGAATTTATCCACTCTTGATATCTGACCGACACGGACATTGTCGAGTCCCATAATAGCCCCTGATGGAACGTGGATCTTTCTTTTATTTTCGCGGGCTATCTGGATGAGGTCGTTACGAAATGCAACATCCGCAAGAGAACCCACACTCATTATTACTATATCTTTTCCCGCACGGAGAATTTCTTCTGCATGAGCCGTTGCGGCTGCGACCGATGCAGCCTCGACGATCAGATCAGTAGGCTCTTTGAGGAATTCAGTGAAATCAGAATAAGGAGTTGCTCCGAATTCGCTGCCGAATTCTTTAGCACGTTCAGAAACAACATCAAATACTGCAGTTATTTTGAAATTTTCCTGACCTTTTGCAATGACTCGCCCGATATTTCCGCACCCTAAAAGCCCTATGGTTATCATACTTGTATGAGAGTTTCAGATTACTGGTAGTTAAGGGTTGTGTCCCTCTTCTCAGGACAGGGAAAAAGGAAGGGATTATTTCTGATATTCCAGGATATCGCCAGGCTGACAATGAAGAACTTCGCAGATCGCTTCCAGAGTTGAAAACCGTATTGCTGCGATTTTTCCCGTCTTAATTTTTGAAAGATTGGCATTCGTGATGCCGACCTTTTCTGCAAGTTCGTTAAGGGACATTTTCCGGTCCGCCATCACGCGGTCAAGTCTGAGAATAATGGGCATGATCAGAGGGTCTCGTCTGCCTGCTCCTGAAGTTCGAGACCGTACTCAAAAATATTGGCAAGCGAATAAACAACAAAGGCGAGAACCAGACCTTCAATACTTATAGTAAACATTTCCATGGAAACACCAATGATGGCTGCACCGATTATTTCGATCAGACCGGGGATCACAGAGATAAGTGCAATCAGCAAAGCAATGGTTTTTAAATGCTGGGCATTGTCTTTGGTGAAAGGAAGCATGGTCTTTCTGATGCCGGAGAATATTTTACCGGCAACGATGAGGATCCCCATGATAAAGCCCATATATGCAAGGGACTCAATCGAGAATACGGCAAAAATTCCCGGAAAACTACTCCCATCAGGTAATATCCATTCGTTAAATGCTTCAGAACCGGCTATTCCATAAATAACAACGACAGCCCCGATGAGCAGTATCAGCATCCCAATAAGGATCCACCCAAGGATGCGGGCAATTTTCAATACGATGTCTGCGACACGTGCACTTTTTTCAATTTTGGTTTGAATAACATTCATGTGACTTAGCACATTAACATATATGTTGTATAACATTAATAAGTTATCGTTTATCGATAAATAATTGTTGTATTAAAATAAAAACCCACACAGGGGAATACTTGATGTGCAAGAAGAACACACCTACCATTACGATGGATAACGACACGCATGTTGCAGCAGTGGATTTGGGGGCAACACATGCCCGCGTGGGAATTGTGGACAGCAAAGGAACGATTTGTGCATTTTCCCAAAATGATGTAGGGGAATTGTCAGAGTGCGTAGAGATCCAAACACTGATATATGATATGATTTCAGATCTGGTGACCAAAACCGGAATTTCGCTAAAAGCGATCGGCATCAGTACGGCGGGACCAGTTGATCTGAAAACCGGTTCGATCATCGGATCGCCGAACATGAAATGTGATAGGATCTTTCTTACAGAACCCCTTAAAGAGAATTTTGGTATCCCTGTCAACATGATGACCGACTGCAAAGCCGGAGCACTCGGTGAATATTATTTTGGCGGGGGAAAAAACGCAGGAACACTTGTCTATCTGACATTTTCCACAGGGATCGGAGCGGGTGTTTTAGAAAATGGGAAACTCCTTTCCGGGTCAAGCGGGAATGCCTCCGAGGTCGGGCATTTTCTTGTGGATACGACCTGGGACCTCTCGTGCGGATGTGGTGGTACCGGACACTGGGAAGCATACTCAAGTGGAACTGGTATCCCTAAATTTTTTCAGGCATGGTGTGAAAAGTGCACAGAATATGCTCCTACCCCGTTAATGACCGCCGGGCAGATCCTCTATGCGGCAGAAATGGAAAGCCCGCTTTGTCTTTCGTTCTGTGATGAACTGGCAAAAATAAACGGCTGCGGACTTTCATCTGTGATTGCGGCATACGATCCCGATCTGATCATCCTGGACGGACCTATTGCAAGAAACTACCCGTCACTTATTGCCAAAAAAATGACTGAGCACGTGGACCATTATCTGCCGATACCGGAAATCCGTATATCTACCCTTGAAGGAAGAGCCCCATTACTTGGTGCTGCCTCTCTGGCACTCAAAAACGTGCCGTAAATGATCTGATTTCTCTTAGATTTCTGGATTCATTTCTGAATCAACTCCAAGAATATATATTCTGTGACCTGCCAAAATAGATATAATTAATGAGCGATGGTTTATTTGTAAGATTCAAACGATGGTTCCAGAATAATTTCGTATTTTTCGGTCCGGGTCTCCTTCTTGCAATCACGGCAGCCGGTGAAGCAGGCGTCACCGAAACAATAGAAATCGGGGCACATTACGGTCTTGCGTTGATTTGGGTCGTCATTGTCACTCTTATTTTTAAATATGCATTTACCAACGGGATTGCCCGATACACGCTGGCAACACATCACACGATATTCGATGCGCTGAATACCCTGCCCGGTCCAAAAAACTGGGGATCATATCTCATCATTTTTTCTTATCTCATGGAAATGTTTGCGATCGGCGCAATGCTGATGTTTTCTGCAACATTTCTGGATTATCTCATCCCGGGTATTTATTCTGTTTTTCTCATCGCAGTTTTTCTCCTTATATTGGTTTTAGCAGTTCTCCGAACCAGTTCATACGAGATCCTCGAACCAGTGATGGCAATAATGGTCACCCTTCTTGCTTTGGGAATCATTTTCTGCCTGCTTCAGTTCCCGCTTTCCTTTAATCTCCTTGCAGGAGGACTGATCCCGACAATTCCAACCGGATCGGAAATGGCAATCCTCGCTATTCTCGGCGTGGTCGGTTCCGGACTGAACCTAATGCTCTATTCAGTGTGGTTATCCCAGAAAACAAAGATCCATGAAGAAAATAAAAAGGAGTGCGATCTGCAAAACGAGTCGTTCTTCAAAAAATACATCCGCAGTGTAAACATTGACGTCATCACCGGATTTATTTTCGTGGCGATCGTCACTATCGGTTTCATGTTCCTCGGTTATGTGGGTTATACGGTTTCCTTCATGCCCCAAGGAGCAGAAATCACCCTGGACACGATGATCACTCAGGTGCTCTACGTTTTTGGAACCCTTCCCTACGGGACATATATTTTCCTGTTCTTTGTCGCAATCATTTTCTTCGGGGCGGTCGTCATCGGGATGGATGCCCGGGCACGAGCTCTTGCCACAGTAATCCACCACATGGGAGAAGATAAAGGGGTAAAGATCCTTGATGAGCACAACCTCTACAAACTGGTTCTCCTTGCATTCTCCGCAGTAATTGTCGTGACATTTATTATTGCAAATCCGATGACCATCATCCGGGATATCTCAGCTATCTCGGCAATCCTTTTCGGAATTTTCGGATTCATCGTCATTTATCTAGACTACAAACTGCCGAAATATGCAAAAGGGAACCGGATCTGGTTAGTGATGATGGCATTTGGAAGTGCACTCTCGATTTATGTCGCACTCTTGATCGAATCTTCATTCCTGGTAAACGGTATCCCCTTAATCGAACGGATGCTGGTGATCCTGGTCATTATCTATATCATCACAAAAACAGATCTGTTCAAGAAACTTATCGGCGGAACTGCGACCAAAGTCGATAAATTGTGGGCTGCCGGCTTGTTTGGCGCATTATCTATATACGGCGTGTTCCGGGGGATAACAGTTGGCGACCTTATCTTCAATTTCAGTGCTATAGGACCGATAGTTGCGGGACTCTTGGGAGGTCCTTTCGTAGGCGGACTTGCGGGATTGATCGGATGTATTTACCGGTATGCACAAGGGGGATCTACTGCCATCGGATGTTCGATCGCAATTCTCGCTGCCGGACTGATAGCAGGATTCGCCATTCATTTCTGGAAAGGAAGGGTCACAGTCTTCAAAGCAACGGTCCTGACGATCATCATAGAACTGATACACCTTCTCGTGATCGTCCCGGTATGCGGACTTGCTTTTGGCACACAGACGATCGATGAAGTCATAACAACGGTGACCAGCACCCTTCTCCCGGTAACGATCGTGAATACGCTGGGTGTGGCATTATTTGCCTTCTTTGTAAAAGATCACGAGATCTTTGGCGAGGGGGAACGGAAACTGTTTGGCAGAAAGAAAAAATCTGACAAAAAATCTGACGAAGAAATTGAAGCAGCTGACGAAAAGGAGGAAGAAAAATAAATGTCGGGTCATGAAGAAAAACCACCGAAGACAAAAGCGGACATATATATCACCAGTGCAATTTTCATTCTGTTAATAATTCTGTTTATCGCTGCATTCCATCCATTCGGGACATTCCTTGCAGAAGATTTTCCCGAAGATGAGGTAGTGGTGGCGGCTTCGCTTCCTTTCGAAGGTGAAATGGCGGAATTCGGTATCGAGTATCAGCGGGGGATCGACCTGGCGGCTGACGATATCAATAAAAACGGAGGGATCCGCGGAGTCCCGCTGAAAGTTGTTTATTATGATAACAAGGGAAATAAAACACTAGCAATAGAACAGTTCAAGGAGATCCGTGACCAGGGGATCCCGGTCGTGATCGGGGCATTATCAAGTACCGTCACTCTGGCTCTGGCCCCGTATGCGGAAACCTATGAGATCCTTCTGGTATCTCCGGCGGCAACATCTGCAAGTCTTTCCGCGTATAAAAATTACGTATACCGGACCGTTTCCTCAGATATATACCTCGGAGCGGGAATGGCAAAAATCGTAGCAGGGAAAAACAGCACGCAGGATATAATGATACTTTGCGTTGATACCAGTTATGGAAAGAGTCTCAAAAGTGCATTTATCAATGAAGTGAATGCATCGTATTCCGGAATGCATATCGTATCTACGATAATGGTCCCCGATTCAGATAAGATCAATGCTACTGAAATCATCGAAGAGATGAAAAAGACTAACCCGGAATCAGTTCTTCTGATAATTAATCCAAGTCAGGCCGTCACAATTATGAAGGAGGCGGAAAAAGAAGGACTTGATCCTCAGTGGTACGGGTCAGATACCATTACCAACAGGCAGATCCCCGAAGAAGTTGGAAAATACGCTGATGGATTGATCGGATTTTCCCAGGCAAGAAGAATATCCGATCCCACGTATGAAGAAAAGTATGTAGAAAAGTATGGTGAGCAGTTTATTGTACGTGATTCAATATACGGATATGATACGATGATGGTAATTGCAGAGGCAATTGAAAACAGCGGATATACGGCGGACGGCATAATAGATGCTCTGTCCGGTATCCGTTATGTGGGACTGACAGGAGCCATCGTGTTCGACGAATCAGGCGATGCATATCCGTCGTATGATGTTATGAAACTCGAAAACGGCGTGTGGGACGACATCGAATGGAAAGAGATCCTGTCGTTTGATAGTAAATCCTCAGAATCACATTGATCAGTTCCAAGTGACCAGGTCGGAAATATCAAGTAGTAATCCCGCCAACATTATATCATGACAATCACACTTGATTCAACTATCGCCGATCTCCTTCGTGCGAAGCCGGAATCCGCAACGATCCTTCAGAACTTCGGCATGGGTTGCCTTGGTTGTGCAATCGCAAACAATGAAACCATTCGTGAGGCCGCGATGGTCCACGCGATCCCATTAGAAGAGCTTGCAAAAAAGCTTGGCATCTAAATACTCTCTCTTTTTAACGATTTCAGTTCAGATATATCCGCTTCCGGATTTGCCAGCAGATGACGCACTATCGCCGGCTCGTGAACCAGAAGACAGTCCATACAACTCCATATTTCCCCGTGTGGCGTATCAATCATACGACCAAGTTCTGTGTCCATGCACGGATACAGCGGGCAATAACAAAAACTACATTGCTGCTCTGAATAATGATGACACGGATAATAAGGACACCCCTCCGGTATCCATTCGTTCCAGTGATCGCCGCCGTATCTGCTGTAAATAAAAAACGACGGGCGTTTCCGTTTCACTGCGGGATTTCCTGTTGACCACCCGCGGGTCACACCCCAGGTCATCAGAAGATAATTATCGAACCGGATAAGAGCCTCGGTCAAAGCATGCGAAACCGCTTTGAAGATCCGCATCCCTGTTTCGGTGAGAGGACCGGCAAAATCTTCAGCAGGTCCCGCCGTCTTTTCCGATGCCACGACCGCCGCATCGGTGGAAAGTGCTCCGCAGGGAAGTTTTCGGGCAGAGATCACCTGCATCTTCGCTTCGGTCATGGTCACCAGAGCCCCGAGAAGAGCGGCATCTGTCAGGGGACGTTCGCAGGTAACGATGATGTTGATCGTCCGGTTCCGGTCGGAAACCGCGGCGGTCACAAACGCAGTAATATAATCATAGCGTGCAATACAGAGATTCGCAATAGGAACTGCCGTCAGAAGACCAAACTGGGGCTGTAAAAATCCGTTTCGTGTAGAGACCCTGTCAATATAGACTCCCGCATCTTCGGAAAACTGCCCGGGAATAGATATGTTCAGAAGCGTTTTGACATCGCGAAGACCCCCGTCCACCCCGTTACTTGCCGCACGAAAATCGCCGCGGACGATCAAAGCATCTTTTCTTAGATAATACCGCACTTAAAACATCCCGTCCTGCTCAAAACTTCTGCCGAATCGGATGGCAAGCTCCGCTTTATACAACTCTTTTCCAAGATATGCCGCATGATCCAGAAGAGACACCCCGTCCTCTTCCATGATCACAGAGAAGACATCATACCAGGAACTTCCCCGGATCGCCTTCCCATTCCTGACGGCAATGATCTGCCCATCCTCAATACCGATACGGAAATTTCCTTTCGGATCGTAGGTAAGCGAACCGGACGCTTTAGGAGCATCACGGATCCCGTCATAAACAAGCGGAGGTTCCCGGCGAAGACGTTTTTCCTTCAGGATCAAAACATCGACGCCGACATCTTTCGGATAAGGGCGGCCTTTCGACAACGCCATCAGTTCAACGGCACGCCGCATCTCTGCGGTCGCACCGCGGGTTTTATCCGAATGTTCTGAAACCAAAAGACATGCAGCACCGACCTCCGCAGAAATTCCCGCAAGCATGGCACAGATCCCCGGACTATCGGCATCCATCATTTCAACAACGTTCACACATCCGAGAACCTTCGGGCATCCAAAATCCGTGAGATAACCTGCGATGGATCTGGTCATACCGGAAAGCGGCGGCAGCAAAAGAGGGTCTGCGATAATTTTCGTAAGACCCGCCGCCTTCGCCAGCGTTATGGTATCCTCAAGCGAGACCCCGTCGCGCGGGATAAGAACACACGCGGCTCCCGCTTTTTGTATTTTTTCTGCAAGAAGCGGGATCGTATCCTTCGTGAGGGAAAAAACAAGATCGGCACGGAACAATGCCGCAGAAATCAGTTCAGGGTCGAGAGTGTCTACCGAAAGAGGAATGCCAAGATCGGCCACCTCGGAAAAACAGCGGACGATGTCCTCACGGGTAGCATCGAACCCGAAACCAAGATCAACGATATCTGCCCCGTTCTGCTTTGCATGGATCACTGCCTCACGAAGGGCGGGATGCCGGTGAGCATCCATAATCTCATGAATGACCTTGATCCTGGACGAGCCGCCTATTTTTACCTCACGGATCATAAACGAAGCGTCCGCTTCTGACTCCATATCGATGAGTTTTTTTCGCGCCGAGCTCGCTTTTTCCTGTGCAAGCATATCATCTGCCGGCGTGTTTGCAGACAAGCGACCTGCAGAAATCAAAGAAACACACATCCCCATATCTGCCGCATGGCGCGTCCCCCGTCGAATGGGAACGCCGGTATTCTCTTCTATTTTCTGAAACGACGCTGTACACATCCCGGAAACAACAACAAGATCACTTGGGTATGCCTGGATCAGTTTCTCCAGAGATGCAGGCGTTAAAAACGACGCAATCTCTCCTGTTTCTAAAATATCGTAAGTAAACTCAGTTACTTTAGATAAAGCAGAACGAAGAGATGGTGCACTCTGGCGTCCCGTCGGAAAGAGAACATGCATGTATGTTATCCTTATGTTTTTGAACTTACATAGTAATTACCTTAAGATGGTTCTGATTAAGTGTGATCTCCATATCCATTCAAATGCATCACCGGACGGAAAGTGCCCCGTCGAACAGATCATAGCGAAAGCAAAAGAATGTGGACTTGACGGGATCGCGATCACCGATCATGATTCGACCGAAGGCGCAAAGAGAGCCCTGAAAATTAAAAACCCGGGCATCCTGATTATTCCCGGTATCGAAGTCTCAACAAAACAGGGGCATATTCTCGTTCTTGGAACAACGGAGACGTTCCCCATGGGCGAAGATGCCTGCGAAACGATCCGCAAAGCAAAAGCAAAAGGGTGTCTCACGATCATTCCCCATCCATTTCACATGTGGCGGCACGCAGTCGGTCTTCAATCACTGGAAGCACTCCAGCATTCTGACGCTATAGAAGTGTATAACAGCAGATATTATATCGGAACGGCGAATAAAAAAGCCGCCCGGATGGCAAAACTATACAACAAACCCGTAACTGCAGGTTCCGATGCACATACCTGCAAGTTCGTGGGATACGGAATAAACATCATCGATGCAAAGGAGAAAACCGTTGAGTCTGTTCTTGAGGCAATCAAAAACGGGAAAATCACAAGCAGCTGCAAAAAAACGCCCATCAGAACCTATACATCCCAATCACTGCATAATGTCATGCGAAGAGTCAGACGGCACACTCCGCGGCTAAAAGCCCGGCGGCTTCCATGAAACTTGCGATTCTTGCGGGATACCGTGGACAGAATTTTGCGGGTTCGCAGTATCAGCCCGATAAGAGAACGGTTGAGGGGGTTTTTGTTGAGGGGGGAATAAAACTCGGGCTTTTTTCCACTACAAAAGAGGCGCATTTCAGAACTGCGGGCAGGACCGACAGCGGAGTGAGTGCGAGAAGACAGCTTTTTACCATCAACACCGATAAACCGGACCTCGCCGTCAAGGCACTGAACGCTCATCTGCCAAGCGACATCTGGTGTCTCGGCGCTGTAAAGGTCCCCGATGAATTTTTCGCCAGGTATGCTCCCGTTGACAGAACATACAGGTATTATTACCCTTACCCGGTAGAAGATATCACAAAAATGCATGAGGCGGCAGCCTGCCTCGTTGGGAAACATAACTTCTGCGGATTTTCACGAATGGAGGCAGGACGTGATCCCGTCAGGACCGTGACGAAAGCCCGGGTGTTCGAGGGAAACGACGGATGCCCGGTTTTCGAGGTCACGGGATTGAGTTTTCTCTGGAATATGGTGAGGGGGATGGCGGGGGTTTTGCAGTCCGTAGGCATGAACCTGTCCAAACCCGACATTATCAATGAACTGCTTGCCGAACCAAAGGAAAGGGTCCATCCCGCATCGCCGGAAGGACTCATCTTATGGGATCTGACCTGCGATCTGACGTTTACCCCGATGCCGCAGAAACGCGTGGTGAAGCGGGCACTTGCCCATGAGGCGATCTCCGCACGGGCAGACATGCACACGGCAGAAGCATTACTTGAAAATGACCCGCGGGAAGACTGGAAGAAAAAGATCGTAAGAGAATATTCGGCAATAATAAAAAAGTGAAGGATTACTTCATTCCTTCGACGAGTTCTCTCCCTGCCTTTTCCGCCTCGACCACACTCTCAGGCCACCCTTTCACTCCTCCATGCTTATCCATACCCGGGAACAGAACATTCTTCGAATACGTAAAACCTGCGTCATTGAAAAATGCCGTCACCACCGGAAATGCCGCATCGAAACTATACGGGAGATCCTGACCTGATGTGGCAATAAACACCCCCGTATGCTTCGCCAGATGTTTTGCATCGAACGAAAGCGTATGCATCACGAATTTTTGTGCCC
>Ga0265294_10008324_pt1 | contig 12135 bp, 12 predicted proteins | sample MunlanPumphouse3_FD_192504 | JGI IMG/M metagenome (GOLD analysis project Ga0265294, IMG submission 192504) | Groundwater microbial communities from a municipal landfill in Southern Ontario, Canada - Pumphouse #3 | ecosystem: Environmental > Aquatic > Deep subsurface > Groundwater | place... | reverse complement strand
CAATACTTTGCGGCATTTCTATTGAATAAAAACTAGTTTTTTAAAATATTATTAATTTTTTGTAATTTTTATTGTTTAGAAAATGAACTAAAAACAAAACGAATCTGTTAATAAAAATGTATTGCTAAGTGTTCACATTCCGCAATACAGCACTAAAACAATTTAACATAGTGCTTAAAGTAAAGATTATGAGTGATTTAAAAATTTTTAACAACAATCAAAAACTCAACACAACAACCAAAAAAGAAATCGTAGATTTTCTGTATAACCATCTGGAGCAATTTGGAGATCCTAAAGATGATATAGAAAAATGCATAGATTATGCTATGCAAGAATACACATCGTTCGGTGGATTTGTTCTTGCTTACTACGATAATTCCCAATTATTGGGAGTAGTAATTGTTAATAAGACTGGGATGAAAGGATTTATTCCTGAAAACTTACTTGTGTACATAGCTACTCACAACCAACACCGAGGTAAGGGGATTGGGAAAAAATTAATGAAAGAGGCTATAAAATTATCGGAAGGTAATATCGCATTGCATGTTGAACCTAATAATCCAGCTAAAGGACTTTATGAAAGCCTAGGGTTCACAAATAAATATCTAGAAATGCGTTTAATTAAAAACAACATATAATGGCCTATATTACTTTAAATTCAGATAAACTGAGAGCTAACTATCAATTCCTTGACAAGATTTTCAAAAAAAGAGGTATTGAATGGTCTGTTGTTACCAAAATGATGTGCGGAAACAAAGAGTTTCTAACAGAGCTCCTAAAATTAGACATCAATCAGATATGTGACTCTAGAATATCTAATATAAAAGCGGTAAAAGCCATTAGACCAGATATTGAAGCTATTTATATTAAACCTCCTGCAAAAAGAGCTATTCCTGGTGTAGTAAAATATGCCGATATAAGCATGAATACAGAGATAAGCACAATTAAAATGCTATCTGCAGAAGCTGTAAAACAGAATAAAAAGCATAAGATTGTTATTATGCTAGAAATGGGAGAACTTAGAGAAGGAGTTCTACATGAAAATTTTATTAGTTTTTATGAACAAGTTTTTAGTCTAGAAAACATAGAGGTAATTGGGATTGGAACTAATCTTAACTGTATGTACGGAGTCCTACCTAGTCATGACAAACTTATTCAACTAAGCATATACAAACAGTTAATTGAAGCTAAATTTAATAAAAATATTAAATATCTCTCTGGAGGGTCGTCTGTAACTATTCCTCTTATTTTTCAAGATCTTCTTCCCAAAGGCATCAACCACTTTAGAGTTGGTGAAACTCTATACCTTGGCACCGACGTGTACAACGACTCTGTGATAGAGGGCATGGAGGTAGATCTCTTTCAACTATATTCACAAATAATTGAACTTAAACAGAAACCTGGAATCCCTATTGGAGAGATGGGCACTAACCTTGAAGGTGACTCTTTTGAACTAGATTCAGATATGAGCAGCGAAATAAGTTGCCGCGCAATTCTAGACGTTGGACTACTAGATGTAGATAGAAACCATATTACCCCTAAAGATCCCGACGTTAAAGTAGTAGGTGTAAGTTCAGATGTTACTGTCGTAGACTTAGGTAAAAACCAAAAAAAATACAAAACTGGAGATTTTCTAGAGTTTAAAGTAGACTATACTGGCATACTCAAAATTCTTAATTCAAAATATATAGACAAGTATGTAAAAAAGAGTTAAAAACTACTCATTATTATAACAAACTCTATATATGAGGAGTCTATTTAGAACTATTACTATATGTGTTGCTTTTTTTTTAGGAGCAACATTTTCCTATGCACAACCTGCATATATAGAGATTGGAGTAGCACCAGGGCTAAGCTTTTTTAGAGATAAAGCTACATCGCCCCTTTTTTATAGAGGAAATACCCTTTCTTTTATAGGTGCTTGGCACTCTACCAAAAACTCTAATGAGAAATTAGCTTCAATAAGTTTTACATGGGGTAAACACACAAACAACTATAATAACACCCATAATTCAGCTAAATTATATAATTTAGAATTCACTTTTTCAAAACTATACCTACTTAATAAATTCTCATCTGAGAAGTGGAAAACGAAAATAGGTGCAGGAATACTTTCCACTTTAAATATTAGAGAAAATAAAGCTCTTATGAATAACTCTCTAGGAGTAGAAAATATATCAAATATTGTTCTCTCCACAAAGATATCAAAGGATATTTCACGTTTAAGTTCTGGTAAAGAACTTGCTTTTCTGTTTAATGTAGGTATAGTCAATCTTAATTACAGACCAGGATATGCCTATAATTACTTACCTAGTATAGAAGATTGCTATATAAGAAGCATGACCAACCATCACCTGTCTATAAATGGATTTAGATTAAACTCAGGAGTTCAATATTCGAAAATGCTTTCTAATAGGAATATCCTTAGAATATCATATCTATTTGATGCCTATAATGCTCCTGGGAAACACGAACCATTTAATTATGCAAAGCATTCACTGAAATTTTCTCTTTTATTTAATTACAAATAATTATTCCAAATGAGAAAGAGAGTTTTTTATATCTTAATAATCCAACTATTTTCACTTACTTCTTGCCACAAATGGTTATTTGAAAAAGATATAGCTTCTAAAGATCCATTTATTAATTTCAATTATTTATGGGATGAGGTAGATAAAAAATATGCTTATTTTGAATTAAAACAGGTAAATTGGGACTCTGTTAAAACAGTATACCACTCAAAGCTCTATGCCGGAATAGAGGAAGACACCCTATTTACAATTCTTGGTGATATGCTCAACGAACTTAGAGATGATCATACAAACCTGCTCTCTCCATTCAATACTTCTAGATATAATATATTTTTAAAAGGAGATGATAATTTTGAATACAGAGTAATCCAAAAATATTACATTAAAAATAATGAATATGCTACAGGAGTGTTTAAACATGGATTTATTAACGGCTTCAATATTGGATATATTCGTTATGGTAGTTTTGTAGAATCTATAAATAACAATGATCTTGATTTTATTTTAGAAAGATATAAAAACACTAAGGGTATAATTATTGACTTAAGAGAAAATAGTGGTGGCAATTTTGTAAATATTCCAAAAATTCTTGGCAGGTTTACAGACAAAAAAACTTTGGTTATGTACAATCGGACACGTAGCGGCACAGGAAGAAATGACTTTGGCCCCTACGAGCCTTTTTATATTTCACCTTCAAAGAGAATTCAATACCTTAACAAACCGGTTATAGTACTTATAGACAGAGGTTCATATAGCGCATCTACTTTTTTTGCTTTAGCTACCAAAGCTATGGATAATATAACTCTTGTTGGAGATAAAACAGGAGGAGGAGGAGGTTTGCCCAACGGAGGGCAACTACCTAACGGTTGGACATACAGATTATCAATCACTCAGTCATATGATTTAAATAAAATAAACTATGCCGAAAATGGTGTAGAGCCCGATTTCTATGCTAAGCTGAATTGGTTTAATCTTACTCAAGACCAAATAGTAGATTTTTCAATTAATCTCATAATTAAAAAATAACTACCTTTGAATCCAATTTCAATTTCTAAAATGACTTCTCAAAAACAGATTGAAAGCGCAGCCCAAATAATCAAATCGGGTGGTTTAGTTGCTTTCCCTACGGAAACAGTATATGGACTTGGTGCAGATGCACTCAACTCAAATGCTATTGCAAAAATTTTTATAGAAAAAGAGAGACCTTCTTTCGACCCCTTGATAGTACATATCTGTAATATTAAAGATATTGAATGGCTCACAAAACATTATGATTCAAGAGTAGATATTCTAGCGAAAATGTTTTGGCCAGGGCCACTCACTATAGTTCTCCCTAAAAGCGATATCGTTCCCGACATTGTAACTTCTGGATTGCCAACTGTAGGAATAAGAATGCCTAGAAATAAAATTGCATTGGATTTTATTAAAGCTTCGGGGTGCCCCATAGCTGCTCCAAGTGCAAATAAATTTGGAAGAATAAGTCCCACTACAGCCATTCACGTTAAGAAACAATTAACCGGAATAAAATGTATCCTTGATGGGGGGCCATGTGAAGTTGGAATAGAATCTACAGTTATCGCACTAAATCCCGATGGATTTGTTATATTACGTGAAGGGTTTATAACCAGTACGGACCTCCAGAAAGCCTTACCAAAATCAAAAGAGAATAAACACAAATCACCAGTAGCTTCTCCTGGATTATTAGAATCTCATTATAGCCCAGAAAAACCTCTTTTTTTAGTAAACAGTGAAGAAATCACTCAAACTAAAATCTCTGACTATAAATGGCCGAAAGGCAATGGTGGCTTTATATCATTCTCAGGCAATACACTTCCAGAATTCACACTAACAGAATATCTTTCAAAAAATAGAGATCTTAAAGAAGCTGCCATAAATCTTTTTGGTATTCTTCATAAACTAGAAGACAATCCTGCAATAGATTACATTGTTGCAGAGACTGTTCCACAAGAGGGAATAGGACTTGCCATAATGGACAAATTAAATAAAGCAGCTCATAGATACACTAAACTAACACTTTAATAAATAAGATATGAAAAATAAAGCTTATTTACTTTTCTACTCAATTGTAATTATATCACTCGCTCAAAGTTGTGGAATGTTCCATAGAAGCGTTACCAATACCCCATATACCAGCTCTTTCAGTAATAATGAAATAGCCCTTATCATGGAAGCAGATACTACTACACCTATGACAATTCTACAAACAGACAACGTAAGTGATTCAATTATTCTTAGAACACAGAGTAGAGATGTTACTCCCAACATAAGCGATCCATTCCTAAATACACTAATCAAGAGAATGTATGCAACCGTTACAGATTCTACATCTCTTGGTGTTGGCATCGCAGCTCCTCAAGTTGGAGTTTTAAAAAAGGTAATTCTTGTTCAACGTTTCGATAAACCAGGAGAACCTTTCGAAACGTACATTAACCCCAAAATATTACAATGGACTAAAAAGAAACAAGATTGCAAAGAAGGCTGCCTCTCTGTTCCCAACATCCAAGGCACCACCAAAACACGAGCATATGCAATTCTTATTGAATATTATACTATATATGGCAAAAAACAGACAGAAATGATAGAAGGCTATACTGCTGTTATCTTTCAACACGAAACCGATCATTTAAACGGCATCTTATTTTTTGACCATTTACTTTAATTATTTCAATATTAAATGGGTATTTATTAACTTATTGCTACAAATAAATGTAACTACAAAATCTAATATAAAATCGGAAAATTAAGTTAAAAGAGAGAGTAATTAATTTAAAACTGTTCTTAAAAAAGAGGAAAAAACATCTATCCCCTTATCTATATCAATTACTTTTATGTATTCATCATGGTTATGAATAGCTTTTAATTGTTCCGGATCTACTATCATAGGATTTATCCCATAAACTGGAATACCCAAAGATCTATAATAATTATTATCGGTAGATGCAGGTAAAAGCATAGGTATGACTGCCGATCCTACATACTCTTTTTTGATAGCATCAGAAATACAATCATAAAAATACTCGGGAACAGTACCTTTTGAAGAAGCATCTCTACTTAGAACTTCAATTTTAACAACCGAATCGTCTATTAAAGAGTATATTTGATCTATAATCTGCTTTGGTTCAGTACCTGGCAAAAGTCTTACATCAAGAAAGGCGCTCTGAGTATTTGAACTCTGATTAAAACCTCTAGAGTTACCACCAAAACCTGTAAGAGTAATTTTATTAGTAATTAAATCTCTTATTTCCGGATCATCTTTTGAAAACTTATACAATAACTTTTTAAAGATTTTAGAATTAGGTTTGAGCAACATTTTTCCCTTTATACCTCCAACTACCTTACCTAATGAGACAAACATCAATGCTGCTTCATCCGTCATAATGACTGGTTTTGGTGCATTTAATAATTTATACAACCCGTTTATCATGAGCATACTTGCATAATTATTCTCTACAATAGAGGCGTGCCCTGCAAAATCTGTTTTCCAACTTAACTTTAGCCAAAGATTCGATTTTTCTATTATTGAAATTCCAAAAATAGGAGCTTTTTTTGATAAAAACCCAATATTTTTCATTCCGGCTCCACCCTCACCTATTAAAAGTACAGGATTAAAATTCTCCAGAAAATTTTTGGAAACAATTTTACTACCCGTTATTCCCCCAGTCTCTTCTCCTGAAACAAATAATATTGTAACGTTATAAGGAAGCTCTCTTTCATAGGACTCAGCTACAAATTTTTTAATCGCAAAAAATTCAATAATGGCAAGCCCTTTATTGTCCATAGAACCTCGGCCCCAAACCTTTCCATCATCTATAGTACCTCCAAAAGGAGAATGTTCCCATTTCGTAGAATCTCCGGGAGGAACAACATCCATATGAGTATGGAATACAATATTTGGTTTACCATAAGATAATGGATAAAGAGATGCCGTAAAATTTACAGATCCAGGCAAATCATTAATATAGTTAACTATTAGACCTGCTTGCCTACACTTTGAAGCCATAAACCATGCAGCCTTATTTTCATGGCCGGTAACAGATGGAATTCTAACATAATCTCTTAAAAGCAGAACTGCTTCTGATATTGAATCATTTTCACTTAATACAAAATCACCCCCGTTCACTCCCGAAGAAATTTTTGAACTAAGCATAATTAATATAAATAGAACATATGTAATAGCTTGCATATTTCTATTAATAGAACCAGTAATATCTGTTTTTTTCATATATGGTAAATTTAGGAAAAAAAGCAAAATAACACAATTCTATTTTTTCAAATTAATAAGGTAATTTTGCAGAATGAACTATCAATAAAATTCAGATAATTTTTAAAAAAAGTGACAACCTTACAAAGGCTCGGGTGACTAAAATACCCATGAACAAATAGTATAAAATAAATAAAATATGGATAACACAAATCTTAATATTGAACTGGCATATCTTACCATAGAAGATTATCAAGAGCTCAAAGAGGTAATGATTGAGTCATACCAACAGATGCCCTCATCTTACTGGAAAGAATCTCATATTGAGAAACTTCTCAAAATATTTCCTGAAGGGCAAGTAGTAATGAAGGTAAATGGACATGTCGCTGGTTGCGCATTGTCTATAATGGTAAAGCAAAATTTAATAGAAGAACCTCACACATATAAAGAGATTACTTTAAATTTCACATTTGACACGCACACTAAATACGGCGACTTTCTCTATGGCATAGATGTCTTTATTAAGCCCGAGTACAGAGGTCTGCGACTTGGAAGAAGATTATACGATTTTAGGAAAGAGTTATGCGAAAATAAAAATCTTAAGGGGATAGTCTTTGGAGGCAGAATGCCAAATTATTATAAATATTCAGATGAGTTTACTCCAAAGCAGTATATTGCAAAAGTCAAATCTAAAGAGATAGAAGATCCTGTTATAAACTTTCAGTTTTCGAATGATTTTTATCCAGTGAGGATTCTTAAAGGATATCTAGAGGGAGATGTCTCGTCACAGGAGTTCGCATTACTTCTGAGATGGGATAATATTTATTATGAGAAAAAATCTACAAAAACACAAGCAAATAAACGAGTTGTACGCCTAGGACTAGTCCAGTGGCAAATGAGACCTTATAAAGATATTGAAGAGATTATTGAACAGGTAGAATTTTTCATAGATGCACTAAGTGGATATAAAAGCGACTTTGCACTATTCCCAGAATTTTTCAACGCTCCACTCATGGCTAAATATAACCACTTAAGCGAACCAGAAGCAATCAGGGAACTTGCAGGATATACCCAAAAACTATCTGAAGAACTATCCCGGCTATCAGTTGCATACAACATTAATATTATCACAGGTAGTATGCCTCAAATAATTGATGGAGATCTCTATAATGTTGGATACTTATGCAAACGAGATGGAACAATAGAGAAGTATGAAAAAATCCATATCACTCCAGATGAAGACAAAGTGTGGGGACTAAAAGGTGGAAATACACTTAAAACCTTCGATACCGATGCCGGCCGAATTGGAATACTTATCTGTTATGATGTAGAATTTCCTGAATTAGGGAGGATTCTTGCCGATGAAGGGATGGAAATACTTTTTGTTCCCTATCTTACCGACACTCAAAACGGTTACTCTAGAGTTCGCTATTGTGCTCAATCCAGAGCAATTGAAAATGAATGTTTTGTAGCAATAACCGGAAGCGTTGGCAATCTTCCTAAAGTACAAAATATGGATATTCAATATTCACAATCTATGGTTTTTACACCATGCGACTTTCCATTTCCCGTAAATGGTGTAAAATCGGAAGCAACTCCTAACACAGAGATGATTCTTATTTCAGATGTAGATTTAGATCTTCTACGTGAACTCCATAACTATGGTAGTGTTAAAAATCTCAAAGACAGAAGAAGAGATCTATATGCATTAGGTAGAGTTAAATCGAATTAACAAGCTTTGAGATATGGCTCAATTATTGTATTTTTGTAGGTTATAAACACATATAAATCATATTTAACAACCAATAACAATTATGATTACTCATTTTCTAATGGCTTTGGGGCAGGAGGCAACAAACGCAGTTGCACAAATTCCTCCTGTAAAAGAGGAACTTTCTTTTTCTCTAATAAGTATGGCTGTAAAAGGTGGCTGGATTATGCTTCCACTGCTAGCACTATCTATTATTGCTATATATATATTTGGAGAAAGATGGTGGGCAATACGCAAAGCATCTCAAATAGATCCAAATTTCATGAAAAACATTCATGATTATATTCATGATGGCAAAATAAAAGCTGCAGTTAATCTATGTAACTCCCAAGAAACCCCTATTGCTAGATTAATTGAAAAAGGGATAGAAAGAATAGGACGCCCACTAAACGATATTCAGACATCTGTAGAAAATATGGGTAACGTAGAAATATCTAGGCTAGAAAAAGGCTTACCTATGCTTGCTACAATTTCTGGAGGTGCTCCTATGATTGGTTTTCTAGGTACAGTTATTGGAATGATTCAAGCTTTTTACAATATGTCTCAAGCCGGAAGCAATGTAGATATTACTCTTTTATCGGGAGGTATTTATACAGCTATGGTTACAACAGTTGCTGGACTCACAGTTGGTATTCTTGCATATTTTGGATATAACTATCTAACTGCCCGCATAGACAATATTGTCTATAAGATGGAGAGCAACACCATTGAATTTATGGATCTTCTACACGAACCGTCAGGCAAATAAAATTACTAATTATGGCTATTAAACGTCACTCAAAAGTAGATCCATCGTTCAGTATGTCTTCTATGACAGATATTGTATTTTTGTTACTAATATTTTTTTTAGTGACATCTACTCTAGTAAACCCTAATGCATTAAAACTACTCCTACCTAAAAGCACAAACCAGATCTCTTCAAAACCTACGGTTAGTATTTCCATAAAACACTACCTTAAATCAAATACTTTTTCATATCACATTAATGGGAGAAATACTCCTGTTCAACTTTCCGATATTGAAAAGATAGTTCAACAAGAACTTAAAGATTCAGAAGACCCAACTGTTTCACTACATGTAGATAAAACAGTGCCAATGGAGCAAGTTGTGAATATAATGAATATCGCAAAACGGAATCAGTACAGAATTATTCTTGCTACTGCACCTGAATAATAATTTCTGAAATAATATTTTTTTTAATGTCCAAAGTACCAAAAAGAGCAACAAAGGATGAAAAGCGCGCAAAAGTGGTTGGCGCTTCTATGGCTGTAGTATTCCACCTACTGCTCGTTACACTCTTTTTTACAACTGGATTTAAAGTTATTTATCCACCGCCCACAGAAACAGGTATTGAAATTGATTTTGAATTAGACCCTCCCAAACCAATACAAGTTAACACTGGGCAAGAACCCCGAATAGAACACCCTACTCCTAAAGAAGAAATCCGTCTTGTGCAAAAATCGGAATCTGCAATAATTGGTAAAAAAACAAACACTGGAGCCGAAAGCACAATGGGAAAAACCGGAGATATTGAGCAATTTGAACCTCCTAGGCCAATTCCAATTGACCGTAGAGCTTTGTTCCCTTCGGCATCCAATGCCGACTCTACAGCTCCACAAACAGCAAGAAACAGTAGTAAGAAAATAACTGCTGGACACCCTATGGGAAATACAAAAGTAGGTGCAATTACAGGAGAACCCCAAGCCAAGCTGGCAGGCCGTAGTATAATGGGATCTTTGCCAAAGCCCGATTATAAAGTTAATAAATCTGGAAAGGTTGTGGTAAAAATTTCTGTAGATCAATATGGCTCAGTTGTAAACGCAACTCCTGGAGCTATCGGAACTACTGTCCAAGACAAGACTCTTTGGGAAGCCGCTAAAAAAGCCGCCCTTGAAGCTAAATTTAACTTAAGCTCCCAAGCGCCAATTACACAAGAGGGTACTATTACTTATATATTTCGTCTGGAATAGAGTTTGAAACATTTTATTCATATCTAAGTGCCTCAATTGGATCTAGCTTAGAAGCCCTTACAGCAGGAATATACCCCGAAACAATACTCACAAAAAGACATACCATTACGCCTGAAAAAATCCAAAACCATGGTATCACAAAAGGGCCTTTCATAATTAAAGCAGTAAAATTTCCCACAATAACTCCCAATATAATTCCAAATAATCCTCCTAACTGGCCAATAACTATAGATTCAAATAGAAATTGTTGCTTAATTGTTTTTGAATTTGCTCCCAATGCTTTTCTTGTTCCAATTTCACGAGTTCTCTCTTTCACAGAAACCAACATAATATTCATAAGACCTACAGCAGCTCCAAGCAAAGTAATACTACCAATTAAAAAAGCAGCAATAGTAACATAAGACATTATCTTCATCACATCTTCCATAAAAGCATCCGATTTAGTAATTCTAAAATCGGAAGAATCTATAGGTCTTAACCTTCTAATAGATCTGAACAACTGTTCTGCAGTATCCATTGCCTTAGTTTGGTCTTCTTCAAGTGGTATAATACCAATAGTAAAAAAAGAATTTTCACTTAAAAAAACACCCCTAGCATTAGAAAGCGGAATCCACACCTGGCTATCTACTCCACCCCCAAATGTTGCACCTTGTTTCTCCAAAACACCAATTACCTCATACCTTACAGCACCAACAGTAATAATATTACCAATAGGATTATCTCCTTTGAATAAAGAATTTGCTACTCCCGATCCAATTATTGCAGTGAATGCCGAAGATTCCATATCTCTTGAATAGAAACCCCTTCCCTGAGAGATTTTAGCACCAACAAAACCTAGATTGTTTTCATCTACAGCCAAAACACTTATTACAGGATTAGTTTTTGCAGAGCCTGCCTTTATTGTTACATTTCTTAAAGCAGTGGCCGAGATAGTAACCACAGCAGGTATATTATATATCTGAGCAAACTCTTTTGCCTGACTATATGTTATATTTCTTCTATTTATAACTCTTGTCCTTTTTGCACCCGATTGAGTGTCAGAAAAACTAGACTTTATTGAAAATGAATTGGCCCCCATTTTACCAAAATTTTCATTCATAATAGCCTTAAGCGAATCAGTCGCAGTAAGAATTCCAACCAAAGAAGTTATCCCTATTGCTATTATCATTATAGTTAAGACAGACCGCAGTTTACTGCTTTTGATAGACCTCATTGAGACCCTGAAATTTTCTTTCATGAGTGAGCTGAAGCCCAATCTGCGTTTAGGACCTTTAAAAATGGCACACATCTTCTACTATTTACACCTATTAAATACGTAAAAGTAGGAAAATATATCTTATTAACATAACTTTGCACCGAATAAAAAATAAATGAGAGATAATCAATTTTCAAGTCATGCCGAAGCTGGGGCTTCGGGCAGAGACAGTAGGGATAGCAGACAATCTGGAGACCGAAACCGCAGAGATGCGAAACCGTTCGACCGTGATCGCAAACCCTTTGACAGAGATCGCAGAGATGCGAAGCCATTCAATAAGGACCGCAGAGATGCGAAGCCTTTTGACAGAGACCGTAAACCGTTTGACAGAGATCGCAAACCGTTCGACAGAGATCGTAAACCGTTTGATAGAGACCGCAAACCAT
>Ga0265294_10008323_pt1 | contig 12135 bp, 19 predicted proteins | sample MunlanPumphouse3_FD_192504 | JGI IMG/M metagenome (GOLD analysis project Ga0265294, IMG submission 192504) | Groundwater microbial communities from a municipal landfill in Southern Ontario, Canada - Pumphouse #3 | ecosystem: Environmental > Aquatic > Deep subsurface > Groundwater | place... | reverse complement strand
ATGACGGAGGGGGTGTGATATTTGCGGCACCCCCCTATATGTTCCATAACCAAGAACCAAAACCGTCTTTGTTCTAGAAACTATTCGTTGTTTAAACAATAAGTTAGCTGTGTTTAGGTACTCGTATCTTGCCTAGTTACCTTCTTGTATATGTTTCTGAAATCATATTTAATAATTTCATCAATTGCTCTTTCAACTTCTAAATCGTTTTCTTCTTCAGACAGTTGATCTGAAGTTTTAGCAATTCTTCCTAGATAAGAACAAGAACCGTAACCTTTTTCTACATCGAACAAGAACCAAGAAGCGAACTGTTCGAAGGGATTGTAAGGGTTATCAAACGTCGTTAACATACATCTGCTTTGCATTTAGCAGTTCACTCCTTTCCATTCAAGTAGTTGGATACGGTAGTTGTTGAAACACCAAGAGCTTTAGCTATTTCGGCCGTGCTGTATCCAGAAGCATTCATAGAAGAGATTCGATTAATCTTAGCAGTACTCAAAGAAGTTGTTGTTCGAGGAGTAGCTCGCTGTCTAAGATCATCTATATCCACATTATTAATGATCTGGGTAAGTTTGTTTTCGCTGATGGCACCAGCTTGAATGGCTTCCCATTCACGGTCGGTAACCTTAATGGTCTCTCTTTTTGCACCAACGGCGGCACGGGCTCGTGTTAGTTCTTGTTGACCGATCTTCTTTATTTCAGCTGGTTTCATATCGGGATTGTCTTGTTTTTTAGCGTTGACGGCTGCATTAGCTATCACCTGGGCCTGCCGCTCACGAGGGGCGTTCTTAAGGGCCACATTCAGCTTGGCTGATAAGGAGTCTACTTCCTCTTGATAAGTTGTTTTTGCCGAGACGGAATAGGCAATCTTACCAGCATTGACCATTTCCTTACGAGCCTGGTTCCCTAGAGCCTTCATCTTATTAGCATACTCTGCATACGCTCTTTCTGCTGGAGTATTAGCATCGGACACTAGAGTAAAAGCATCATCAGTCTCAGCCATCTTGGTGGACTTCTGAGTTCTAACACGGATCTTTCCTGTTTTTTTATCGGTATACTCCTCATAAACCTCTTTATAACTTTGTTTACCGGTATCTTTGTCAACGATAGGACTGCCTTTTCTTTTTAAGACGGAAGTCTCAGACTTAGCCCTCGAAATTAGAGTAGCAGCACCTTCACGGTACCGACCATCTTCATCATAGGTACCTTGATACTTCTTCTTAAGAGAAGTAATACCGTTGTCAATCTCACTTTGTTTATAATCTAACTTGTGTTTCTCGGCATCAATGACTACCATACTGTGACGAACCGCTCTTGCTAATTCATCTTGGGTGGCACCCTTCAAAGTCATGTCAGTAATCAGATTTGAAACTTTACCCATTTCTGTCTGAGTATTCTTCATTACTTTAAATGTTCCATCTTTCTTACCGCCATACTCTAATTTAGGATCAAACCCTTCAAGTCCTTTCAAAGCAGGGGTGGATGCAATTTTTACTTTACCCCCGGTGGGAATAACCATAACTGTATCGCCATCAAAGTCAGCTCCAGACAATCTATCAGCCACTTTATTATTGATACCAATGGCATCTGATGGGGTGTTACCAAGAACTCGCCTAGCTTCTGATTGTTTATTATTGACAGTTAAAATAGGTATCTCGAATGTTCCACCATGAGGGTATCTTATGAGAGCTACCTGTTCACCATTTTCATAGTTAGGAGCGTATACTTCATTATCCTTCATTGAAGTAATAGGTAGGATTACCTGATACTTCTGTCTTGGTAAAGCCGCTGCCTGTAAATGAATGGCTGCCGAATCACAATCATCCGAAAAAGATTTTAATAAAGCTTTCTTTACCGTCGGGTTTGTGAGGGACATAATCTCATCAAACTCTGCTTGTTTATCGGCTGACACTAAATTAAGTTGTTTTTTAATCAAAGTTATACTCTGTTTTGATAGAAATTGAGAGGGGAGATTATCACTCCATTCATTCCAATCGCCTTCTTCAGCTCTTTTATTAATGAGTGAAAGTTGACGTTTTCCATCTTTATCTACGTAATAACTTTGACCACCGGCTTTGATAAGGGACCCAAACGGATTATCAGGATCACTTGTGATATTCTTTAACACATCTCCTTTTGGAGTTCCTTGTTTTTTGTTGGTGTTAAATACGATATCGACTCCGTCTGGCATATCATCTGAATAGACAGCCATTCCTTTTATGTACTTCTTGCCATCTACAAGAATACGAACCTGGGCGTAATGGGATTCTCCTAAAGAAAGGTCGTCGACTCCTCTTCGAATCTCAACCACGCCATCTTTATCGATACCGCCATCTTCTGCATAACGAATCTTAACCCGGTTAGAGTCCATACTCTTGGGATAGACAAATGTGTCAAAAGTATCGCCTCCATCATGCGAGATATATTCTCTAACAGAATGGACATTTCCAAAATCATAGATTTCTTTATGTTCAGTTCCGGGAGGGCAGAGGACTTGAATATTGGTCTGCTTGCCTGGGTTCGTAACCTGAGGAACTCCGCCACCATAAAGCTCGTATCCTTCCATTTCAAGAATATAAAGGGCTTGCTTCATCTTTTCCTTAGAAATGCCTAATTCACGTTCTACACCAACTCCAACGTCAATCATTCCTTTTTCGTCAACTTGTTTTTTAAGGAAGTCGGCGGTCTTTCTAGCCTGGTTCATACGGGTTTCCGAGTTCTCATTTAAAAGAGAGCGTACCGATGAGTCGTTTTTATAACCCATTTTTTCTGCAATCTGATTAAGGCTGTATCCTTTTTCTCTCAGACCTTTAACAGTAGCGACATCAATAGATCTTCTTTCATCTTTTGCCAACCCAACCTGAGTTCTAAGCTGACTGGTTGTTAAACCCATGGAATTTGCTACTTCTTTTTCGCTCATTCCTGATTTTTTCAACTCATTCACACGACTCAGAAAATCACCACTATGTTGATAAGGGTTATCGCCTGAACCCCAAGGATAGCGCCCAGAACGTTTTGGCGTTCCATAATGTTGTAGAATTTCTTCTGCAATAGGATTCATGTTCTAAGCCTCCTCTGATCTGATTTTTGTTATTACCTTGTCAAAAGTAATTATCTTATCAATGATCGGAACTAAGTCTTCCGCAGTTGGATTATGTACTACTATTTCGTCAGATTGATAAATCCTCAATTCGATGTCGATGTCTGCCGGTTTTATTTTATATTCCAAACAAAAAAGAGCAGCGTAAATTTCAAGCTGCTCCATGCGGGCCGGAGTGACACCGGATTTATAGTCGTGAATTCTAAGTAATTGATTTCGAAATGTTATTGCATCTGCTGTTCCAAAACAATTCTCAGAATAGAATAAAACTTGTTCGACTGTCATTCTAAATCCAATTGCATCGTTTACGTACATGTTCAGAGTTTTTCGAGACTTTGGTAGTTTTTGTCCAAGCCTAATACACTGAGCTGCAAATTCATGAAGCATCGTGCCTTTTTGTGCTGCCAAATATTTAGAATATACATCAGCTACTTTTGCTTCATCGTAATTAATCCAATGATATTTACTAGCACCGAGAAATGCGTGTTGCCCTTCAAGGTTTAAATGTTTGTTGAAGTTCATGCAATACCTCCTCCTTATTTTCCGGACATATAAATCTTGAGAATGACATCTCATCCATACGCCCGACATAATATTCTTGATTTGGTTGTTTCTTAGCGCCCGCGAATTTTTTACATTCCAAAGTGGCCCACCTGTTTTCGAACAAAACTAGTAGGTCGGGAATTCCTTGAATATAACCCGAGTCAAGTTTCATTACCATACATCCGGGAAACATTGTTTTTAATTCTCGGATGAGATTCGCTTGAAAGTCTCTTTCTAATTTAGAACTACTGGCCATAAGCGGGCCTCCTTTCTTGTTTTTAAACAAACAAAAAAGAGAAAGTAAACGCCGGTCGCGTTTTATTCTTCTCTCTTCATAAAAGGGTATGTTTTCTTCGCGAAGAAAAATTTTCCAATAAATATTTGTGAGAATGGGTGTTTTTATCCTCTTGGTCAAATGCCCACTTATTTTGGCCATATCTATATATATATTTAATCTTTTTATCACAATTAATAGAGAATAAAAGTGGGCAAGTGGGCTTTTCGTCCGAATAATTTTTCAAATCGGAGCAAATCGCCCTTTTTTGCCCAAAAAACACCCAAAAAGGGCCGTTTTCAGAAAATGGGTCCGATTTTTTAAGCCCACTTTTGTTTTTAAAAGTGGGCAAAAAGCCCACTTATTTGGGCAAAAACCCAAAAATTCGTCCGAACAATCTTCAAAAATATGTCCAACTTTTCGAAAAACTTAAAAAGCCCACTTTACAAAAATTAAAAGTGGGCAGAAATTATATCGATTTTTAAAGGTTTACGGACGAAATTTGCAAAAAGAAGAGCCCTTGTTAGGACTCCTCCTTTTTTGTTTTAATACTTTTTTTAATGAGTAAAAAACTAATAACAGCCATCACACCCGAAACGCAACCAACTGTAAGATATTTGTTTTTAGTAAAATTAGATCCTGTTTGGTAATCCAACGACATGACCTCGATTAAATTATTTCTAGCTGTACCAACTATTTTAGTACCATCTAAATTTTTACAATCAAAATCCACCGCTGCTTCCGCTAGGTCTCTAAATTTACTACCGTCTAAGTTGCTTGCAAATTTTCTAAATTTTTTCTCTGTCATTTTTTTTCTCCTTTCAAAAATATAGTTTCCATAAGAGGGGTGTAAAAAACGCGTAAAAAATCGCATAAAAAAAAAGAAAGAGTCCTTGTTTTAGGACTCAGTCTCTCTCTTACCTCTATTAAATTTGGATTTGATTGTTTCTTTTATCTTTTCTCGATTACTTACAACAAGACTTCCTCCGATAAGAGCTGCATAAATTGCTACGTTCAATATAATAACTTCTTTTCCGTGCATTTTATAAAAATCTTTTTTCGGTTCAACCACCATTGTTTTATAATCTTGAAACATTTCTTTCATTATTATTCCTCCTTTAAATATTGGTTTCCATAATAGGAAATGTAACTTTCGCGTATACATAAAAATAACCCACATTTCATTTTCACCGTTCAAGGTAAATAACAAAACATGGGTTATAAATATGCCGCCCAAATAGTTAACTGTTGTTTCTCAGATACCGAATCAATATCCAGATAAGCCATAATCCACCTGTTAATAGTACCAGAACAAAATCTAGAAGTATACCAAACGTACTACGCTTTTTCGTTCCTCTACTCATATTTTTTTTCTCCTTTCCCTATTTACCAGATATCTCAAAACTACTATGTTTAATTCCTCCAAAGATATTTTCCGATACGCATCCATACCATGTATCGTTGTTAATATCTATTTTTGTTATTACTCCAATCTTATTTCTATTGGAATCGTTAATTGGTTTTCCCACAAGTAAATCCTTGGATACGTTAGCGTTTTCTAATCCTTTTAACATTTGAGATATAGATCCTTTAATTTCCATGATTTTTCTCCTTTCAACAAATATGCAGACTATTCCAAATTTATTATACAGATTATAGAACTACATTTCAATCACCTCCAAATCCTACCGGTCTTTTTGTCTATAAGTACAATCCGACCTTCAATTTCAAATCCAGCAGCATTGCAAATATAGAAGATGGTATGTAGAAGTTTATGAAAGTTCTCGTCCTCTCGGTCAATGTTTTTAATAGCCTGATAAGCGGTTGGGTCGGGACACCCTGAAGCGTTTCTCCTCAAATCTCTGTCATTCACTTTGTTTTGCCTCCTTATTTACGAATTTGTAAATCTCACTAACACCTATAAACCTCTCGTCAATATTTTTAATCCTATTTCTAACAACGAGGGTAGGGGCTTGCATTATTTTGAGACTAGCTACAAGTTCTGGTTTGTCTTCTGCTAAAATCTTTACAAAATTGATTCCTGCGTTATTTAAAATCTTTTCAGCCTGGATACAATTAGGGCAAGTTTTTGTGCCAAATAAAGTAATGTCGTTGCGACAAGAAGCATTCATATCTATACGAGAAGTCGTATATACTTGTCGGTCTTCAAACTCCTGCGTCTTACCGTCGTTCCAGTTTTGGACCGGGCGATAATATCCAGTGATACGACTATAGATTTCCGTTTTTTCGCCGCAAACTGGGCAATTCCCAACTTCACCGTTTATATACCCATGGTTCCTACAGATGGAATATGTCGGAGACAAGGTGTAATACGGCAGCTTATAGTTCTCAGCAATCTTACGAACCAGACTAGCTGCGGACCTCCAATCTGGAAGCTTCTCACCAAGGAAGGCATGGAACACGGTGCCGGATGTATATAGAGTTTGAAGTTCGTCCTGGATATCGAGTGCTGAGAAAACATCATCAGTATAACCAACCGGAAGGTGAGTTGAGTTAGTGTAGTAAGGTGTTCCATTCTCATTTGCAGTGATGATATCAGGGTATTGTTTTTTGTCGAACCTTGCAAAGCGATATGCGGTAGACTCAGCAGGAGTAGCCTCAAGATTATAAAGGTCACCATAAAGCTCCTGATAATCGCTAAGTCTTTCGCGCATGTGGTTAAGAACATCTTTAGCGAACTTCTGAACTTCTGGAGTAGACAAATCTTTTTGTAACCAATCTGCATTCAGACCAGCTTCGTTCATACCAACAAGACCAATGGTTGAAAAATGGTTATCAAAAGTCCCTAAATACTGCTTAGTATAAGGATAGAGTCCAGCATCCAAAAGCTTAGTGATGAATGTTCGCTTAATTTTGAGAGAACGGGCCGAAATATCCATCAATTTATCTAACTTAGAATAGAAATCCTTTTCGTCCGAAGCCAGATAAGCAATTCTCGGCAAGTTGATGGTAACTACACCAACTGAACCAGTGGACTCACCAGAGCCAAAGAAACCGCCAGACTTCTTACGTAGTTCCCTCAAATCAAGTCTAAGGCGGCAGCACATAGATCGTACATCACTGGGCTCCATATCTGAATTGATGTAATTAGAGAAATAGGGGGTACCATACTTTGCAGTCATCTCAAATAGAAGTTTGTTATTCTCAGTCTCACCCCAGTTAAAATCCTTTGTGATAGAGTAGGTGGGGATAGGATATTGGAAACCCCTTCCGTGGGCATCACCTTCAATCATAATCTCGATGAAAGCCTTATTAACCATATCCATTTCTTTCTGACAATTACCATAGGTGAAATCCATTTCCTTACCGCCAACAATAGCAGGGAGGTTGGCCAGGTCGTTTGGAACCGTCCAGTCCAGAGTAATATTACAGAAAGGCGCTTGCGTCCCCCAGCGTGATGGCGTATTAAGCCCGAATACAAAAGACTGCACACACTGTTTGATTTCTTTTTGAGTTAAGTTGTCTATTTTAACGAATGGCGCTAAATAAGTATCGAAGGATGAAAATGCCTGAGCTCCTGCCCATTCGTTCTGCATAATGCCGATAAAATTAACCATTTGATTACAGAGCGTTGATAAATGGCTTGCAGGAGTGGAAGTGATTTTGCCGATTACACCACCAAGTCCTTCTTGAATAAGTTGCTTCAAGCTCCAACCGGCACAATAACCAGTTAACATGGACAAGTCATGTAAATGGATTGCGGCATTTCGATGAGCGACAGCAATCTCTTGGTCATAAACATTCGACAGCCAATAGTTAGCGGTGACAGCTCCGGAATTAGATAGAATAAGACCTCCAACCGAGTAACTTACTGTGGAATTCTCTTTTACACGCCAGTCGTTAACTTGTATGTAGTCGTCGATTAGCTCTTTATAATTTAAAATAAACTCATTATTTATCATATTGGGTCAATGTTCCTTTCTTCAATCCAATAGTTGGTATCATTCACAAACTAATCTATCCTCCTTTATATTAATGATTCTTTGATTACTACTGCCGTACATTTTTCCGGCAACCATTTTATCCTGTTCGAATTTTCCATCAACGATATAATCGGCCATTTGCGCAAGCTTGGTATTTTTAATTTCCTCATAGTTAAAACCTGTGTAAATCCATACATCCAGGTTTTCAGGAAGAAGTTTTAAGAGGGAGACACATTCCTCTTGCTGATAGAACGGATCTCCCCCTGATAGCGTAATACCATCAATATATTTATGTCTTTTAATGTCTTTTACTAGCTCTTCTGGAGTAATCTCTTCTCCTCTATTAAAGTCCCATGTTTCTGGATTTTGGCAACCAATACAATGATGAGTACATCCTTGGCAGAATATAACGTAACGGACACCGTAACCATTAACGAGCGAACAAGATAGGGTTCCTGCTATCCGCATAGTAACGACCTCCTACATAATCCAATTCTCCTTAGCAAAGAACAATGGAAGTCCAAGTATTAAAGAGAATATAAAAAAAGTGCCATCCTGGTCAATCAGAATAGGCACCACACCAATTAAAATAAGTACAAGCGAATAGATTTTATTTTTTATTAATTCTCGTCTCCACATTTTGTCCGCCCTTCTGCTTCTTCGATAGTCAGAGCTTTCAATAAAAACAAATAATTTATATGATCGGTAATTTTCTCATCCCACATCGCTTCGGAATACAATTGACCAGAGCGACACATATCATAGATACTAACAGTATGTTTAGCCAACATACCTGCTAGAGCATTAATAGGTGTTGTCATTTGGAGTCCAGCCGCTACTTTGAAGTTATGCAAACGATCCACGGTGGAGTATTCCTTAGCCTTACTGATAAGAATATCAGTACATCGTTTCTGCTGCTCCTCAATGATAGTATTGAATTGCTCGGTTTTCATAAAGCTCCCTCCTTTTCTTCCGTAACCACTTTTATGATTCCGGAATTGATTATAATCTTTTCACAGATTTTGCAGGGCTTGACCTGCTCGGCAGGCAACCGCTTCCTATTTTCAAACCCGACCAAATATAGTACGGAACCGATAATGTCCCTTCTGGATGCTGATATAATGGCGTTCTGCTCCGCGTGGACAGCGAGACAGGCTTCATATTGCTCACCATGAGGGATGTTGTTTTCTTCTCGCCAGCAATATCCAACGTCGCAACAATTGTCTGAACCACGCGGAGAACCATTATAGCCTGTAGAGATTATCTCATCGTTCTTAACGATAATGGCGCCGTATTGCCTTCGGAGGCATGTACTGCGTTTTGATACGGCTTCGGCAATACCGAGGTAATATTCAGTTTTAGAGATTCGCTTCACGAGAGTCCTCCTTAAATATCATTCGTCTTTCGATGAATACTCAAATCGGCGTCAAAACCCTCTGGATAACGAGCCTTGAGTTTATCAATATTCATCTGAAATATAGTTTCCAAGTCATAACCAATAGCGTCCGCACTCACGGCAAGATACCATGCGATATCGCCAAGTTCTTTAGCAAGGTGTTCTTCGTTGAGTTTATGACCTTGAAAGAGGTGTTTCTTAACTAAATCGATACACTCTCCGGCTTCTCCATTCAGACCCATAACGCCGTTGAGAATTCTTGGATAGGGACTATCCGCGGGTTCGGTTCGAAGAGCTGCGATTTGATATTCGTTAATGTTCATTTTTGTCCTCCTTAATAGGGTTACAAGTAATGATTTCACTCCAAGGAAGGAGGTCAATCCACTGACAAAATTCACACGACTCATCAAGCTTGTGGTTTTTTCTCATCGGGTAGATACCAGCAAGAACCTCGTAGTTCAACATGACGGTACGCTTCTGATTGTAAGAAGAGGGTAGAAGTTGAATCATCTGCCACCAATACCGCTTTTGTGACTCAGCGCTTATCGGGCTTTTATCAACATCCAAATAAGTTAGCCGCCACTGATTTAAAACATCAATCTGCTTTTGAAGCCAGCCAACCATATCAATGTAATTAACGCCGTTCTCGACAATCAAATGTTCATGTGAGAAGTCATCTATGGTAAACTCCTTCGCATGAATCTTGTGCATTGTGGAGCAGGAGTTAGCGACCGTACCTACTTTGTAGGTGTCAAACTCTTTCCACCAATACAGAGGTGCTGTAATATCAACATACACAGTAATCATTCTACGGAATTTGGCGTGAACCGGACCACCCCTAACAAGCTTCATCATTAACTCGTAATCGTTCTTACCAATCTGGAAGGAGTGATCGTATGGATGCCCACAAGTAGATTCACCAGGCGTTAGATAAGCGGAAGCACAATTGGAACAACCAATTCCGTCATCGCCGCCCTTGCAAATACCGCTATCGGATTTATCCCAACTGTTCATCGGGTTTCGCATACCACGGATAGCCTGATCGAAACCCATAACTTCTGTTTTTTCAATTAGAATCATCGTTTTTTCCTCCCCGTTCTAAATATAACTTGATGTCTTCACAACGTTTTCTCTGTTTACATTTAATGACTGTATCGCTTATTTTTACGACTCGATTCGAAAAATATGTCACGGTCGGTTGTTCTACGTCCGATTCAAAATGTAGGCATTGTTGACAGTAATCCTCAACTTATAGTTTAATCATTTATTTTTTCCTCCAATTTAATTTTCATTAACGCTAAAATACCTTCAACGGCTAATCGAGAACTACTATGAAGTTGAATATAATCCTTATGTTCTTCGTACCACGGAAATATCTCATTCAAATCTCCTTTAGTCCAACTAAAAGACCACCAGTCACAAATCATTTCAAGAATATAATTGTAGGGCATCTCTATGAGAACTTCGCCCTCCTTTGGATCATCGTTAATTAGAACCCAATACTGCCAATGATGAGGGTTTCGGTGGATATGAAGAAGCCAAGCCCTATTAAACTCTTGAGTGACAGAGTATGATCTATTTCCTCCATAGAAATATTTATCATAAGCATCGTACTCGTCTTGTTCGGTTTTAGAGTTGTCGTGAGCAAATCCGATTTGATGTTCTAAATCGAACTCTTCTTGTTTTACTAATTCTGGTAAATTACTTTTAATCCATTCAAAACCTTGTTTAACACCTAGTTTATGTGTGTGTAAATATTGATTATATTGATAACTCATATTTTCCGTTCCTTTCTTTCGTTGTACTCAGTTTCATCGATTTCATCCCAACCGTCCTTAGCGTCTTTGAAAAACCTATTAATTTCGATTTTTTCACCATCAGGCTTAGCAGCATAAAATATACCTTTAGTATCAAAGTCGCCGTTCTTTTTATCCGTCAGAAAGTCCTCGCAATAAACAGCCATGGTTTTCCCAGGATAATATGGCATTGTGATAGGAAACATCTCGTCAATAATTTTTGTTACCAGCCCCGAGCTAAAGGTATAATAGGGATTATTAATATCAACCCCGTAACAACCATCGATGTCCTTATATTTTACTGTCCCGTCGGCATAAACATATTTAAACAACGAACTCATTCGCGTACATTGGTATGAAGTATATTTATTATCACCAAAACGAGAAAGCTCGTTCCAAATATCAGGAGTATCTTCAATGGGTGTCAGTGGTTTACCATCGATGAGGCGATTCAAAATATGCTTAGTCATACCAATACTGAATCCACTATGACCGTCTCCCATGAGACTTTTGTAAGCTTTCAAAGCGCTCTCATAACAAGCACAACCATAATCCCAATCGTCTTTTTTTACATCCGAAGCCTCTCGTTCACGTTTACAAGCGATCTCTATTTCTTTTTTGGCCCAAGTTTGCATACTCATTGTTTTTTCTCCTTTCAAATATAAAAAGAAAGAGCCGTTGTTAACGACTCAGTCTTTTTTGGATTTATTAAATTTGGTTTTGATTTTTTCTTTAATGCTTTTGCGATTAGTTATAACATAGCTCCCTCCGATAAAAGCTGCATAAACAACCACATTAAGTAAAATAATTTCCTTTCTGTATAATTGTTTAAATTCTTTCGTCGGTTCACTCACCATTGTTTTATAATCTGAAAACATTTTTATCATTTTCATTTCCTCCTTTAATTTCTTTCTCATAATAGGAGGTGTAATTTTAGCGTATTTTCACTATCTTTTTTAACCTGTTCATCATAAAGTGCTTGTGATTCTTCTTGTGAAAAAAATCCAGATTCTTTCAACGACAATATACTTTTTACATTAATAATCAAATTAGGATCTCTCAGATCTTACCACTTAACAAAC
>Ga0265294_10008322_pt1 | contig 12136 bp, 13 predicted proteins | sample MunlanPumphouse3_FD_192504 | JGI IMG/M metagenome (GOLD analysis project Ga0265294, IMG submission 192504) | Groundwater microbial communities from a municipal landfill in Southern Ontario, Canada - Pumphouse #3 | ecosystem: Environmental > Aquatic > Deep subsurface > Groundwater | place... | reverse complement strand
CCACCACCGCAAAGCAAACATTGGGCAGCATTTCGAACACCTCCGGATACACTACGAATTTCACTTAACACCCTCCTCCCCGCATTTTGTAAAACCGTATAAACCGGCCTGAGGAAACCCCCGCCGGTACAATCGCCGCTTGGCAGCCGGTACTCTCCTTAATCTACTCCGGTTCTCCCAGAGCGGCCCTTATTTCCTCCCTCACATACTCATCCTGTTCACGGGCAAGGCTTTCTTCAAGCATCCTTTGCGCCCTTTTACCTCCAATTCTGCCCACCGCCCAGGCAGCGTGGCCCCTTATTATTGGTAACGGATGCCTAAGGGCATTCTCCAAGGCATCAATGCCCGATTGGTGTCCCCTGTTGCCAAGGGCTATAACCGCGTTTCTTTTTAGTACGTTTAACCCTCTCCAGCCTAAAGCACTGTGTTTATACTTTTTGTTAAATCCCTTTTCGTCCATGCCTATTAGTTCCTCCAGGTCCACGCTGACGGCTTTGCTACCATTTTTGTCTACCTGGTTGTGGGGGCAGCTTAGGATGCATTGGTCACACCCATAAAGGCTGTCTCCCATCCTATCCCTTATATCCTGCGGGACTATGCCCCTTTTCTGGGTAAGGCATGAAATGCACCTCTGGGCGTCCAGAGTATAGGGCCCTACCAACGCACCGGTGGGACAGTTTTCAATACAGCGGGTACACTCCCCACAGTCACCCTCAAGCGGAGGGTCCGGCTCCAGAACAAGATTGGTCAGCATTTCCCCGAGAAACACCCCCGCCCCGAAGGAAGGGATTATTATGGAACAGTTTTTTCCGTACCAGCCTATACCTGAGCGGTGTGCGACCTCCCGATCGGCCAGGGTGCCGGTATCCACCATAATCTCGTAACGAAAACCCTCGGTCCTTTCGGAAATATACCGTGCCGCCTGCCCCAACTTTGAATGCAGTAGCCGATGATAGTCCTCCCCAACGGCACTGCTGCTTATGGTCCCCTTAAGGCCGGTATCCGGAGCAGTCCGGTACAATTTGTAGGGATAGGCAACCGAGATTATCGACCGCACCCAGTCAAAGCACTCTCCGGGTCGGCACCGCTCATGGATGGTGCCCTTTTCAAAGCCCGACAGGTATCCTTCTCCGTGCCGCTCTTTGAGTACCCGCTCCAGCCTATAAAAGGGCCCGGAATGGGTAAAGCCTACCGCGCACATACCCAGTCCTGTTATATATTCCTTTATTTGCTCCTTAGTAATCATACCTGGATGCCCCTATTGTAAAAATATATCCCATTATACCATACTTGTACAAACAGATGTTTTGAGTTTCAAAACCAACCCCTCTTTTAACACTCCCTACTCCCGCCAGTTAATCCGTCCAGTCTTAAGTATTCATTAATGAGAGCATCAAGTTTCATGCTTGTTTCAAGTATTTTCCCCATATTATAGCCCTCCGCCCTGTTTATCAACTGGTGCAGTTCCTTTCTTAATTTCTCTATTTTTTCGAATAAATCCGATTTTTTCCCCATCGTATCCCCCTCCGGACGTTTATAAAAGTCAGGCAATACCTGTAATCGAAACTCCTTGTTCCTTGGATAAGTCAATAAAATCCATGCCTGTATCTACTATAGGCTTACTCATGCACTCCGGCGGTATATAAACTATATTGCCCGTTTGACCGTTGCTTAGCAAAACCCTGCTACCTATATAGTATCTGGACAGATTGTAAAGCAGTGTATTGACAATGTGCATATCCAAAGTATCCCTGCATACAGAATAAAACTCTTCAAAGGCGTCAAATGGCGTCAGGGCTTTCTTGTAGGGCCTGTCCGAAGTCATGGCGTCATACACATCCGCAACGGCAACTATTTTTGTATATATGCTTAGCCGTTCGCCATTAGCACCCAAAGGGTAACCCGACCCATTTTCTCTCTCATGATGCATAAGTATTACATCCTTGATCTCCTCCGGGATACGCAAATTATCCTTAACCATTTCATAACCGTACACCGGATGCTTTTTGATCTCCTCCATTTCGTACCGGTTAAGCTTATCTCTTTTGTTAAGGAGTTCCTTAGGTATATGAGTTTTTCCCAGGTCATGGAGCAGTGCCGCCTGGGCCACCGTATTTATATCATTCTTCACCAGATTAAGCCATCCTGCAATCATAGTTGAGTAAAGTGCCACATTCAGACAGTGGTAATAGGTATAATCATCTTTATCTCTGATATTCCCGAGACATCCGATTATATGCTTTGGCTCTTCCCTGGCAGACGCAATGGTTCGGGTCATTCTATTTATTGTAGAAATATGGACCTTTTTACCCCTTGTCAGTTCAAGCGCAAGGTGCCTTATCTCATCTACGCTGCCTTTGTATCTCTTCTCAAATACCTGGCAGTTAATATATGAGAGTTCACTGCTTCTTTCCCTGTTTGAAACCTGTACGTAGTCAACGCCCAATTCCTCCAGTTTCTGTATTATATAATCGTTTAATGGTGTCCCGCGGGGGAGAAGAAATCCTCCCTGACAGTCTCTTACGTCCTGAGCAAGAACCTGGCGCTCACTGCACTGTGATATATGTATTTTTGTATCCATTTTTCCCAATCCCCGCCTCTGTTCATTGGTTTATGCAGTCAGTCCAGTCAACAATTCCAATACCGTCAACCCCTAGGTCCGATCCGAAATTTTTTTATCAAAACAAGAGTTTCCTCACATTTATCTCGCCTTCGGCCTGGGCCCTTTCTATAACACTTTTAATCATACTATCGTACCGTGAAAAGCTCTCCACAACGGCAACCAGAACGTCGTCGATTCTTTTGAAGTGTTTGTAAAGAAGTGATTCGGATATTCCCTGCCTGGCTGCGATAACTAAATGTCTATCCCTAAGCCAGATTCTACAGGCTTTCAACTTATCACCTGCTTCTTATTGTTTATATTCAATATGGTATTGCCAAAAAACCGGACCGCATTTATACTGCCGTCTTTCTCCAGCACCTTGCAGTAAGTTTTTATGCCCGCCGATGAACCCACGACACCCATATCTATCCTTTTTCCGGCTATCAGCATACCTCCCCGTACAACGCTGGAGGCCTTAAGAAAATTAATAGAACGCTTTGCAATGATGTCGGTCTGATAGGTGCCCCTTCCCGTTATAATTACATCTCCGTTGGCTTGCACCGATGAGTTCTGGGCATACCCGAACCTTAGGTCTGCGTCCATGTGGTTTGAACCCTCTGCCGCCTGCAAATAACTTTGGATATCTTCATTAAGCCTGTTTATCAGTTTTGTACCGACACCAATACCACCCCTGCCATAAACCCTGTCCAGGCCCTCCAGTATTCCCTCCATCAATTCTGCCTCCCGCTCTGGAACAAGGCTTAACACGGCCTTAATATCCTTTATAAGGGTTTCCATCTTTCTGACCCTTTCCGCGCACATATCAGGAAAACGTTTACGCATTTTTTTATAACCGTTTAGCCATACTTCGGAATTGACGTCATAAAAGTCCGCCATTATTATAGAGTGTATCTGCTGTATTTTAGGCAGTATGCAAAGACTGTTGGCAACTCCCCTTCCGGCGTACACCCTGCTGCTTATTATATTCCCCACAATATTCACAATGCCACCAGCGGTCAGGCTGGCCTGCAGTACATTCCCAAGAACCGTTATGTCGCCCTCTGTTACCACCTTCATATTATCCATTACACTGCCTTTAATCCTTATATCCCCGTCGAAATATATATTCCCCGTACCCGGGTCCACATTGCGCGAAATAACCAACTGTGGAGCCACCACTACCATACCGTTTTTGAACATCGGCCTTCCGCTGGAAACCGCCACAATTCTGGTATCATTGTGCAACAGTATCGCCCCGTTCCCCGCCTTTAGAGGAATATCCCTGCCCTGCCGCGCCTTTACTGTTTCACCGGTTACCGTCTGGCCGTCCCGCCCGGGTATAGCAAAAGAGACCTTTTTGGCCAGCACCTCTCCAACCTTCACCGTTGGCATTATTGTGTGGTCCAAAAGGTCTACTTTTTTGTCAGTATCAAAATCCGGATTGCGGTATTTGTTTTTTTTGAACAGATACTCCACCACGCTGTCACGTCCATCCACCGGGTACTTACCCTCAGCCACAACGGCACTGCCTCCGTAACGCTGTCCAACCAACATGTTAGCCACCGTTCCGTCCACAGATTTAAGGTCCACACCTACCTTCTTCAGCTCCTGGAGGCACTGTGCCAGCGTTACATCAGGGGCCGGGATTTCCCTATAATCGGAAGAGACATTAAGCAGGCTGGTTTTGGGTACATCCTTTACATAATACTGCCTGCCCGGGGATTTATCTATTGTAAGGACCGCCTTCATACCATCGTCTAAAATCTCCACGCTAATCTCGGTGATACCCTCTCCATCGGCACGGGATTCAAACTCTATGCGGTCCTTTTCGGTAACTATGGTTATTTCTGAAATACTGTCCCCATTAACATATACGTCTATATTGGGGTCGCACGGGTTTATCGATGCGTATCTTCCGTCTCCTATCGGATCAGACACCACCGCCCTGCCCAAAACTACCTCTATGTAACCGTCTTTGTTTTGGTGTTCTGGGCTTTGGTGTTTTAAGGACTCCTGCCCTTTAAATATGACATCTTGAATTGGATTTGTACCTATTAACATTGCCCCACCCATTCCCAGGAATTAACCTAATTAGTCTTAACGGCATTCTCGGATAACATTCGGGCTCTAATAAGGCAACCTGCATGATGGGGGGCTGGCTACGGCAAATCTTGAACCTGTCGGCAGCCCGGCCACCATAACAGCAATATCGCTGCCTTAGGCCCGAAACTTTGCGTCCCTGCCTTTTGGCAGGTTTGCCCTTTCGGTTTCGTTATGATATAGTACCAATGTTTCGACATAGTTTGTCATTGTTAGCTAAAAAATGTTATATTGCCATACTTAATGGTAAGTAAACATTCACTTACTTCTCAAGCATAATTATATGATTAGCCATTCATTTTGTCAATATTTACTACTTGAAAACAACAATAATCTGTAAAAGTCTGTTATTAATTTTTTATAATTGTTTGTTAATATTTACTCGTGTTTGTATTTAGTGTAATAATTTGTATGAATATCCCTGAAACCTAATGACAAGAGCTGCTTGGATGCCCTCATCCAAACAGCTCTTGTCTAATTCTCCGCAGTTCCGGAGGCAGCGGCACCGCCACCGACCTCCCTTCAAGATGCTTTAAAAGGGGCGTGGCCCTTTCAAACACCAGGCGGTATGCGTACAGAAACTGGTGCTTTAAGCCAAAGTCTCTCTTAAATATATGGTTTGCCTCCCTGTCCCCGTACTTGGTATCCCCTATAACCGGGTGGCCTATATGGGCAAGCTGCGCCCTTATCTGGTGGGTCTTACCGGTGCCCAGCCTCACCTCCACCAGCGTGTAGCCCTGTGGGCTGCGTTTTAATGGCCTTATGCAGGTCTCAATCCTGTCGCTGCCCTCCATCCATTGGTCCAACACCCTCACTTTATTGGTACGCCGATCCTTTACAAGGTACGCCGAAACCTCAAGGGCCTCCTCTATCAGTCCGGCCACAACCAGCTTATAATACCTTGCAACCCATCTTTCCCTTATCATATAGTTCATGTCCTGAAGAGCGTTAAAATTTTTAGCCGCTATTGTGAGCCCTCCGGTATTCCGGTCCAGCCTGTTGCATATAGCTGGAATGAATGTTTTTTCACCGGCGGGATTGTATTCCTTACATTTGTACAGATAATACAGTATCTGGTCGGTCAGAGTCGTACCCTGCCCGCCGTCGGGATGGGACAAAAGCCCCGGCGGTTTATCGACGATTAGTATATTTTCGTCCTGGTATACAGCCGAAAATTCGATGGCAGTCTTTAGCACGAACCCCTGGGGCATCTCCCTAACCATATCCCCGGTGTCAAAAAATATCTGTAGCGCATCCCCCTCCTCCAGTATCTGGGAGGGCTGGGCTCGCCGTCCGTTAAGCCTTATTTTTTTCTTCCTTATGCTACTGTATATAAACCCTGCGGAAGCCAGGGGCATATATTTTTTTAAAAACTTGTCCAGCCTTTGTCCGCTGTCATTTTTGCCTATTAATACCTCCTGCATCGCAAACACCGTCCCTCTACTTGTTTATATATAACGCATTCAGAGCTTTACACCTCCTAGCGTGTCATCCTGAGCGATATTTTTGTCATCCTGAGCGAAGCGAAGGATCTATCCAAGAAGATTCTTCACTATGTTCAGAATGACAGAGCCGGATTCTTCGGGCTTCACCCTCTTAAGCGACAGATAAAAATGTAATATTATTAATGCGTTGTATATAATAAGCCCTTAAAAAGAATACCACAATTCAATCATACCGTTCTGCCGCGTCAAATATTTTATACTAAAGCTTATTTAGGAGTGATGACCCTTTGAGTACACTGCTTATTACTATTCTAGCATTATTCTCGTTGGGATTGCTACAATATATTCACGCTATAAAAACGGCAAAAAGGCTCATGGACAAGCGGAAAGGCCGTGGGGAATAAAGATTCGCAAATTACACACAATTATACTGTCTACGAAAACCGGGGTGAAAAAAATTGCTTATAGTCTTTATAAGAAGCCTACTCCTCTATGCCGTTTTGGCCATTACAATCCGCATAATGGGAAAAAGACAGATAGGTCAGCTTCAGCCCTTCGAGTTTGTGCTAGCGGTGCTTATCGCCGAACTTGCAGGCATACCTATGAGCGATACCGATATCCCCCTGGCCAATGGATTGGTTGCCATACTTACCCTCATGATATCTCAGGTTACCCTTGCCTATATAACTCTAAAGAGCAACAAAGCCCGGGGTATAATATGCGGCACCCCCAGTATACTGGTAGAACGGGGAAAAATAATGGAGGATGAAATGAGGCGATTAAGATACAACATAAACGATTTGATAGAACAGCTCCGTCTCAACGGCTACCCCAATATCGCCGATGTTGATTACGCCATACTGGAAACCGACGGGCAGCTGAGCGTTATACCAAAGCCGGAAAAACGGCCTATAGTCACAGAGGACCTGAATATTCAGGCCGACTACGAGGGGCTGCCCTTAAGTATTATATTGGACGGCCGCATCCTTCAAAATGACCTGATAAAGCTTGGCCTTACCGAGGAATGGCTGATGAATGAGCTGCGGTCCGCCGGATACACCGATGCATCAAAGGTACTGTTTGCTTGCATAGACGGTGGTGGCAAGCTTTTCGTACATGGAAAACAAAAAAGGTGATTAAATGAGGTCCATTTTAATAATAGTAATAACCCTAAGTCTTATACTCGGAGCAGGCTTCTACACCATATCGGAGGTATCCGGTACGGCGGAGGTACTGCTATCTCACTGCATACGTATAAGGTCGGACATAGAAGGGGGCCAGTGGGAAGACGCCCGGCACCGGTTAAAGGAATTTGACACCTTCTGGAACGATTCCAAACCGGTGTGGACCATACTCATTAATCACAAGGAAATAGACAATATAGACATGGCCCTTGTAAAGATTAATGAATACCTGAAATCCGGCGAAAAGGGCCTTGCTCTGGGTGAAGTAGCCTCACTTGAGCTATTGATAAGGCACATCCCGGAAAAGGAGAAGGTCACACTGGAGAACATATTCTAGGCCCTTTGTCCCCATACTTCTTTCCGCCTGGCTCTCGGCCCCCTGGGACACCTCGTTTATTGTGACGGATATATCCTCCAGCTTTCTTCACTTTTTCCGGTGTATATGGCCGTATTAAAGAAGGGCAGGGATAATATACAATCACACCCTGTATTTTCTACCCCAATTGTAATATAATATAAAGTGGAATGGTAATATTAGGTGCAACCTGAAAGCTTATCAATCGGGGACATTCCGCAGCAAGCTTTATCTTAAAGATGCCGACCATACTGTGATCTGTGATCTGAACTATGCTGTGTGTCCCCATACCATTAAAAGGAGGTTTTATTATGCCGCTTGTTACTTCTACCGATATGTTTCAAAAGGCCTACCAGGGTAAGTATGCGGTAGGGGCCTTCAACGTTAACAACATGGAGATAATACAGGGCATCGTGGATGCCGCAAAGGAGGAGTGCTCGCCCCTTATTCTGCAGGTATCCGCCGGTGCTCGCAAGTATGCCAAACCCATATACCTTAGAAGGCTGGTGGATGCAGCGGTGGAGGATACCGGGCTGCCGGTGGTTCTGCATCTTGACCACGGGGAGGACTTCGAAGTCTGCAAGTCATGCATAGAAGACGGTTTTACTTCGGTTATGATTGACGGCTCAAAGTACCCCTTCGAGGAGAATATAGCCCTTACCAAAAAGGTAGTGGATTACGCCCATTCAAAGGGAGTTGTGGTGGAAGCCGAACTGGGCAAACTGGCTGGAATAGAGGATAACGTCAATGTAAGCGACAGGGAAGCAACCTTCACCGACCCGGACCAGGCAGTGGAATTCGTTGAAAGAACCGGTATAGACTCCCTGGCCATTGCGATAGGAACAAGCCACGGAGCGTATAAGTTCAAAGGAGAGCCAATGCTGGACTTTGAAAGGCTTGAAAAGATAAGCTCCCTTTTGCCAGGCTTCCCGCTGGTACTTCACGGAGCATCCACGGTACTGCCCGAGTTTGTGGACCTTTGTAACAAGTACGGGGGCAACATCCCCGGAGCCAAGGGAGTCCCCGAGGACATGCTGAAAAGAGCCTCTAAATTGGGAGTTTGCAAGATAAACATCGATACCGACCTGAGGCTTGCCCTCACGGCGGCGGTAAGGCAGTTTCTAACCGAAAACCCGTCGGTGTTCGACCCGCGTAAATACCTTGGTCCCGCCAGGGAGGCAATAAGGAAGATGGTGGCCCATAAAATAAGAAATGTATTGGGCTGTAGCGGAAAACAATAATTTAATGTAAAACCACGGGGACGGTTCCCGTGGTTTTACTCCTTCCCGCTTCACACATCCCAACACGGCGTGTCCCCATTCCTCTAAACAAAAAGCTGCATATCCGAATTTATGGCATCCCCTATGTAAGCCTTAACGTCCACAATCTCCAACTCGGGAATCATTTCATCCTTTTTAAAACCCATAACTTCGGTGGAAAGCTTGCAGCATGGACTTGCCTACCCCCATGCGGTTAGTCATCGGATAATGATGGGTATAACGTCCTCAGGCCTCTTGACCAGCACTCTGGCTCCATTTAACTTAAGCTCCTCGGCGGTCCTAAAACCCCAAAGTGCTCCTACCGAATACATTCCCGCCCTGCCCGCCGTCTGCATGTCTATACTGCTGTCTCCTATGTAAACTATATTCTCTGGCTTATGGCCCATTCCACTGGCTATCTCCAGTGCGGCGGCGGGATTGGGTTTTCTTGGGGTGGACGGGCTCTCTCCCCTTACTTCACAAAATGTCCACTCTGACAGAAAAGCCTTAGCCATGGTCTTGGTAAATCCGTCCGGTTTGTTGGAAAGTACGGCCTTGGGGATTTTTTGCCGCTCCAGGAAATCGAGCAGCACCCGGATGCCCGGGTAAGGCTTTGACCTGTCCGCCCAGCGCAGACTGTATTCCCTGTTCATTGCAGCCAAACACTGTCTCACCGTTTCCTCGCTGTCACTGCCGGTGGGGATGGCTCTTCGCACCAGCATTTCCATGCCTTCCCCCACAAAATACCGGTAGGAATCCACCGGATGAACAGGATAGCCGTAACGCTCCAGCACACTGTTCATCGAATCGGCCAGGTCGCCCAGGGTATCAAGAAGCGTACCGTCCATATCAAATATTACTCCGCCAAACCTCATAAAATACATCCTCCGTAGTTTGTCATACCTTTCCTACCACTGCGGCATATACTGCAAATTCATCAACTCCGTCGACTTCCAGCAAAGCATCCATCTTATCCTGCTTATACTTTCCTATGGCGCAGGCCCCCGCATCGATGGACTGGCATGCAAGGTAAAGGTTCTGGCATAGGTGCCCCGCATCAATGGCTACCATTTTGTGGGCAATAAGGCTGTAACGCCATTCCGCACGATAGGGAAGTGCCGTCCACATAAACACCACTGCCCCTTTCGCTACGAACTTTTGCCCCTTGCAGGCTTCCACCACCTTCATGTCCAGCCCTTCCGACCGGCCCATAATCAACAGCCTGTGTTCCATTGGCAGATACCTGTAAAGCCCTGGCTTTACACCCTCTACATTGTTAATCGCCAGGTAGGTTTCAAAGGGATGTCGTCCCCCGGCCGAGGGGGCAGTCCTTCTTCCCTCACTGTCTCCGGTAATACCCTGCACCGCCCAGATAAGGAAGGACAGCTCCTCAAGGTTTAGGGACTCTCCGGTATATTTCCTACAACTTCTTCTTCGCTCCAGGGCGTTTATTAGAGGTATGCTTCCTACCGTAAAGTCCTTTTGTGCCACAAGGTCAACGAAGGTTTCGTCCCCACCGTAGGGTTTCTGGGGCAAAGGAACCGGCAGGCCTTTCTGCTGGTCCCGCTCCAGGGCATCCCACTGGTCCCATAAATGGCCTTTTAGAAAATTTCTGTGGTTCTCTAAGCCGTTCATATATATACACCTCTCCTTTAAATATTTACAAACCGGTCGGCGCATCCAGATATGGTTATTTCCGCTTGAACTTATGGGGCTTTTCCACCTTAAGGCGCAATATAAGTCCGCACTCGGGACATTTTTCGACCCTTTCCATGGCTTTCTCCTCTCCTAAGATAATAAAGGGAACGGACTCATTCAACGGCATTAGCCGGTAACCAGCGGCCATTGACCGAAACAAGTTACCGGCTGTAAACTATAGTCTTGTACCTGTGATCTGTGATCTGTGACCCGTGATCCGGAAGAACCGTCCCCTTGGTTTATGGTAGCACAACAATATTGTTAACAACCGGGCGTTCTTTACCGTCCGAGGGCCTGTTTAACACCACTCCGTTGAAATACATGGCACTGGAGCCTCCGCCGTCAAGGTTGTAGGCCTCCTTAACTCCCAGCTCAAGTAATTTGTCCTGGAGGTGTTCCAGCGTAACGCCTACGCTCCAGTCCCCCTGACGCCCGTCTATAACTATCATAATAAGGTCATCGTTGGCGTACTTGCCTATTATAGTCCGGGGCTGGTTGGTGGTCTTCCAGTCCTCAGGTATCTCCACCTTTTTGCCATCCTTTAGAAGCACCGGTATAAAGCTTACTCCCTGATAGGGCTTAAGAGCGGTCAGTTCCTTCTCGGTCTGCGGCACGCCGCCTATCACCTGACCCTTTTTATTTATTCCGGCAAAGAACAGATCCCCGGGATAGCCGTTGAAGGGCTCCACCAGCTTGCCGCCAATAACGGTATTGCCTATCATCTGGGCGTAGGTTTCGCCGTTTCGCACCTCGGTGTAAAACCCGCCGCCGTTTATCGCCAGTATTGCCCCGGTTCTTTTGGCCGCTTCAGACGTTGTCTCCAGCTTACCCAGCGTGTTCTGGGCAAGCACCACCTTAAAGGACTTGGGCTGGAAAAGCTTTACCTTTGCAATAAACCCGCGGTAGCCCAGTTCCGCCAGCTTGAATATCTTTATCTCATTGTTATCGGAAATATGGGCCGACACGGTTGGCCCCAGCATATCCAAAATTTTCTGCTCGTATATGTCATCAGAAAGCTTCCTGTGGGATACGCTTTTTTCGGACAGGGCGGACAGGCTCTCGTACTGCTCAGAAAAAGTGTCCTCCTGCATCCTCGCCAGCAGACCTAAGTCCACTATGCTCTGCTTTAAAATATTCGTCTCCTGCTGCAACATGGCCGCACCCTCCTCAAGAGGAGCTATGGGAAACTCAAGCTTAATGCTGTCCTCAACAAAGCCTAAGCAAACCAGAAAAAGGGCTAAAAAAGGCGCAGCCAGGAAGGCAAATAGGTAATTTATCCTATACATTGGGGGCCTCCTTCAGAATATCCAGGGCCCTTTCCAGGTCCTCCAGCTGGTCCTCCAGGTCCTCCAGCTTATCGTCTATACGCCTTTGCACCGAAGTGGAGCTGGAAATGGTGGAATCCGCCTCCTCAATGTGCTCCCGTAGTCCGGCTATTTCCTGGCTCAGTGCTTCCATCCTTTCGGTAAGCTGCTGTATATTCATCGCGTTTT
>Ga0265294_10008321_pt1 | contig 12136 bp, 10 predicted proteins | sample MunlanPumphouse3_FD_192504 | JGI IMG/M metagenome (GOLD analysis project Ga0265294, IMG submission 192504) | Groundwater microbial communities from a municipal landfill in Southern Ontario, Canada - Pumphouse #3 | ecosystem: Environmental > Aquatic > Deep subsurface > Groundwater | place... | reverse complement strand
CGTTGATGTATATAAGCTGTGGCATGTTTCAGCACGAACCTCTCCAAATAAAAACCGGCTTTGGAAAATCCCCAAATATTCCAAGTGAGGAGAGACTAAGCCATAGCTTATATACCGTGTTGTGGCATGTTTCCTTTCTTATTTAGTTCTTTTTTGCTGAAATTATAATAAATATTGGTCTTCTCATTTCGTCTTTCATTTCTGGATATTTTTTTAAAATTTCCTCCGATGGTTTTGGTTCGGATATTTCTTTAATATCAAAATTTGATTGAATTACCGTATTTATTATAGTTTCCATAGTCCGATGATATTTAATCACTTCATGTCCAAGAAAAAGGGTTTTCCTATTACTTTCATCTTGATAATTGTCAATTGGCCAATGTATCCGATTCTTGTTCTCGTCCGTAAACCAATCTTGTTCAGCTCTGGAGGTAAAAACAGGATGTTCCATTGAGAACACAAAACTTCCTCCCTTTTTTAGGGTTTGGTTAATTTTTCCAAAAACAGTTTTCAGATCTTTTAGGTAATGGAAAGCAAGCGAGCTAATGACAATATCGAATTGTTCCGTTTCAAAGTCAATATCCTCGATTGCCATTTGCCTGTAGTCAATTGCCAAATCTTTAGAATTTTCTTTGGCTTTATCAATCATTTTTCTCGATAAGTCAATTCCAATTACATTTTCCGCTCCTTGTTGCTTAGCATAAATACAATGCCAACCATATCCGCAACCAAGGTCAAGAACATTCTTTTCTTTAAAATCAGGTAACATTTTTCTTAAAATATACCATTCTCCTGCAGAATTTAAACCGTCTATCGAACGAGGCATTTTCGCATAACTTTCAAAAAAGTCATTGTCGTCGTATTTATTTTGTTTCATCTTAATGTTCTATGTTCTGATGTTTTTTCAAATGTGCCACAACGTTGATGGTATGGTGTCGTGCGGGATTACGAAGCGATTTCCTATCAAGGTACACCGACCTTTTTAACGAGCCACAAACGCTCGCATACCACTGAAACCCGCATGCACTATACCATGTGTTGTGTGCCGTTTTTACTTGTCTTTACTAATCAATGAATATATATCAAGGCTTATGTATTTTCCATTTTTAATTTCACAATCTCTCATTGTTCCTTCAAAATCAAAGTCAAGTCTTTTTAATCCATTTTTGCAATTTCTATTTTCTGAATCTACAAATCCTTCAATTCTGTGGAGTCCTAAATTTTTAAATCCGTAGTTGCAGATTACAGGCATTACTTCTTTCATTATCCCTTTACCCCAGTTTTCGGGTAACAGCCAAAACCCTATTTCAGCCTTTCGGTTTTCTTTCTCCAAATCATTTAATCCACCTGCTCCAATAAACGTTAATTCTTCTTTCGTACAGATTGCCCACCATATTCCTGTCCCGTTTTTTTCTAAGCCTCTAAACCACGTTATTTGTTCTTTAGTCGCTTCCAAAGTGTCATAGCTTATCCCATAGTATTTAATAACATCAGGGTGAGACAAACCTTTAAATACATTTTCCAAGTCTGTACTGTTGAACTGTCTTAATACAAATCTATCAGTTGTCAAGGTTGGAAAATCGGAAACTGTTGATGATTCCTTTTTTTTGTCCCAATCCCTTTTTGTAATTGCAAAAACAATGTCGTCAACCCACTTATCATTAAGAAATAAGCTTTCAACAAAATGAGCTTCTTTTCGGAAGCCAATTCTTTCGACAAGATTTATTGAGTTCGTATTTTCGGGGTCAATAGAAGTTGTAATCCTGTGCTTTTTCAAGTCGTTAAATAAATAGTCAATTACAGATTCAACTGATTCAGTTGCGTAGCCCTTACTCTGAAAAAGTTTATTTAAGGTACAGCCAATTTCCGCTTGTAAATTCTCTTCTCCAAAAAAATGGATTCCTAAATCTCCTATTATTTTTCCTGAATTTTTCTCGATGATTACAAATTGAAACCACGTCTCTGACTCATTTATTTGCTTCGAAACCTTTCCAATAAAAGTTTCAACATCTTGTATTGTTTCAGGAATCCAACCTTGATATTTATTCGTCTCTTTGTCTGAGCGATATTCAAATACCATTTCTTTATCGGCTGGTAAAATTGGTCTTATTAAAAGCCTATTTGTTTCTATTTTCATTATTTATTATCTGTCTTACGAACGCTTGTTTAAATGGCACACAACGGATGGGTATATGAAACGTTTGGCATTTCAAAGCGTTTTCCTTTCAAGCCGTTGCGATGTTTATTAAATGTACCGCCCTTAAAATTAGCACTTTCCGCCAAATGTTTTATATACCGTGTTAGGTGCTGGGCTTCATTCATATTCAAGTACTTACGCATCAAATCGGTACTTATTTTTGTTTTATTTGGGTCGGCAGTTTTTACGTGCGTTTGGGCAGCCATACTCTTTGACAAGTTTTGGTCTGTGTGCTGGCTCTTTTGAGCGACTTGGCAATGTGTATGGATGCGAAGGGTTGGCATAGTAGTTAATTAAAAATATCTCGTATCATTTTCTTAATTGTCATATTTTCCAGTTTTATCGCTACTGGTCTCGCAATATCAACGTTATTTTTCATATGCAACCTGTCATTATAAATAATTCCTAGTAAATAAAAGCTTTCAGGTACATTCAGACTCAATGTTTCACAATATTCTAATTTTTTCTTTGTACCATGTTTATCTATAAATACTTCTTTTTTATCCTGCTCAGTTATTAAATAATAAAGCTGTTCTTCAATCCGTACTCGTACACCAAAGCAAATTGCCAAAGGGTCATAATCTGTTTGGTCATTTAAGTATTTGGTTAACTCGCCTCTGATAACTTGATGAAATCTTGTTGAGACTCCCCAATTATTAGGTAATCCTAAGTTTGTGAAATCAGTTGAAATGTCGATTGGGTCAGGATGATAATGAAAGAAATACTTATCAACGTTTGTCTGAATTGAACCATCCTCTCTATTTCTTATTAGTTTAGCAATATTTGGATTTGAAGTATATGGCATATCTTTAAGATATACAACCTTTAATTTATGCCTATTAAAGCAAAAGTGATTAAAATATAATGGGTCAAGATGTGTCATAAGAATTGGGAAGAAGTTTTTATTATCCCGTTTCATTTCCTCAATCATATCTGTAATGAAATATTGAAAAGAAATCAAATTGGCATCATCTAAATAATCAAATATTTCATCAATAACTAGAATACAGTTTTGTTTTCTAAAATTACGTTTTGCCCGCATGAGCAACGTAATAAATGAAAGAACATCTCTTTGACCATTTGATATTTCATGAGCCTTTGGCCACTCTACTATCAATCTATTGTGTTTTTTATCAACCTTTGGCCGTATTTGATGTCTTGTTGTATTAAAAGTTGATATTGTATGCTCGTAATATGCCTTATCATCAAGAAAACACAGGTAGTTTACAGCTTTCTTAAAATCTGCACCCATTAACAAAGCCACATCAATTATTTGAAATGCAGCAAGGATACTATCAATATCAGAGTGAATTGCATCGAATTGTCTAAGAGTTTGTGAAAGGTCATTAAACTCTGGGATTGAAAACAATTCGCCTTTTTTATTAGTATCAATCCAAGTTCGAATATTGTCAGATGTCCCCCCCTGTAAATTTATTTCTGTTTTTATGTCACTAATGATTTTTGATTTCTTTACTTGTGCAAACTTTCTAAAGTCTATTGTGTTTGCTATATCACACATTAATGGGGCACATGCAAAAACAGATGAAATATTTTGTAAGATTTTACCATTTGTACCAAAATCACGTTTTGCATCAGCTGCTTTATATGTAAAATCCGCTTTGGGTGGAATGGTAGAAACAAGTATAGTTGGTTCTATTTCTAGAGATGGGACAGCAATTAAATTACCTTTAATGTATCTCTTTGTTGCTTTAGCAAACAATTGACTATTTATAACAAAAACATCAAAATCATTTAGAATTGTATTCTGTGTGTCATCTGCAATCAATGTGGTTGGTATCCCTCCATCTTCTATAAGCATAGAAACAACAGGGCGGTTATTATCATCATTTTGATGATAATACTTAGGGTTTAATTCAATTTTATTTCTTCGAAACGAATCAAAAGCTATTCCAAAAGAACTTTTCCCAAATCCATTAGGAGCGACTAAAATGCTCGGTTTATTAGGATTTAAATCTAATTGAAATGTATGATTTCCAATCCCTTTTACATTAGTTATTTCAATGGTATTTATTTTCACTGTTTATCACTTTTAGAAAATTATATCCAAATTGAAGCACCATTTGCAGATAATTCTTTCTCATGTTCAATACATTCTTGTTCCTTTATTTTAATTTGATTTTCTAGCATAATTTGATTGTTTACAAATTCGTTTTGAATCTTAATATCTGGAAGTGGAATCTCCAAATCGTATAAATCATTCATATCTAAGGAGACATTGGATGTACCTGTCATTAAGGATGCTAATATTTCATCCTTCATCGCTGAAAGGATATAAAACAAATACTTAGTATTTAAAATTGTTTCATCTAGAACCTTAATCCCACATAAAATATTTGCTAATGCAAATTTACCTTCAACATAGTGTATTCGATGTATACTTGCATGGCCGTGCCCCGAAGATGAAACAATAGGAATACAAACAGCTTTGCAATCAAAATCATAATCTATTGCCGTTTTAAATTTGCTAGAAGTTACAACAAATGGATATTGCCCTGGTTCTGTACTTTGTGCTCCAGATTTACCCTTAAAAACTTTAATTGTTTTTTTATCAAGTTTGCGAACAGGGTATTTAGACTTTTCAGCTAAATGAACAGCTTTAAATCTACGACCGACTAAGCTGACATATTTATCCTGTAATAATTCAGTTTTATTTACCAAATTATATTTTACATCTTCTGAAAATAGGGGTAGTTTATTTTTAAATTTCTCTAATAGATTCTTTGCCGATGGTAGGTCATTTTCATCAATCTCTTTTCTAGTGTTAGACTGAGTAAAGCCATCATTTAATATTTGAACAAATAAAATTTCTTCATTTTCTTTTGCGATTGCTTTGTCAATAAATAAAATATGTGTTTTAACACTTGCATAAGGTTTAAAAACTCCGTGAGGTAATTCAACAACAGCCCATAGAAGATTATTATTAATAAGTTTTTCTCTTACTGATTTGTAAGCAGAATAATTATTGTGAAGTACTCCCTCAGGAATAATCACGCCAGCTTTTGTTGTACCCGAAATATGTTCGATAATATAATCAAGAAACAAAATTTCGGATTTGTTAGCCTGTATACTAAATTTCTTATGGGGGCGAATCCCTCCTTTAGGACTCATAAAAGGAGGATTGGCTAGAACTACATCATAAGTTTCATTCCAACGTTCCTCACTGCTTAATGTATCGTATTCGTTTATGTGTGGGTCAGAAAAACCATGCAGATACAAGTTTACCAAACTCAAGCGCACCATATCAGGTGAAATATCATACCCCACAAAGTTTTGAATCAACTTTTTTTGTTCATCGGGTGTTAGTTTGTTGTGATTTTCTTCTTTAATGTGTTTGAATGCAGAAATTAAAAATCCAGCTGTTCCACAAGCTGGGTCAAGTATGGTATCAGTCTTTTGAGGGTCAACAATTGCTACTAAGAAGTCGATAATATGGCGTGGTGTACGGAATTGACCCGCATCTCCCTGTGAACCCATTACTGAAAGCAAATACTCAAAAGCATCGCCCAATTTTTCGCTGTGAGTATATTCAAACTCACCAATGGTTTTTAGGAACAACTTTAATGTCTCAGGGTCTCGATAAGGCAAATAGGCATTATTGAAGATATCTCGAAATAATTGAGGAATATTTGAATTCTTTTCCATACTCTCTATTGCCTCAGAATAAAGTTTCAACATTTCAGTAGCAGAAACTTTAGAATCAAATAATGAATCCCAACTAAACTTTGCGTAATCTCCAGAAAAAAACTTAGCCTCGCCACCTAATTCAACTGCTTCTTTGTCCATGTCGTCCATGAACTTGTATATTAAACCAATAGTAATTTGCTCAATCTGAGCTTTAGGGTCAGGCAATTTCCCAACCAATATATCACGACAATCGTCTATTCTCTTTTTTGTTTGTGTATCTAACATAAAATCCCCTCTTAAGCGGCAAAGCGCTCCAAATTGATATAATCTTTAATGTATGCAGGAATTACTTCCCGATATTTTGCTGACACTGCCTTAAATTGCGAAATTGTAAGCATTGGATTTGTTTGCAATGCATGAAAATCTTTCGCCTCAATTATTTTCCGTATTTCGTTGTCAACAATATATGCTTTGAAAAAATATTTTAATGCTCGAATATTTACATCCTCTTCAGGTGGATAAATCGAAATGAATTTATCGAATTCTTCTTCTAACAATTCATCTTTCGATTTGAATTTTGGTATGATGCCGAAAATGTGTTCCACTACTTCGCGAATGGATGTTTTACGGTCGATTTTTGCGGCTTTCCGAAGTTTTTCCAGATTGAAATATTCTTCTGGTTTATCAAAAATCTCGTGTTGGATATGAGAAATAACTTGTTCCCAATTGCCAAGTTCCACATTCTTTTTAATGATGTCGTCCATCACAATTCTGTCTGTGAATTTCTTGAACAATTCACGGTCAATTTTCATACCTTCATATCCAACCTTGGTTTCTTTGAGAATCTTAATTGGGTCTGGAATTATACTGGTATAATCTTTTATTGGTGTTCCACCACCACCTTCTCCTTTTCCTTGTTTGGGTTTTGGTAGTTTTAGCTTTTCGTCGTAATCGAATTTATCTTCGAAATATTCACAGTTAGCAAAGAAGTCAAACAGCTTAAAGTATTCCTTTTCATGTTGAAGGATTTCTTCTTCACCTAATTCATTTTTATATTTGAATTCGAAGGTGTTTTTTCTTGTTCCTCGTCCTTTAATCTGCACAAAATCGGCAGGACTAAAAATTGGACGCATCATGCACAAGTTCAACAAATCGGGGCAATCATAGCCAGTAGTCATCATTCCAACCGTAACACAAATTCTTGTTTTATCAGATTTGTAACCCTCTAACCAAGTAGTTTTGCCATTTAATATTTGATTTGAAAAATTAATTGTCATTTGCTGTGCTTCACCCACTTGTGAAGTAACCTGAACAGCAAAATCAGAATTGTATTTGCCTGGATATAGTTGTTCGGCAAATCCGTTCAATATTTCTGTCAGTTTCCGTGCATGGTTTTGACTTACAGCAAAAACAATTGTTTTACCAACCTCATTTGTAATTGGGTCATGCAAAGCATTTTCCAAAAAGGTTTTGCAAAAAACCTGATTTGTTTTTTCGGAAAAAAATTTCTTTTCAAAATCCCTTGACACAAAAGTTTCTGTTTCTTCTCCTTCTTTTGTTGTTAATGCAACAGCATAACCTTCGTCAGAAAGTAATTGTGTGGTTATTTCTGTTCTTGCATCAATCACTTTCGGATTAATTAGGAATCCATCTTTTACACCATCAAGCAAAGAATAACGATAGGTTGGTTCTCCGCCCTCGCAACCAAAAGTTGAATAAGTATCACGCAACATTCGGCGTTCAATTTCTCGTGGGTCGTTGTCTTTTACTTTGTCTGGGTCAACGCCTTTCAAATAATCTTTTGGCGTGGCTGTCAAGCCTAATTTGTATCCATGAAAATATTCAAAAACCGCTCTCGCATTTCCTGAAATCGAACGGTGTGCTTCATCGGAAATAATCAAATCGAAATCGCTCGGTGCAAAAGCATAACGGTATTTATTGTCGAACATTAACGATTGAATGGTTGTAACCACAATGTCTGCTTTGTGCCAATCCGTTTTGTTTTCCTTATAAATAAATGTTGTATAATCAGGTTTCAGATAGTTTGTGAAAGCTTTCCAAGCTTGGTCTTCCAGTTCCAAGCGGTCAACAAGAAATAAAACTCGCCTTGCATTTTTTGTCCGCAAAAACAATCGGATTACTGCTGCCGAAGTCAGCGTTTTTCCTGTTCCTGTTGCCATTTCAAATAAGAAACGGTCTTTGCCCTCGCTAACTGCATGCTGTAAATATTTAACAGCTTTTAACTGATAAGCTCTTAAAAATCGGAGTCCGTTCCGCCAAACAAAGTCTTTGCTTTTCTCAACACTACCTTTCCAGTCTGGTCGTTCTGCATAGTCAGGCATTTGCACAATGGCAATGAAATCTTCATTTACAGGTTCATTTGCCAAAGCGTTTCGGTCGGGATTCCATTCTTTGATGGCTCCAATCTCTTGTGGCGAAGGGAATTTATAAATCGGTTTGGGATTTCCTTTTTGTAAGTCCCATAAATAGTGAACTATCCCGTTTGATAAAATGATAAATTGAGCACCAACGGTTTTTGCATATTTTCTTGCTTGTTCTTTTGCAACCAAAGGATGTAATTTTTCCTTTTTAGCTTCCAAAACACAAATCGGTTTGTTGTCCGAATCAACCAGTAAAAAGTCAAGTGAACCAGACTTTGTTTTCTCAAAGTCATTGCCCCAAGCGTCAACCTCTTGTTGAGTAATCTTTACGTGGTTTTCAAGCAGGATATTAGCTTTGCCTTCTTCTGTTTCAAAGAAACGCCAACCTGCTTCCTCAAGCAGTTTATTTATCTTAATCCTTGCGTGTGCTTCGTTATTTAACATTCATTCAAAATCCTTTTATCATTTAATTTTGCAAGATACATTTTTCATCTCTGTATCTTGGTCAGAGCGTCGGCAAAAATTGCACTCTTTGGTAAGCTTTGGTTTGAGCATCGGCTCGTGGGGCTTGCCAATGTGTGCAATGTGCGTTGGCTATTATTTTTTCTTGCGGGTCGGCAAAACAAAAATTCCATCAAGATTGCACTGTCGTTCGTTTTTCTAGCCTTGCACCTAACGTTTTGGCGCTTGGCGCAGTGGCGGATTTCGGAGCACAAAACTGTCAATACACCACAAAAGTTGATGCGAGGTAGAATGTTCAATTAACCACGTCACCCGCCATTGAGCCAAACGCCTGTTGGTGGCTGGTGTTCTGTCTATTCGTTCTTTCTTGCAAACCATTGTGTATGTTCTCTTGAAAATGCATTCTCACAATTCATTATATATTCTGATAAGTCTTCTTCGGTTTCTATTCTATTTGTCTCTGATTTGATTAAAATTATTTCGTGTGCTGTCAAGGAATATGAAGACGATAATTCATTATGTTTTTTTGATTGTAACCAAGTTAATACTGATGATGCTGCAACAGCTATTACTTCAATTGGAAGTTTTGCTTTAGGGTCATAAATGTTATACAATAGCAGAAGTATCGCTAATGCGTGGAGCGATACAGTCGTCCAAAACCACATTTCCGCTCTTTTCTTATTGAATTTTGACTTGTTAGTGTACCAAATGGCCTGGTTAGTAATTCTCTCTTGTCGGTAAAAATTGAATCTGTCTGATAGGTTTAACTTTCTGATTTCAATCATTTTTTCTGAAATAGGTTCTTCTATACTTGCAGAAATTCCCAATTTCCCGATTAAACTCTCATTTTGCTTAAGAATGGTTTTTAAGTCATTTACGAAATGCTTTCTGACAATTTCAATATTGTCACAGTCCATATATGGCTCTGCTCTCATCATCCAACGCCAAGAGCGTGTTTTGACAGATTCTGCAACCGCTCTTCCGTTATACCAAATATCATCAGGCCTACTAACACGAAGCCAAATCATTATAAATAAAGTCAACAAGAACAGAACAGTAGATATTATTTTAAAGATTGGGTTGGGATAATCGTCAGCAAAAAAGGCAAAAAGAGCTGCAATAATTAGTAATGTCAAATACCAAAAAATTCCGTTAAAGAACTTTTTCTGCTCCTTAATCGAAGCTGTGTCGGCTGATTGAAATAATCCGGGTAAGTCTTTATCGTCAAACTTCATTATGGTCTTACTTTAGTTTTTTCAGAGATTGGATGACTTCTTTTTTCAAAAGCTTGGTCAATATACTTTTCTGGCTCTTGAATAAAGTCATCCCATTTTACTAAGACACAAAATCTATCATCTTCATACCAAGAACATTTGTTATTAGGTATGTAATAATTGTAACTAAACTCTTTTATTGATGTTGAATCTGTTATGTTAACATATGTATGTGAATTCCCGCAAGTCTGACAAATCCCTGAACCACCATAAACTCTCGAATACATACTTGGTAATACAATACCCAAAATTCCATTTTGCGTATTTCCTTGTCCGTGGTATAATGAGGCTTGAAGTTCTCTTTTTATATAACGTTGCTCATATGCGCCTAAATTTTCATTACTTCTTTCACCAATTAAGAAAATTGTCACAGTTGAATCAGATAAATATTCTTCTCTGATGACTCTCATTATATACTCAAGGTCGTCAGAGACAATTGCGTCATTAAGTGAATTGTCAATCATATCTATATCCAAGTTGTCTTGAATATAATTTTTATATGCTTCGTCTTCTGTCTTAAATGATATGTATGTTCTATGTCCCATAATATTTGTTTTTGTGTCGTCTTTTACACTTGCCACCAACGGTAAATTGTATGAGTAGTGGCAGATTGGGTGGTAGTTTCCTGTCAAAACGCTACCCAGTTTGAGCGAGCTACAAACCTTGAGATTTAGCACATCGCCTGCCATTACTTATACAAAATGTTGTGTGCTGGCGTTGTTTCCATTTTATTATCAATTAGTTTAAAGGGGGTAAGTTTTTATCACACCTCTGTGCATTTGAATGAGCTAACACTCGACCGACCGATGTTATTTGAATACCGGAAGATAATTTATCCCACCACTCTCTAAGTTTTTTCAAATTCGGTAGCTTATTCCATTCTTCCATCAACTGTTTTGTGTTTTTTTGTTTTATTGCAGCATCTTGTTTATAAAGGTCATAAATTGAGTTCATTGCTTTCTTTTGTGCTTCACTTGTCGGTATTTCCAATATTGAAGGTTGGTTGTTTTGAATAATCAGTTTTTGTAAAGCTGTTGAATCAATTTGTTCTCTATTTTGAATATTCATTCTCACAAAATCTGAATTAAGTGGGTGTGGAACCAAAATATTTGGGGCCAATCCATTAGCTTTTAATATCTCAAGAGCTTTATTATAACTTTCTGACTCTTTTTCAATTCCTAACTCGATATATCCAGCTAGCTTTTGTGGATAAATCTGGTCAATTTTTTTCAGACCACCAATTGAGCTTATGCGTACTGCATCTAGAATATCTAAGTGGTCTAGCCAATCATTGCCAATAGGTAAGCTACCATAAATTATTTTGCCAAATAAATCATTTAATGTTCTTAGTCCTTGCATAACATCTCCACTTACAGGGCTGAAAAATGATACGGAATGAAAAACAGTTAAGCCAAGTAATGCATCGTCAGAAATTTCGTCAACAATTTCAACAGCACGGCTGATGCCAGCTCTTGTAACTCTATTTTCTCCTTTTTGAAATCGGTGTAAAAGCAATTCTGCTAGAAGGTCATAATCGGCTGGTCTTTCGGTCGCAGCTGCAGTCTTTTGAGCTTCAACAAGTAGGAGTTGAAAACTTGGGTCAGCAAAAGCCTCTAATGCTCCATCAACAGCTTCCATTTTAGGCATAAGCTTATTCTCAAAATCTAAAATTCTTGAAGATGCTATTTCAAATGCTTCTTGAGAATAGTCTTTTCTTAATTGCAGGTTCATTTCTTGATATATTTCTCTTGCCCTTTTTTCGTCAATACCAACATTGACAATCATTGTTCCAGCTTGCAATTGTTGTGAACCCTCTCCAGCTTTTTGAATATGTTTATCTGCCATTGTAGTCTCTTCCAATTTGCACTTGTGATGAATTATCTCCTGCTTTTTGTTTTTGTTTTGTTGTAGTCTTTTTATTTATGCCAATTTTATAGCCTACAGTTCCACCTGCAACTAAACCTACAATAAGGGTTATTATTGTTGTTCCTAATCCACTAAAAAACCATTCCATAATAATGTTAATTTATATTAGTTGAATATTTGCTGTTCGTTCGTTTTCGCTTGCACACAACATCTTAGTGTTTTATTCGCCGTTATAGCCCACCAAAGTTATTGAAAAGAAGTTGATTCACAAATTTTCACAAAGATTAATTTAATATGATATCAATAATGGC
>Ga0265294_10008320_pt1 | contig 12137 bp, 12 predicted proteins | sample MunlanPumphouse3_FD_192504 | JGI IMG/M metagenome (GOLD analysis project Ga0265294, IMG submission 192504) | Groundwater microbial communities from a municipal landfill in Southern Ontario, Canada - Pumphouse #3 | ecosystem: Environmental > Aquatic > Deep subsurface > Groundwater | place... | reverse complement strand
AAGATAAGACATTTAGGGCTGATTTCCTCTTTTGGAAACCAGCCCTTTTACTTTACCATTATTTTTTTCGATAAAATGTTTAGCGGACACTAATAATTATTAATCAACTTTCAGATGCCGGGATTTCCAGCAATCAAATTCATGCAGAAAAATTTTCGTTATGATCAAAAATAATACAAGAAGAATAAATAAACTGCGGTGGGTAACAATTTTAATCATTGGTTTTATGTTACTCCAAACTGTTATAATTGCAACTATTCGAAGCAGTGGTGTCTTTAAAAAGGAACAGGTAGAGAGTGAGTCACCAGAAAAGAAAGAAGTAGAGCCGCATACGCACTGATACAAATTTAACTTGTAATTGACAATCTAGACTTATAGTTAAGTTATTGAGATTAATAAGAAAGTCCTTATAATTCCTAACCAACACTTAAAACAAAAGATATGTTTACTTTCAAAAATCACTATACAGTATATTTTACTACTACTTACGTCGTTTTTTAATATATGTGTTACGTAGCGAGAAAGTTGAAAAATTTCTTTACTTAGCGACACACAGCTTAGAAAATTACACGAACAAATTAAAAGAGATGAGTAGGGGAATAGTATACACAGCTAATTTTGTTGTTTAATAGAAGCGAAAAAACACACGCTAACAACCTGTTTTGTTAATAATTTTCAAGTTGAGAAGCACTATACTATATATACAGAATATACTTTTGCAACAAATAGATCTGTCATGTAATTTTTTTTAAACAAAAAACTCATTTCAAACGTTATACTTTTGTATATTCGGAAAATTGATGTACTTTTGTTTTTGCAAATTAGAATAATATCAGGTTAATAGAGAAGATGAAACGCATTTTGACATACATATTGCTTCTTTTGGTGCTTACGTTAAGTGTGCATCCCATCCTATCTATGCATTTTTGTCAAGGTGAATTGCAATCATTTAATATCCAAAAGTTGAGTAGCAATATGTGCTGCATGGCTGCTGAAACAGGTGAAAATGAAAATGCGAATATACTATCATTAAATCATATTGAATCTGAAAATAGTTGCTGTTCGACTACAGCCTTAGAGGTTGTAACAGACAATTTCACCCCGAATAGCTCTCAGTCTATTCAATCACCAACTGAGTCAACTTACATGCCGGGTTGGTTTGTAGTTAATTATCTAATTAATTTAATTGCATCAGATACAACAACTGAATCCAATTTTAATTTCCCCATTTATGGGTCTTTCCTGAAGACCCTCGACTTCCTTTCGCTTATCTGCGTATATCGACTTTAGCCAATTATTAGTTTTTTCTTGCAACACCTTTGTTGCAGAAAACTGTGGATTATAATTTCAGAGGTATTTAACCATCTTTGAGAAATACTCCGCATACATGTGATTATCATGAACATTTTGTGTTTGATTTTCTTATAACATAAGAATGTTTGAGTAACCATCATAATAAACTAATAACATAATGCTAAATAAAATTATTAAGTATTTTCTTAACAATCAATTAATTACCACTTTGCTTTTGGTTCTTCTAGTTGTTTGGGGGCTATCAACAGCTCCTTTCAATTGGAATGAGGGCATTTTGCCAAGAGACCCAGTTCCTGTAGATGCTATACCTGACATTGGAGAGAACCAGCAAATTGTATTTACCGAGTGGATGGGTCGCTCGCCACAGGATATTGAAGATCAGATTTCTTATCCTCTCACCACTTATTTATTAGGTATCCCGGGTGTAAAATCTATCCGTAGTTCATCTATTTTCGGCTTTTCCAGCATTTTCGTTATTTTCTCTGAAGATATTGAATTTTACTGGTCTCGATCGCGTATATTAGAAAAACTGAGTTCATTGCCAACTGGGTTATTGCCCGAGGGTGTGCAGCCTGCGCTTGGTCCCGATGCCACTGCTTTAGGTCAGGTTTACTGGTACACCATTGAGGGTCGTGACAAAGAGGGAAATCCCACCGGAGGCTGGGATTTGCACGAAATACGTACCGTGCAGGATTTTTATGTGAAATATGGGCTGAATGCTACAGAAGGGGTTTCCGAAGTGGCTTCCATTGGCGGATTTGTGCAGGAATACCAAGTAGATGTAAACCCCGATGCGCTGAAAGCATACAACATACCGCTACATAAAGTGATGGAGGCGGTGCAAAAGTCTAATAGAGATGTGGGTGCTAAAACCATAGAAATAAACCAAGCCGAATACCTTGTGCGTGGATTAGGTTATGTGAAAAAAACCGAAGATATCGAGAAAGCTGTAGTAGCTATTCAAGATAATGTGCCAATCAGGATTAAGGACATTGGGGTGGTATCATTGGGTCCTGCTACCCGAAGAGGTGCACTGGACAAAGATGGTGCTGAAGTTGTTGGCGGAGTCGTAGTAGCACGATTTGGGGCCAACCCGCTGCAGGTTATCAACAATGTGAAAGACAAAATCACTGAAATATCTCCCGGTCTCCCGAAAAAAATCTTGGACAACGGAGTAGAAAGCCAGCTAACCATTGTGCCATTTTACGACCGTTCGGGTCTTATTTATGAAACTCTGGGGACATTGGAGGAGGCTATTTCGCTTCAGATTCTGATTGTTATTCTGGTGGTCATTGTCATGGTATACAACTTAAGGGCATCTTTTTTAATTTCCAGTTTATTGCCCATAGCCGTGCTGATGGTTTTTATTGCCATGCGTTATTTCCATGTCGATGCCAATATTGTGGCCTTGTCGGGTATTGCCATTGCCATTGGTACGATGGTCGATTTGGGGGTAATTCTATCCGAAAACATTATCAAACATATTGATGAATCTCCACCAGGACAGAATCTCAAAATCACCATATATAACGGTGCTTCCGAAGTTAGTTCTGCAATACTCACCGCAGTTTCTACCACCATTGTAAGTTTTATTCCAGTGTTTACCATGCAGGCTGCCGAAGGTAAACTTTTCGGGCCGCTAGCGTTTACCAAAACATTTGCACTGATTGCTGCGCTTATCGTTTCATTATTAATTATGCCCACCTTGGCTTATTGGTTTTTTGGTGTAAAAATCAAAAACAAAAAAATTAGAAAGTGGCTGAATATTGCACTGATTCCAATTGGAATTATTATTCTTTTTTTGGGACATACCTGGGCTGGATTGATTTTATTGGCGTTTGGCATTGTTGGTGTGGTAAAAGAGTTCGGTGTAGAACGCTTCGGTCTTGACAGAACAGGAAAGAATGAGAAATCTGATTCACCTATGCAACAACGGATGCGATCATTCACCTTATGGGTGCTGGAATATGCCGAAGTTATAATTGTAGTTATTGGTGTAATCTGGTTACTGGCTAAATACTGGTTGCCTTTAGGAGCAGCTAAAAGCCTGATGACAAATGTGCTGTTCGTTGCACTGCTTGTGATAATTATACTAGGGTTTTTCATCATCCTTGAATATTTCTATAAACCGATACTCCGTTGGTGCTTAAATCATAAAGTGACATTCCTTTTAATCCCTACATTTTTAATCTTTTTCGGAGTAGTCACTTGGATGGGATTTAGCAATATGTTTGGATTTGTAGCCAAAGGCTTCGATACGGTGGGGTGGAATATCCGTACCACCAAAGTGTGGTCAGGATTAAACCACACCCTCCCCCCTATCGGGAAAGAATTCATGCCTTCACTCAACGAAGGAAGCTTCTTGCTAATGCCTACTTCTATGCCACATTCAGGTTTTGAGTACAACCGAAAAGTTTTAGGTCAATTGGATATGTTGTTGACCAACATTCCGGAAGTTGAACTTACAGTAGGAAAATTAGGAAGAGTAGAGTCAGCACTCGACCCAGCCCCCATCTCGATGTATGAAAACGTTATAAATTACCGACCTGAATATATGCTCAATGAAAATGGGCATCGGGTAAGGTTCAAGATTGATAAAGATGACAGATTTATATTAAGCACAGGTGATACAATTTCCAATACAGATGCTTTACATAAGGGGGTAACTTACGAAGAGTTGATACCCGAAAACAGAGGGAGTTACTACCGCAATTGGCGACCGGAAATAAAATCGCCTGATGATATTTGGAGTGAAATTGTGAGAGTAGCAAAAATACCAGGAGTAACGTCAGCGCCTAAGCTGCAACCCATTGAAACCCGTTTGGTAATGTTGCAAACAGGAATGCGTGCTCCTATGGGGATTAAAGTATATGGCCCCAGCTTAAGTATCATTGAAAATTTTGGGATGCAATTAGAGGAGATACTGAAAGAAGTACCTTCTGTAAAAGCTGAGGCTGTATTTGCTGATCGGATTGTGGGAAAACCTTATCTGCATCTGAATATTAACCGTGACGAAATTTCTCGCTATGGATTGAATATTGAAGATGTGCAACAAACCATTGAAACGGCCATTGGAGGAATGAAAATTACTTCTACGGTTGAAGGTAGAGAACGATTCCCTGTAAGGGTACGGTACCCGCGTGAACTGAGAGACAATCCAGAATCGCTAGCTAAAATTCTGATACCTACACCAACCGGAGCTCAAATACCTATCTCTCAAATAGTCGATTTTGAGTACGTTAGAGGTCCCCAAGCTATTAAAAGTGAGGAGACTTTTCTAGTGGGTTACGTACTATTTGACAAACGTGCCGGTTATTCGGAAGGGGGCGTGGTTGATGATGCGCAGAAAATGATACAAGCTCGTATAGATTCGGGTGATTTAAACGTTCCATCCGGAGTCAGTTACAAATTTTCGGGTAGTTATGAAAACCAGGTGCGGGCAGAAAAACGTCTCTCCATAATTGTACCACTTGTTTTAATGATCGTTTTTTTGATTCTATACTTCCAGTTTAAGTCAGTTACTACATCCCTGATGGTGTTTTCAGGGATTGCGATGGCCTTTAGCGGTGGTTTTATCATGATTTGGCTCTACGGACAAAGTGGTTTTTTAGATTTCTCCATCTTTGGCACCAACATGCGGGAGTTGTTCCAAATGCACACCATCAACCTGAGTGTGGCAGTTTGGGTCGGCTTTATTGCGCTTTTTGGTATTGCAACCGATGATGGCGTTTTAATGGCTACGTATCTCGACCAAAGTTTCTTACGGAATAAAACCGACAATTTGAAAGGAATACGAGCAGCTGTTGTGGAAGCGGGATACCGTAGGATTAAACCTGCTGTTATGACTTCAGCAACAACTATTATTGCACTACTACCAATTCTTACTTCTACTGGACGAGGTGCTGATATTATGATACCTATGGCTATACCGGCTTTTGGTGGAATGATTTTTGCAGCAGTTACCTATTTTATTGTGCCGGTACTTTATAGTATGCGTGAAGAAAGAAAATTAAAAAAGATACAATCATGAAGTTTATTATACATATCATTTTTTTGGTAATTCTAGGAGTTTCAACTGTACAAGCACAAACCCTAAATGAATATTATAGGACTGCAGCAGAAAACAATCCCGGAATACAATCAAAATACAAGGAGTTTGAAGCTGCGCTTCAGAAAATACCTCAGGTAAGCTCATTGCCCGATCCAACATTCTCTTTTAGCTACAATATTCCTAAAATGATGTCGCAAAGTGCAGAGTTTTCACTCATGCAGACATTTCCGTGGTTCGGAACTTTGAAGGCGCAAGGCAATGCGGCTGCTTTAATGGCAGAGGCGCAATTCCAGTCATTTCTTGATGCACGAAACCAGTTATATTATGAGGTTTCGGCGGCTTATTATCCATTGTATGAATTGGATCGTTGGAAACAGATTGAACAAGAGAACATAGAAATACTACAATCCTACAAATCCATTGCCAACTCTAAGTTTAAAAATGGTGTGGCCCCTATGGTTGATGTGTTGCGCGTGGATATTATGCTGAAAGATGCAGTTACCAACCTCAACATTCTTGAAAAGAAAGAAAAACCGTTGATGACTACTTTTAATAAGCTGCTTAACAGGGATGTTGATAAAGAGGTAACAATTGATAGTTCTCTTAATGCTGAATATTTGCAAGACAGCTTTCGAAGGGATTCCCTTCTGGCCAATAACCCGATGTTAAACGCATTGGATTTGAAAGTTAAAGCCAGTGAAGCCAACGAAACCGCAGCACAAAAACAGGGACTTCCAAAACTGGGTATTGGGTTGGGTTATGCACTAATGGAAAGCGGGAAAAATATAGTGATGCCAATGGTTTCAGTGTCTATCCCTATTTTTAGAAAAAAATACAAAGCTGCTGAGAAAGAAGCACAACTGATGCAGGAGAGCTATTCTCTTCAAAAAGACGAAGTCGTCAATTCACTTACTTCAAATTATGAAATGACCTGGTTTCAACTTCAACAGCAAAAGGAGCTGATTGATCTGTATGAGCAGCAAACTCAGCAAACTAATCAATCGCTGAACCTTCTGTTTAGCGCTTACAGCAATTCGGGAAAAGATTTTGAGGAAGTGTTGCGCATGCAACAGCAATTGCTGAAATACGAAAAAATGAAAGCCACAGCAGAAGTAGAATATCAGACAGCTTTGGCTAAACTAAATTACATTACTGCAAAACATATAGGAAAATGAAAACAGATAGAAAAACAATAATAATAGTTCTTTCAACGCTAATAATAGGTCTATTGTTGGGCTGGTTGATTTTTGGAGGTTCAAGTGACAATACCAATGGTGCACATTCGGCAGAACATTCACATGTGGGGGAAGAGACAATCTGGACCTGCTCTATGCACCCACAAATTCGTCAAAACGAGCCGGGCGATTGCCCCATCTGCGGCATGGATTTAATTCCGTTGGAAGATGATCAACACGACGATGTAGACCCCATGGCTATAAGCATGTCTGCAACAGCCATACAACTGGCCAATATTCAAACAGCAGTTGTGGGAGCAATGGATCATGTGAAAGAGGTGCGTTTAAACGGTAAAATACAAGAAGATGAACGATTGGTTTTTTCTCAATCATCACACGTACCGGGACGGATTGAAAACCTGATGGTCAATTTCACAGGTGACTATGTAAACAAAGGGCAAGTGATTGCATCGGTATATTCTCCGGACTTAGTAACTGCACAGGAGGAATTGTACGAGGCGCAGAAAGTGAAGGATACGCAACCGCAGCTTTTTAATGCAGCCAAAGAAAAACTGAAAACCTGGAAATTAACAGACGACCAGATTAATCGAATGCTAAAGTCGGGAAGCACAACCACAAGTTTCGATATACAAGCCGATGTTTCGGGTTATGTAATCCAGAAAAATGTGAATCCGGGTGATTACGTCCAAAGGGGAGAGCCCATTTATGAAATAGCAGACCTTTCAAGAGTATGGGTACTCTTTGATGTGTATGAATCGGACATAGGCTGGATTAAAAAAGGCGATAAAGTTGAATATACGGTTGCTTCTCTTCCGGGTGAAACATTTACAGGAACAATTTCATTTCTTGATCCAATAATAAACCCCATGACGAGAGTAGCAAAAGCAAGGATAGCAACAACAAATCCCGGCTTGAAGTTAAAGCCCGAAATGTTTGTTTCCGGAATTGTACAAGCACAATTGCAAAAAACATCCGATGCAATGGTTGTCCCTAAAACTGCGGTGATGTGGACAGGCCAACGTTCAGTTGTGTATATAAAATCTATTTCCGATCAGGGTCTTAATTTTAAAATGCGGGAAGTAACACTTGGGCCTGCATTGGGCGAAAGTTATGTAATAGCTGAAGGTTTGGCTATAGGCGAAGAGATAGCCGTAAATGGCACATTTAGTATTGATGCAGCTGCACAGCTTGCAGGGAAACCCAGTATGATGAGTCCTGATGGTGGCCCAGCCATGACTGGGCACGACCATGGTGGAGTGGACATGCCTGCAACCGATGAGGGTGTTACTGCAAGTCAACCCCTAAGTGATATCAACCCTACATTTAAGGCGCAACTTACAAAAGTGTACAATACTTATCTAAATATGAAAGATGCTTTTGTGGCTACAGATGCAAAAAAAGTAGCCAGCGAAGCAAAAGATGTAATTAAGGCTTTAAAATTGGTAGATATGGCTTTGTTGAAAGGTGATGCACATATCGTATGGATGGAGCAATTAGAGACTCTGAACAGCACTATTAGTGGAATAAGCAAATCGAATGATATTGAAAAGCAACGTCAAGAGTTTGTACAGTTTAACCTCGCATTCTACAAAAGTGTAAAAATGTTTGGTTTAGAAAACGTGACCGCTTACTATCAATATTGCCCAATGGCCAACAACGACAAGGGTGCTTATTGGTTGAGCGAAACCGAAGCTATCCGAAATCCTTATTTTGGTGATGCAATGTTAAGTTGTGGAGAGACCAAGGAAACTATTAAGTGAATTTATTTTGAGGATTGAGAAGACGGATGGGGTAAGGGGTATAACTCCTTCCCATCCTTTTCAATCAATCAAATTAAAAAATGAGTAAAGCAAAATGATATAATTCTTTTTTAAAATTGTGTAATAGTTGGTAACCAGTAAATTAATAACTTTGGGTTAAAGAAGATGTGTAAGACTTTCGGAATAATTTGTTCCTAGATCATCTTCCAATTATTAATAAAGAAAGGAGTATATTATGCTTAAAATTTTAATTGTAGCGGTTATCCTAGTTGCCTTCGCCATGCTGGGTCTAGGGGTTAAGCTTCTTTTTGATAAAGATGCGGAATTCACTCACCATTCGTGTGCAGGTGAAATCAAAGATTTGAACGATGTAGATGGTTGCGCCGGTTGCGAAATAAAGAAATCGGCAAACAGTTCTAAACATGAGAAATAGTATGTATGAAATTTAATAAAAATAATTGTCATGAGATTAATAAAAGCTTATATCAGACACCGGAAACTTGGAAGTGTTTATAATGCATTAAACAGTGGAGGATTTTGTTGCATGACCTTCTCAGAATGTGAAGGAACAGGACAGTACTCTGATCACGAAAAACAGCAACAGCAAATCAGCTATAAATATCCTTTTGCAGAGTCCTACCGGGTAGTAAAGTTGGAAATACTGGTAGCAGTAGAACATGTGGATCCAGTCGTTGAACTCATTCGCAAAAATGGACGAACGGGATACCGTGGCGATGGGATGATTATTATTTCTCCAGTCGACGAGGTTTACAAAGTGAGGACTGATGAAAAAGGGATTCTGGCGGTTTAAGCTGGAATAGTTTATGTCCTGTTCTTAATAGAACCGAACAACATAATGAATGCTTTTTGAGGAATATCAGTATTGCCCGAAGTCTTTCATTGGAAAAAGAAGGTGTTGAATAAGTGAAACAGGGAAAACCAAAATCCGTATATGGGAGATAAAATACTATTATGCGGTGTAATTAAAGAAGAGTTTTAAACAATTTTAAAAACTAGAAACAATGAGAAAAATAATTATTTTACTTAGCCTGGCTTTAATAAGCTTGGGAGCTTTTGCACAACACGACCATTCAAAGATGACAACCAAAAAGAAGGTTCAACCATCTGTTAAGGTAGAGCACTCTAAGTCTGCATCTGCTATTATCGATAACTATTTGGCATTGAAAGATGCACTTGTCAAGGACGATAGTAAAAATGCAGCAAGTTTAGGGAAAAAACTATTCGATGACTTTGCGAAATTCGATTTATCAGTGCAAGCTAAGCAACAACAAAATGAATTAGCTGAAATTATAGAAGATGCTTCAGAACACGCCAAGCATATTTCCGAAAATAGCAAGGACATAGGTCACCAAAGAGAACACTTTGAAATATTAAGCAAAGATGTTAAAGACATGGTAATCATCACCGGTTCCGATAGAACATTGTATCAGGCCTTTTGCCCGATGTATAACAACAATAAAGGTGGAGCATGGTTGAGTACATCTAAGGAGATAAGAAACCCGTATTTTGGAAGTAAAATGTTGAAATGTGGTAGTGTGCAACAAGAAATTTCAGTTAAATGAAACGACTGAAAATTATAGGATTAGTATTATTGGTAGTCTTAGTGGGATTGCAATTCTTTCCCATTGGGACTAACCATAGTACAACTATCCCATCAACCGACTTTGTAAAAACATACAAAGCTCCCGAAGATATAGCACAAACACTACAGAGTTCATGCTACAATTGTCATAGCAATAACACTGAATATCCTTGGTATAGCAAAGTGCAGCCTGTTGGCTGGCTTTTGGAAGATCATATCAACAAAGGGAAAGAAGTGCTAAACCTGAGTGAATTTGGCTCCTATTCAAGTAGGAGACAACAAAGCAAATTAATGTCGATGATAAGCCAAATTGAAGATGACAAAATGCCGTTGGCTTCTTATACTTTCATACATCGCGATGCACGTTTATCTAAAGAGAAGAAAAAAACTTTACTTGACTATTTGAGAACATTGAAGGACTGAGATAGATGTAAATGAGCTGTAAAAAAAGAATTATGGATATTAGTATTAAAAACATGGTGTGTAACCGTTGTATTATGGTAGTTTCTCAAATTTTTGAAGAAGCCAAGATAACAACAGACAACATAAAGCTGGGTAAAGTTGTAACCTCTGATGAAGTCAGTCCCTACGAATTAAAACAACTGAATAATAACCTGAAAAGTATGGGATTTGAAATCATCGATGATTCAAAGAGCAGATTAATCGAAGCAATTAAAAATATAACCATCGATTATGTGTACTACCATTCAGAAGAAAATAGCATGAATTTTTCAGATTACCTTACCGGCAAACTTAACCTAGTTTATCCCTACCTGAGTTCGCTTTTTTCCTCTGTGGAAGGTACTACTATCGAAAAATACATGATTAATCTGAAAATAGAGCGTGTAAAAGAACTGTTGGTTTACGATGAAAAGACTTTAAGTGAGATTGCTCATGAAATGGGATATAGCAGTGTAGCACATTTATCCGGGCAATTTAAAAAAATAACGGGTTTTACTCCAACTTATTTTAAAAACCTAAGGGATCAAAATCGAAAATCAATCCACGAACTATAGATAACTAAAAATCATGTAAATCGTTCAACGAATTATATAAAGCACTAAGAGGATGCTTGTTGTATCTTTGTATTATGTAAAGTTCGATAAGATGAAACAAAAAGTATTTTATGGAATTTAATAAACGAATCTTTAATAAACAATTTAAATTAATGAATATGAAAAAGTTAGTAACTATCGCAACAGTTCTTTTTTTAATGGCAGGGTACTCGGCAAGTGCCCAAAATAAGACACAACCACACCCATACCAAAACAGCAATAAACAAGTTAATAAACAAAGTGAGATGATGCCAGAAAATGGGAAGATGCAGGACATGATGAACAATAGCATGTGCCCCATGTGCGGACAAATGATGAACCAAGACATGCCCATGAAAAAGTACGGGATGATGGTAAACCAACTGCCAAACATGCAGCAGCAATTATCGTTGAACGACAATCAAGTTGAACAACTGAATGAACTGCACGCCGGCTTCAAAAAACAGCAAGTAGATTTCCAATCGGAGTTAAAGAAAAAGCAAATGAAGTTGCGAAGCCTGCTAGACGATATGGCTCCTGCAAACCAGATTGAACTACAATTACAAGAGTGCTCCGATACTAAAATAAGTATGGGCGTGGCCGCTTACGAAACCGCTGGAAAAATGAAGGCTGTGTTGAACAACGACCAACAGGAATTGTTAAAAAAAAGGATGATGCAACATAATGGTATGATGAATCCGGAACATAACGGAACGATGCAAAAACGCGATGGAATGATGAACCATGACCATGACGAGATGATGCAAAATCAAAATAACCAATAAAAAGAAAGGAGTAAATTATGATGCACAGATTTGGTGAACACGGCTGGGGAATGGGATATGGAATGGGATGGTGGTGGATTATCGGAGCCATTTGTATGATAGTTATCGTATGGATAATTGTGAAAATAATAAACCAATCTAACCATCACAATACGCGACTCGATAATAAAAAATCGGCACTCGATATTTTGAAAGAGCGCTACGCCCGAGGCGAAATAGACAAACAGGAATTTGAAGAACGTAAAAATAATTTAAAATGAATATTAAAATAATAGCTACCAAAACATGCTCACATCGACCAGAACTCGAAAAACAATTGCAGGAAGCCGGATTGCAATATAAATTATTGTACTTTGAAGATCATCCAGAGTTGATTGAAACGTATAAATTAAAA
>Ga0265294_10008317_pt1 | contig 12138 bp, 15 predicted proteins | sample MunlanPumphouse3_FD_192504 | JGI IMG/M metagenome (GOLD analysis project Ga0265294, IMG submission 192504) | Groundwater microbial communities from a municipal landfill in Southern Ontario, Canada - Pumphouse #3 | ecosystem: Environmental > Aquatic > Deep subsurface > Groundwater | place... | reverse complement strand
TAAGAGAAGAAAAGAGATTTGGTTAAGACAAATAGAAAGAGTTATTGATTGTTTATTAAATAATGAAAGAGTCTAATCTACAATCTAAGTTCGGAGTATGGTTAAAGATAAACAAAATGGAAGGAGTATTCGAACTGAAACTAGAGAAAGGAAAGTCATTTGCTTTTAATAAGGTTAAGGATCATCAAGTAAAAGCATTATACGAAGCAAAACACGAAGGACTTTATCACAAGATAAACGACTTGCCAGTATATTCAGGATCAATGACCAAGTTCGCAAACCCCAAACCATTTGATTGTTTCTACATAAACTGTCCAGCATACATTGTAATAGGATTTTACAAGCCAAGAAAAAAGGTCGAAACATATATTATAGACATAGATAGATTTGTAGAAGTAAGAGATATAACTTTAGAAGGAGGAAGAAAATCTTTGAAGCAAGAGGAGTGGGAAGCATTAGCAATAAGAAATATAATGTTATAGTTGTTGACAATAATTATTTATGGTATAATGAAATCAATGAAAGTATCTAACAAAGAAACAATACAATGTTTAGAATGTGGCAAGGAGTTTCAAGAAGTGCCATCTCTAAAAAGAAAGTTTTGTTGCAAAGAATGTTATTACAAATCACTAACAAAAAATGGAGAGTACAGAGACTTCTTTAGAGGTCAAATAAGTAAAGGTAAAAAATAAAATTATGACAAACACAAAACAAAGAAATAAATGGATAGCGTTCTTATTAGCATTTCTAGCAGGAACATTAGGACTACATAGGTTCTACACAGGAAAAGTAGGATCAGGAGTAGTAATGATAGTTCTATCATTCACAGGAATAGGAGTGTTTATATCAGCACCATGGGCTTTAATAGATTGCATAAGAATACTAACAGGAGGATTCAAAGATAAGGATGGTAAAGAACTTATTTGATAATATGGAAAAAAAGATAACAAAACCATTAAAGTTTAATACAGTAGAGGAATTAGAAGATAAAATACAAGAATACTTTGATAGTTGTTTTGAGCATCAATGGGTAGACGAATACTTTAGAGATGAAGAGGGAAACAGAGTAATTAAAGAAAACGGAAGGTATAAGAAAGTTCCAGTTAAAAAATTAGTCAACATTAAACCATTGACTATTACTGGTTTAGCAGTTCACTTAGATACATCAAGGCAAACGCTTGTAAATTATGAAAAAAGAGAGAAGTATTTTGACGCAATAAAAAGGGCTAAAGCATATATCGAGGCATATACAGAGTCTTGTTTATTTGGAAACAATGTAACTGGAGTTATTTTTAATCTAAAGAATAACTATGGTTGGAAAGATAGAACAGAGATAGACCACTCATCAGGTGGTGAAAAGATAGAACCAATTAAAGTTGAAATAGTAACTAATGAAAATAAAGGCGACAACAGTATTCCAAAAGAACTGGAACAGCAAAAAGAAGATAATAGTCAATCAGGGGGGGACAAGAAGCAGTAAAACTTACTCACTTGCTCAACTTTTTGCCTTAAGAGCCATTGAAAGAAAAGATGGCGTATTTACAATCTGCAGGAAAACACTACCATCGCTAAAGGCTTCAGCATATAGAGATTATATAGAGGTGTTGAGGTCTTTAGATGTTTTCAATGAAGCCAACCTAAACAAGTCAGAACTAATATACAGGATAGGTAATTCAGAAACAGAGTTTATCAGCGTTGACGAACCGCAAAAGATTAGAGGAAGAAAAAGGGTTGATTTATGGATTAATGAAGCTAACGAATTAACATACGAGGACTTTAGACAATTACTACTAAGAACAACAGGGCAGGTATTCCTAGATTATAACCCATCAGATGAGTTTCACTGGATATACGAGCATATACTACCAAGAGAAGATTGTGAGTTTATACAATCAACATACCTAGACAATCCTTTCCTAGAAGCTTCTATTATTAAAGAGATTGAGTTGTTAAAAGACGTTGACCCTAACTACTGGAAAATATATGGACTAGGGGAAAGAGGTGTATCGGAGAGCAAGGTGTATTCTAACTGGGACTTATGCGATGAGTTCCAGGAAGGTTGTGATATTATTTATGGATTAGATTTTGGATATAATAACGAAACAGCTCTTGTAAGGGTGGGAATTAAAGAGAGAGACATTTATGTTCAAGAGTTAATCTATGAAAAACATTTAACCAACGCAGACCTAATCAACAAGATTAAAGAACTAGATATTAAAGGGTTGATATTCGCAGATAGTGCAGAGCCTCAAAGGATAGAAGAATTGTTGAGAGCAGGGATATCAGTAAGACCAACAATAAAAGATGGAAAGGTAAAACTAGGAATAGACCTAATGAAAACATACAAGATACACGTTACTAAAGATTCTGTAAATGGACAGAAAGAGATAAGGAGCTATTCTTGGAAAACAGACAGGGACGGCAAGGTGCTAGACGAACCAGTGAAAGTCAATGATCATTGGCTTGATGCGACACGATATGCAGTTTACACTTACGCCAAGCAACCAGTTCCCTCAATAAGCTGGGCATAGAGGTTGACAATAATAGTGTGCATAATACAATAAACAAAATGAAAAATGGGCATAATACAAAACATTAAAAATACATTATTCAAGGGTAACAGGTTTCTATCGTCAGATGATTTTGGTGGCTCTGAAACATTTAGAAGGTTAACTGGTTCTGATTGGAACGAAGCTAATAACTTATCGGCATATGGAAAATCGCTATATGTCTATGCTTGCGTTTCAAAGATAGCTGAGAAAGTAGGAAGCGTTGATTTCAAGCTATTAAAAATCATAAACGCAGATGGCGATACAGAAGAAGTTAAATCACACGAAGCACTAGACTTGCTTTACAAGTGGAATCCATTTTTCACAAAAGAAGAAGCTATTGAAACAGACACCATTAACAGAAAGTTGACTGGTGATTCTTATATTTACAAAGTAAGAAACGAGCAAGGCAAGGTTGTAGAATTATGGAACATCAGACCAGACCTAGTAACAATACAAAAAAGCAAAGAGAACTACATAGCAAATTATGTAGTTAGAGTTGAAGATGGGACAAAAGAAGAAGTTATAACACCAGAAGACATAATCCATATTAAGTATCCATCTCCACTAAATCAATACTTTGGATTATCTCCATTATCACCATCAGGAGAAAGAGTTAACACAGAAGAATATGCCAGCAAGTATCAGAGGGACTTTTTCTTAAACAACGCTAGAGTAGACGGAACACTTGAAACAGACGCAATGCTAACTAAAGACCAACGAGCAGAGTTGCTAGAGGGTTGGAACAAGTATCACAAAGGAGTAGGAAAGAACTCAAAAACAGCTGTTCTGGACGCAGGATTAAAATACAATCAAATCAGTTTATCACAAAGAGAGATGGACTACATAGAGTCAATGAGGGCAACAAGGGACGATATTCTTACAGCTTTCAAAGTTCCTAAACCAATCGTAGCAGTAACAGACGACGTAAACAGAGCAAACGCTGAAACAGCTCAAGAGATATTTTTATCAGAAACGATTAAGCCAGAATTAAACAAGTTGATTAACAAGTTAAACGAAGAGTTGATAATTCCAGAATATGGAGAAGAATATTACTTAACATATGAAGACCCTGTTCCAGTAAACAGAGAAGTTAAGCTACAAGAACTACAAGCAGGAGTTGATAAATGGATAACAAGGAACGAGGCAAGGCAAGACTCGGGATTAGAGCCATTACAAGGTGGTGATTCTTTATATGTTCCAATATCATCAATTCCTCTTAACAAGACAGCTATACAACGAGAGAGCAAGAGTTTCAGGTTGCTACACGGCAGAAGATTCTTAAAAGCTAAGCTGTCGCTAAAAGCTCAATACAAAGATTTCAGCGAATCACTTAAGAAGTCAGTAAAGGACGAAGTTGTAAAGGAGAAGAAAATAAAAGAGTCATCATTATTCAAAGATGTTGGACAGAGAAAGGCATATTATAATTATATGATGAAGAATATAGATAGAGAGATTGAGTCTTTGATCAGAAAGACAGTAGCGATGAAGAACGAGCAGAAGAACGAGATTATTAAAGAGTTAAAGAAAGTAAAACCTAAAAGCACTAAAGACATTAGCAAGGTATTCAACAAGAAAGAGCAAAACGAGAAATTAAAAGACTGGGCTATTCCAGTTATATCAGACATCTTCAAAAGAGCAGGAGAGGACGCAATGAAATTATTATCAATAGACACTATTTTTAATATGGAGGCAAAATCAAACACCAAAACTAAAATAGCAAAATTGATAGCAACAAGAGCAATGTTCTTTGCAGCATCAGTCAACGACACTACATTTGATAAATTGAAAGAAGAGTTGTCAGTAGGAATAACAGCAGGAGAGGGGGTTGCTAAACTAACAAAAAGAGTAAACGAAGTTTATTTAGATTTTAACGATTATAGAGCAGAAAGGATAGCAAGAACAGAAACAACATTTGCTGTTAACGAAGCCAACCTAGAAGCATACAAGCAAGTAGGTTCAGAGGGTAAAGAGTGGATTGCTACGCTAGACGACAGAGTAAGAGACGAGCATTTATTATTAGATGGTGAGATTGTTAGAGCTGGGGAAACATTCAGCAATGGGCTTCAAGCACCTAGCGATGTTAACTGCAGATGCACAATAGCACCAGTATTTAGAATAATTGATTAGCCTATGGACTGCGTAATATTATACAAAGCACTACCAACAGCACACGAGGGAGAGATTCTCTACACAATAAGAAGCGTAACGAAGAATCTAAAGTTTGATAATTTAATAGTTATAGGAGACAAGCCATCATTCCTAAGCGACAAAGCGATACACATAGACTTAACGCTGAAAGATGACCACGTTAAAAGAGATTGTCTATTCAAACATATTGATATGTTAGCAAAGGCAAAGGCAATAATAGCAGACGAGAGAATATCAAAGGATTTCATATGGTGTAATGATGATATGTATATTCTAAAGCCATTTGAAGAGGTGTTTCCATATTATTACAACAAGAAAGTTAGGGATTGGCACGATGCACAAAATAATTGGGAGATAGCAGGTGGAAAGAAGAGCAAGACTTGGAACTACTACATTGAGGAAGCATACAAAAACTTTCCCGATGGTAATTGGTTCGAAGTTCATTGTCCGATAGTGTTTAATAAGAGAAAGCTAAGTACAGTCATAAATAAATATAAGCTGAAACACTTGGGAACGATAAGGACACATTACGCCAATCACTGTAAGATAGAGGGAGTTCCAACGATAGACTACAAAGCATATACAGTTCAAAAGTTCAAAGAGTATAAGTCTGCACCATTTATGTCAACAACAAACGTAATGGGTAGATTCCAACCATTAAAGATGTTCCTAAGGGAAAAGTTTAAAGAAAAAACAATTTATGAAAAATAACACACAAACAATGATCAAGAAAGAGTTTGCGTTCGAAATAAAGGACGTAGACATAGAAAATTACACAATGAGAGCCATTGTGTCTTCGGGGCAACCAGACAGGGGTGGAGATATAACAGAGCAAAGTTGGCTACTTGATAATTACAACAAGAACCCTGTTGTATTATGGGGACACGACCATTCAATTCCGGCAGTTGGTAAAACTCTATCAATAGGCGTTAACAACGATGGAATGCTTGAAGCAGTTATCCAGTTCGCAGTAGAACACTCTGCACTAGCAAAGGAATTATGGGGATTATACAGAGATAAGTTTTTAAATGCTTTTTCAGCAGGATTTATTCCTAACGATATAGAAGAGATGAACGGCTTTAGAGTATTAAAGAATAACGAGTTGCTTGAGTTCTCTTGTGTTAATATTCCGATGGACGCATTAGCATTAGCCAAGAGTGCAGGATTAAACGTTTCAATGATAGAAAAGTCAATGACCGAGGAAAACAACGAAGAAGAACCAGAAGAGGCTGAGAAGGGCAATTTTGAGGCAATAACAGAGAAAGAAGGAAAGGTTCTATCTAGTAAAAACAGAAAGCTAATAGAAAATGCTCTAAGTTCGCTAGATGATTTGCTAAAAGCAGACAAGGGAGCTACTGGAGAACCAAAAAAGAAATACAAGATGAAGCGCAATAAAATAATCAACAAAGCAATCAGGGAACTGATGGATTCAAGAAAATGATAAGCTACTGCGTAATGATGCACCCTAAAAGACAGAAATATCTTTCTTACTTGCAGGGGAAAATACCTAACCTAAAACTTTCAATAGATTGTGGAAGGGGAGTATGGGATACAGCGAGAAGGGCTTGGCTTTCATACGATAAAGACAAAGAATATCATTGCGTCGTCCAAGACGATATTATCCCTTGCGAAGGTTTTACTGATAAGGTTGAAGAGTTGATAAGGGAACACGGTGATCAATATGTCTATTGTCTATTTATAAGAAACAAGGGACAAAAGAGCCTAGAAGATAAATGGAAAAAAGGATTTGAAGATGGATACCTTCTATGGTGGAAACTAAACTGGGCGTTGGCAGTAGTTATTCCGACAAAGCATATTGAAGATATGGTGGCATACTGTGATAAAATGACAGACAAGAAATACATCAACAGAGATGACGAGAGAATGAAGCATTATTTTAAGAGCATAGAAAAAACAATGTTATACCCACTTCCCTGCCTAGTTCAGCACAGAGAAGAAGAAGACAGCTTAATAGGACTGGGGCATAATAGGGGCAGAAGAGCAGTTAAGTTTATAGACGATGAAAATACCAAAAATAATACATAAAATATGGGTAGGAGATAAGCCAGCTCCTATGAAATGGATAAATACTTGGAAAGACAAACATCCAAGCTGGGAGCATATCCTATGGGACAATGATAAGGTTTATTCTAGAGATTGGATCAATCAGGAACATATAGGAGAATATACAGAGAAAGGAATATGGCATGGAGTGGCAGATATCATTAGGTACGAGATATTATATGAATACGGAGGGATTGTTTCAGGGGCAGATAGTGTTTGCTTAGAGCCGATAGACGAGTTGTTCGATAATGACTACGAGTTGTTTACTCCAGTAAGCGATAAAAAGTTCAGCGATAATCCGATGCTTTCTGAAGACATTGACACATCGCCAATATACGCAAGTGTTAAGGGATATGAGTTTATTAAAAAGATGATTGATGGAATAGGAGAAATAAAAGAACTTAAAGCTCCGTATAGGTCAGTAGGAAATCATTATACTAAGCATATGTTGCTTAAACACAAGCCTAACATTAAGCTACTCCCAGCATATCATTTAGTACCAACATTCAAAGATGGGACAAGATATACTGGTAATGGCAAGATATATGCAGAACATTACTGGGGAGCAACATTCGATATTTATGATAAGGGCGTCTAGAGGTTGACAATAATGGTAGGCATAATAAAATTAAGATAGATAACAAGAACCGATATTCCTGTAAAACGATAAAGGTCGTTACTCCGCACAGGACGGACGGTAGCATAAGTAATTAACAAACAAAAAAAGCAATGAAAAAAGAATTAGAAAAAGAGTTAGAAACTGAGGGAACAGAAGAAACAGAAGAAGAAGTAGAAGGTTGCGAAACTGACGAAGAGGAAACAGAAGAAGATGAAGAAGAAGTTAAGGAAAACTTAAAGTCTTACATTCAATCTGAAACAGCATCTGCATCAGAAAAAGCAATCGACGAAATGCTAGACAAGAAGTCAGAAGAGCTTGTAAAGAAGTTCTTTGCAGGAGTTGAAGTAAACCGTGAAAAAGCAATCAAGAGTGCTAGAAAACAAGTTAAAAACCTAACCGAACAAGAACAGGTTAAAAGCTGGTTCACAGCATTGATGGCTAAAGACACAGCAACTCTAAAAAGAATGGAAAAGGATTATCTAAACACTGGCGATGACGAAAAAGGAGGATACTTAGTTCCACCTGCACTTTTAGCTGAAGTAAACAGATTTACTGAAGAATATGGAGTAGCAAGGAGAGATATGAGATACCTACCTTTCTCTGGAGCTGGTAACGAAAGAAAAATCCCTACACTTGCAAGTTCAGTTAGCACTTTCTGGGTAAACGAAGGTGGTTCAAAACCATCTACTGTTCCTGAGTTCGCATTAGTAACTCAAACTCTAAAGAAAATTGCTGCAATTTGTCCAATGACAGAGGAAATGCTTGAAGACCCTGCTATTGACATTATCAGACTTCTAGGTGAGCTATTCGGTGAAGCCGTAGCATACGAAGAAGACAGAGTGTTCTTAGCTGGTGACACAGACGATGGCGACCCATTTAACGGTGTTATCAACGCTGCTGGTGTAGTTCCTGTTGTTATTGGTTCAGTTAATCCTTCAGCAGCCGACTTTGGAAACGAACTTGCAGACGCAATGAACAGGGCACTTTACGCTGTTCCTACACAAGTAAGGAACAAAGGAAAGTTCTACATTCACAGCGACTACATGGGCATCTTACAAAGAGTAAAGGACCCAGAAGGAAGATACTTAATTCAAAGACCAGTAGGAGACAGCAATGTTTCAACAATCTGGAACAGACCAATCGAATTGGTTGATGTTTTACCAGATGAAGACGCTTCTGGCGAAGACACTCCTATCGCATTCTACACAGATCTTAACAAGACTTGTGTTTACGGCGACAAGGGTGGACTAAGAGTTAAATATCTAACTGAAGCAACAATCTCATCAGCTGGAGAATCTCCTTCATCTATTAACTTAGCAGAAGAAGATATGGTAGCTTTGAGAATCGTAAAGAGAACAGGATACGTTCCTTTATTGCCATCAGGTATTGCAGTATTGACACTTGGAGACGAGAGCTAATACGTTCGTATAGACGGGGGAGTAAAACCTCCCTCGTAATATGAACATATTAAAGATGTTTAAGGGATATCAAAACAAAATGATGACCCTTTATAAAAAAAAGAGTAAAAATAATAAGCATAAAAAAAAGTATGGAACAAAAAATAAAAATGTATGATCCATCAGTGGACGCATACAGAAACATATCAATCGAAAAAGCTAAGCTATTCGTAGCTTCAGCAAAGAAGGTAGAAGAAGAGTTAAATAAGATAAGTAAAAAATAAACATATGAACACAGTACAAGAAAAAGGAATTTGGAAGCCAGTTTGGAAAATAACTAAATACGCTTCACAATCAGACAAACAAAACAACAACATCTTAGAAGAGGTTGTAATAGACGGAAACTTATTAACAAAAGCAGGCATCAACGAAATCTGGACACTAGTTTCAGGTTCAGGGGGTGAGCAGTTCGGAGAATTATCTAACTTAATCGTTGGAACAGGCTCTGGGGCTGCAACAGACGAAGACGCAGAAGGAACATTTACTGCAGGAGTTAAGAAGGCAATGGAATCAGGATACCCTACATATGGAACAAGTCAAAAGGTTACATTTAAAGCATCTTACGATGGAAACACAGCAAATCAAGCTTGGAATGAGTTTGGAGTATTGAGCAAAGCATCAAGTGGTATTCTTCTTAATAGAAAAGTATCCTCACAAGGAACAAAAACATTAGGACAAGTTTGGGAGCTTGAACTAGAAATATCATTAGCATAATTAACTTAACTTAAAAGCTATGGCACAAGAAAAGCTAACAGATAGACCAGAGCTTGAAGAATTAGTCCACGATGATGACGTTGTTCATGTCGTGGACGTTTCTGATACAACGGACTCTGCAGAGGGAACATCTAAAAAGTGGAAGATTTTGAAATGGTTAGAAAATCTTTCTAACAAGTCAAACGATATAGCAACAGATGCTTCTTCAACAACAAAATATCCTAGTGTAAAAGCTTTCAAAGATTATGTAGATGGTTCAGTAGCAGGATTATTAGACTATAGAGGAGGTTATGATGCTTCTGGTAATACATACCCAGTAGCAGGAGGTTCAGGAACAGCAGGTGCAGTATTAAAAGGTGATATGTGGATTATATCAGTAGCTGGAACTTTAGGAGGTGAAGCAGTTCAAGTAGGAGATTCTATTATTGCAAATGTAGATATTCCAGCTCAAACAGCAAGTAACTGGAACCACTTAAATGCAAACATATCTTATGTTCCAGAAGATCAAGCAAACAAGAAAACAACAATTACAAGCTCAGATACTGATTATCCTACTTGTAAAGCAGTTGAAACAGGATTAGCAGGGAAACAAGCAACTGGTTCTTATGAGGTAACAAGCAATAAAAAGACTAGTCTAACAGACAACTCAGACACTTTCTATCCTACACAGAAAGCAGTCAAGACAGCGGTAGATGCGAAAACAGACAAATCAACCCTAACAACTAAAGGAGATATTTATGTAGCAAGTGACGCATCAACACCAGTAAGAGTTGGAGTGGGAACAAATGGGCAAGTTTTAACAGCTGATAGTGGACAAGCTACAGGACTCAAGTGGGCAGACGCTGGAACAGCAAATGCTTTACCTTTAGCAGGTGGAACAATGACTGGTGGAATAACATTAGCAACAGGAACAACAGCATTAGCACCTCTAAAAATGGTAGCAGGAACAAACTTAACAACACCAATATCGGGTGTAATGGAATGGGATGGAACTAATTTATACTTTACTATATAAACATGGACTACGATTTTATAACAACTTGTAACTGGACAGCAACTGGAACATATACTTTACGAGCATATAGAGGAAGCGATACTAATGTAGTAACTACTTATTACGCTTCAATCTTTTATAGAAAGAAAGGAACTACAACTTGGACCGCACTTAATTCAAGTGGGCAAATGGTTGTTAATTCTACTGGAGAATGGGAAGTTGCAAATGACTGGAATAAAAATGGAAATGATTGCCTAACACATTCATATAGTGGAATTACAGCAATAAATAGTTGTACAAGTGTTGAGTTTAATGAAACAAGTTTGGGTGCAACTGTTGGAAATTATTTTCTTTGCGGCTGTTGGAATAATTGTACTTCCTTAACTTCAATGCCTGCTGGATTTAATCTACCCACGGGAATAACATCAGTAGGAGGTTCTTTCTTATCTTCTTGCTGGCGTTATTGCACTAAACTAACATCAATGCCATCAGGGTTTAATCTACCCACGGAAATAACATCAGTAGGAGGTTCTTTCTTATCTTCTTGCTGGGAAAATTGTACATCTCTATCCTCAATGCCTTCTGGATTTAATTTACCAACTGGGATAACAAGTGGTGTAGATGGTTTTTTTCTTTTCTGGTGCTGGTGTAATTGTACACTTCTTAATGCAGATGGATATACTGAAGATATAGATTTTGAATATGGTGCTACTAGTGCTTTTGGAGGAACTTGTCCAATAAAACCAGATAGTCCAACAGCAGGTTCAAGTGTGGCAGTTAATAGGTCTAAAGAACCAACAGTAACAACTCAATCAGCAACAAATGTAGCACAAACATCTTGCACTGGTAATGGAAACATAACAGCTACAGGAACAGCAAATGTAACTCGTAGAGGTTTCTGTTACCTAGAAGGAGAATCAGGGACACCAACAATAAGTGATAATGTTTCTTACGATGATGGAGATTATGGAACTGGAGCATTTACAAAAACAATAACAGGATTATCAGCAGGAACTTCTTACAGGGTTAGAGCTTATGCAACTAACACAGTAGACACAGGATATGGAAGCACAGTAACAGTTACAACTCTATCACCATCAACAGCAACAGGAATAAATACAATAACAGGAATTAGTACAATAACATTTTAAAATATGGCAACAAGAAAAAAAATACCATTAATAGCTTCAGACGCAAACCTAGATGTAACAGGTGATGTTTCTATTGCTGGTTCAGGAAGTGCTGTAATAACATTTCCAAACACAACATCAACACTAGCAACTACATCAGATATACCAACAAAAGCAACAAGTTCTGAAATAAACTCTGGAACTGATAATGATAAGTATGTAACACCAGATGCTTTAGCAGGTAGTAACTTTGGAACTAAACCAGTACAACAATATTGTGTAGAATGGGAAACTTCGTTAACTGTAAAAGACGGAGTCGGATATATAGAGATACTAGAAGAATGTAATGGAATGAACTTAATATCAGCAAGAGCAAGAGTTGGAACGGCAGGAACAACTAATGCTTCTACTTTTGATATTTATAATGTAACAGATTCACATTCAATGTTATCATCAGCGA
>Ga0265294_10008316_pt1 | contig 12139 bp, 11 predicted proteins | sample MunlanPumphouse3_FD_192504 | JGI IMG/M metagenome (GOLD analysis project Ga0265294, IMG submission 192504) | Groundwater microbial communities from a municipal landfill in Southern Ontario, Canada - Pumphouse #3 | ecosystem: Environmental > Aquatic > Deep subsurface > Groundwater | place... | reverse complement strand
GTTCCTGTAGCCTTCAACTTCGGCAGCTTCGGTCGGATCCCCATCAATACAAACCGGGCAGTTTTTGACAATCAGACGGATTTCAGCTTCTGAGGGCATGTACTGGAGGCTCGCTACTCGCTTATATATTAGAATTTCTTCCACGTACCGCTCAACTTCTTCGGGTCTGGGTTTGTAGCGATCAATACCTATTCCTCTTCGGACGTAGTCTCCTACAAGCACGGAAAGTGCCTGCGCTGTTCCTCCAGCGCTTCTTATGGGGCCTGAGTAAAAGATTCGGATATAATCTGAACCGTCATCGTTTTTCCCAATTTCTACTTTATCTATTCCTTCTAGAGGAGCAGCCACAACTCCTTCGGTCAAGGTGGCCATTGAAATCCGGATAGCGGCTTCAACAGCCTCTTTTTTATCCGGAAAATCTCCAACTTCTCCTTCGGCAACCATCCTTCCAATTTCAAGGGCTGCCTCTTCCCTGGACATCCGGGCTTCAAGTTCCCTGATTTTTTCCGCAACCCCTGCAACTCCAATAAGGTTTTCCACCCTATCCGCCAGATCTTTGGCAAGCGGAATTTCAACATAAGGTTTTGGATCCCCTCCATTTGAACGTGCCCGGTTAGCAAGCTCGATGGCTGCGTTAAGCCTGCTTTCAAGTTCGTTAAAATATGCCAGCATTTCCTCGCTTGCTATTGTTTCACTCATATAGGCCCGCCCTTTTATTCACTTTCTTTTATTCTTATTATCTTTTAATTGAGCTTCATACCAGTCTCTCTTTCTCCATTGTAGCTCTGCCTTTAAACCTTTGCTTTTTAAACAGACCCTTTAACCTTCAATGCTTTTCGTTGCTGCTTCTCTGAGTCTGTTTAGCAAAGCTCGGCCTGGTCCTTTGAGGCTGAAAGCGCCATCCGCGATTATTACAGCTGGCTTTTTTTCCTCTAAGCTTCGGAGGCCTTCAAACAATTTTTTTGCAGCTTCCGCAGGTTTTGTAGCTGGCCCCAAGACAAAGCGTAATTCTTCTGGAACTTCAGTTTCCGAAAGTCTTGAAGAGAGGACAATCCCCTCGGAAAAAAGGCTTGTGGCCCCTTCTTCACTCAGAAGCAGCCCTGCAGGTTGCCCATTTTTCTGGAAAAGTCGGACAAGTTCTGCAATTTTTAGGAATACGGCTTCGTTTTTTCCTTCAACAAGGAGGAGCGGCGTCTTTGGAGTATAATGCCCATATTTTTGCCCCCCTTTTTTTTCAAACCCTTTTTCAGCTCTGCCTGAATCCTGATAACCAATTTTGATTTTTCCAATAAGGGCTTCAAGTTCGTCAAGCCCTATTGCTCCGGGTCTGAGCAGAGTTGGAACCTTATCCGTCAGATCAAGGACTGTGGACTCAAGCCCAATTTCTACGCTTCCCCCATCTATTATCATATCAATCCTTCCTTCAAGGTCAGTCCGGACATGGGCTGCGGTACTCGGACTTGGTCGACCCGATAAATTGGCGCTCGGAGCCGCAAGCGGCACTCCGGCCCTTTTGATTAGCTCAAGTGGAACCGGATTATCAGGCATCCGGACGCCTATTGTGCCCAAATTTCCGGAGGTGAGAGCAGGCACAAGTTCAGCTTTTTCAAGTACAAGCGTCAGAGGTCCGGGCCAGAATACTTCCATGAGTTTTAGGGCTTTTTCCGGAATATTTTGAGTCACTCTTGCAACCTCCTCTTTTGAATGGACAAGCAAACTTAAGGGGTTTCCAGAAGGTCTCTTTTTGGCCTCGAAAATCTTTTTTACAGCCTCAGGCGCCAAACCGTTGGCTCCGAGTCCATAAACGGTTTCGGTGGGAAAGGCAACTGTTCCTCCTTTCTTTATAATCTCCGAGGCTTTTTGCAGGACTTTCTCAAAGTTTTCCTCATCTACCCGGACAAAAAGGGTTTTCTTTTCCTTTTTTGTGGCCAATTGAAACAACTCCGGCATTAAAGACGCTTTAGCCCCACTTTTTAAGAGCTGCTCCAAGTTCTTTTCTTCCTTTTGCGTATTCTTTTAGTTCAATTCCCTCAAGGCTAGCTTCAAGGGCTTGTCTGCAGGCGCAAGCTCCCGCTTTTGTCCCCTGAGGATGCGCATGGATTCCTCCTCCAAATTGCATTATAACGTCTTTTCCAAAAATCCTGTAAAGCTCAGGAATCATTGTTGGAGCAAGGCCTCCGGAAGCTACTGGAAATAGGGGTTTAAGCCCGCCCCAAGCCTGTTCAAGCACATGCTGCTCTTCAATTGCAGGCACGTTTTCAAGAACACACTCGGATCTTATGGCAAGTACTTCGGCTTTTTCTCCATGCATTTTGCCTACTACCGTGCCTATATGGAGCTGATCTAGCCCTATCAGACGACAGAGTTTGGCAACTACGAGCATACTGAGTCCGTGGTTTGGGTTGCGTGTGAAAGCTGAGTGCATACAACGGTGAGCATGAAGAGCAAGGCCAGCATCCTCAGCTGCGGTGCGCAGAGTCTGAAGGGCAGTCCAGCCAGTTGGGACAAGATCAATCATTGCATAGCTTGCTCCAAGCTCTTTTAAGATCCCAAGTCTTCTGAGCATCTCCTCACAGGTCGGAGCTGTAATATTACAAAGATAAAACTTTTTTTCTCCGGTTTCAGCTTCGGCTTTTGCTGCTCTTTTCAGGGAAAGCTCAGCGCGTTTTTCAAAGCTGTTAAATTTCTGGTCCGTAAGGTTTTCGTCGTCCTTTACAAGGTCGCATCCTCCGGAAAAAGCCTTGTAGGCTACTTCAGCGTGCTGCTCGGAGCTCAGTCCAACTTTGGGTTTTACAATTGTTCCTACAAGGGGCCGGTCAGAAATTCCGGATAGCTTCCTGATTCCTTCCAATCCGAAATTTGGGCCCTTAAATTCCCGGAGCATTGAAGCTGGAAATGCGATATCCTGAAGCCTTAGGTTTTCTACAATTTTCATACTGAAGATATTTCCCGCAACTGCACTCAAAACCTGGGGGACTGAGCCAAGTTCAAAAAGCTCTTCTGAATAGGCTACTCTTACGGTTTTTGAAGCTTCATCAAGGTAATAAACATGGGGTTTTAATTTCTCTGCAAGTTCCGGACTAAGCGTGGAAATCTCAGTCCAGGAATCAATTGAACTTTCCCCTGCCATATGGGTACTTACTTCTTCAAAACCAATTCCTTGAGCGGGCTCGATATGGAATTCACAGACAAGGTCTGTGGTTTTTGGGCGGTAATCCGGATCTATATAATCTCTGCGCATATTGTTTTCTCCTTATAAATATAATATAATTTTCCTAAATATTAAATAATCCCCATATATAAACAAATACTGGATCTGAATCCCTTTTTAAGATAGACAAAAGGAATATTAAATAAGCTTTATAATCCTGTTTTGTTTAAAAAAAAGAGCTCTAAACCTAGATAAAAAGAAGCAAGCTAAAATTAGGAAAATTCGGAGCTTGATTTTTAAATTAAAAAAGATTGAAAAAAAGGCTTTTATTTTCCTTCTTTTCAATTCCGTTTTTTAAATATTATTAATCTTTTCTCTCGCCTTCATATTCGTCCAGGATACTGCCTTCGCAAAGATCAACTCCCATTTTGTAGGCCGCTCTTGAGATCATATGCCCGGAAATTGGGGAAGTTAGAAGGATAAAAAGCCCTGCTGTAAGAGCTTTTACTCCCATCGGGGAAAGCCCCGAGGTTCCGAATTCCTGGATCATAATACTTAAGAGGACCCCAAAAGCTCCGAGAGTTCCAATCTTTGTGGTTGCATGTAGCCTGTTATAGACATCAGGCAGGCGTAAGAGCCCTATCATCCCTAAAGAAAGAGCAAGGACTCCTATGAGTAGGCAGCCAATACTCAGGGTTTCTATGAGATCTACCATTTTAGAGCACCTTCCCTTTATCTAGATATTTTGCCAGGACAATTGTTCCCACGAAAGAAATAATCGCAAGGAGCATTGCAACGTCTATCAGGAAGATGGAACCTTCTCGGTAGGCATAGAGCCCAAAAATCACGACCAGGGCGTTACCCAGGGCGTCTTCTGCAACTATCCTGTCCGGAAGGGTCGGCCCGTAGAGCACCCTGTAAATACAGGGGGCTGTTGCGAGCACGAGCACGACCAGGGCCAGAAAGTCTGCTTCTGCTAATGAAATCATTCGAATGCCTCCAGTACGTATTTTTCAAGGTCATCCCTGATGGAATCCCGAACGCCCTGAGGATCGGTCGCGTCGATTGCGTGGACAAAGAGGGTGGTTTTGTCATCGGAAATATCCACAGTAAGCGTTCCGGGAGTCAGGGTAATGGTATTTGCTATAGCCGTAATTCCAATATTGGTCTTGGTCCGGATAGGAACTTTGATAATTCCCGGCTTAATGTCGATCTTGGGCTGAATTATAATCTTTGCAACCATTATGTTTGCTTTTATGATCTCCTTGAGCAAGACAAAGAAATATATGATTTTCTTGGGAATTTGAGCCAACCAATATCCGTTAGGAGTTACAACCTCATCCAGTCTGTAAAGTTTACTGAAAGGCTCTACAACCACGACTCCGAAAATCAAGCCCAGAAAAAGGTTGCCTATGGTGATCTGTCCGCTTACCATACACCAGACAAGCGGAAGAGCCATATAAGTAATCAAACGCCGCTTCATCGAATCACCCTTGTTAATACCGCTTCAATATAGGGGTTCGGGTCCATCACCTGCAGCGCAATGGTATTGGCAATATCCACAAGGGGTTCTGCGTATATTCCCAAGATAAATACAAGCGCTGCCAGCACAAGAATAGGTCCAATAATTAGGAAGGACAAATTATGATGGGAATATTCTCCATATTGAGGGTCTCTTTTTCCCCAGAAGATAAAGATCCAGCCCCTGAACATATAAAACAGGGTAAAGATCGCAAACAAGAGTGCGATTCCTATGGGGATATAAAACTGTGCTCTAAGCCCTGAGTCAAAGAGCAGGAACTTGGAGATAAACCCGCCCATCGGAGGAACTCCCCCAATTGACATTGCTCCTATAAGGAAAGTTGCAGCCATCAGGGGGGAGCTATTGATCATGCCTCCCATTTTGCGCATGTCTCTGGTTTTGGCTTTATGGATGATTCCTCCCGAGGTCAGGAACAACATACTCTTGGCAAGAGCATGGTTTATTAGATAAACAAAGGAGGCTGCAATAATCAGACCCGCTCCTGAAATCTCTCCTGCTTCGTAGGCAATTGCTCCCATTCCGAATCCTAGAAATACGTATCCGATCTGAGAAACACTCGAATAGGCCAGCAGCCGCTTAACATCGGTCTGCCCGATTGCTGCGGTTGCCCCAAGGCCCAGAGTGATCAAAGCCATTAAGAGAAGGATGGGCCCAAAAATTCCTTTGAGGGGGGCGAAAATCACAAAAAGGATTCGCAAAATTCCGTAAGCTCCGATTTTGATAATGACTCCGCTTAGCATTGCGCTGATAGGAGAAGGAGCTGTGGGGTGTACATCCGGAAGCCAATAGTGTAGTGGAAAGATTGCTGCTTTGCCTGCAAATACAATTATAAAAAGCAAGCCTACGGCGTACATGTGCCAAGGCAGGGTTCCTGCATCTGCCAGAATCCTAACTTTTAGTGCAATGTCGGCCATGTTCAGGGAACCGATGGAAGCGTAAAGAGAAGCTACTGCAATCAGCATCACGTTTGAGCCGAGCATGTTCAATACAATGTACTTTACTGTAGCTTCCATCTTGTCTGAGATCTTTGTAATTGTCGAGGTCTCATTTGCAACTATGAGCGCTCCTGAGGAGAGGAGCATGACTTCAAAGAAGACAAAGAGATTGAAAATATCTCCTGTTAAGAAGATTCCGTTGATCCCTGCAAGCATGAGATTGTAGAGGGAGTGGTAGGTCCGGTTTAACGATTTACTCTCAATATAATCATAAGAGTAAATCAGGCTCATACAGCCAATTAGACAATTAAGGCCTACCATCGACGCACTCAAGAGGTCGGCTACGAGTACGATTCCGTACTTTCCGAATTCTCCGACCTCATAGACTAAAATTCCGCCGTCCCAGACCACGCTGAGCAAAAGCCCACTTAAGGCCAGCAATACAAGGCTTGCTGCAATATCCAGGCCTTTTTGGAATCCTGGATATTTTCTACTCAGAATCATTAGAGGTGCTATTGCCAGAGGAATAGCTATCAAGAGTACGGGAAGGTGTTGCATTAGAAAACTCATCCCCAAAGCCTCCTGATTTCCTCAAGGTCGGTAGTCCCGTATTCTTCATAAGTACGGTATGCAAGTGTCAGAATAAAGGCCGTTGTTGCAAGCCCGATTACAATGGCTGTGAGGACGAGGGCTTGGACCAGAGGATCTACAAACTCAGTACAGGGAGCTTTTGTAATTGGGGCTACAACTCCAGCTGTTAAATTGTCGTTATAGGTTAGCCCCTGCTCTAATTCTTGTCCGTGTTTGAGGATCGGGACCAGTTTGCCTTCGGTAAAGGCGCCACTTGCTACAATATAAAGGTTTATGGCATGAGATACTATCCCGAATCCGATGATTACTTTCATTATATCTCTTCGAAGAATCAGGAAAGTTCCCATTCCAAATAAGAGAGAGATGGTAAGCGCAAGTAATGTATTATTCATTGTCCGCCCTCCGTCTCTTTTCCTTTATCAGTGCCTAGTTGTGTAACAATAAACAAGAGGCCTCCTATCACAACAAAGTAGACTCCAAGGTCAAAGTACATGGAGGAGACTAGTTCGAGTTCTCCAATTTCCATGCCCATTATCTCCAGCGGCCTTATATCAAATGCACTTCTGAAATAATTGTGGCCAGCTAGCATTGGGGAGAGGGCTGTGATACTTGCAAAAAGTAAGCCGTATCCAAACCAAGCATGCCAGTCCGGATTCCAGATCTTTTTAATTTCATCGTATCCGTATGCTACATAGATAAGGCCGATTCCGCAGGCACAGAGGACTCCGCCAATGAAACCTCCTCCAGGTCGGTTGGCTCCGACTAGAAAAAGGTCAATTGAGTAGAGCATGTCCACCATCAAACAAACCTTTGCAATTGTTTTGGTTATTACCGTAGTCACTCCTCTTCACCTCCTTCAGCTCCTCCGCCTCTGCTCAGGATAAGGTTATACACTCCTAGAGCGGCCAAGGAAAGAACTGATATTTCTCCGATGGTATCGTAGCCTCTGAAGTCTACGACTATCACGTTTACTACGTTTAGACCTCCGGTCAGCTCCATACTCTTTTCTATGAAGAACTGAGAGAAGGACTCAAAGGAGCCAAGTATTCCGATATTGGCGTTAGTCATGATAGCAAAGACTGCAAAAGCAAGGGTGCCTGAAATCAGGAGGTTTACCAGTATTTTGCTTTTTGGCATTGGCTCTTTGAATTTTTGCGGGATCTTCATGATTACCAGGATAAAGACTATGGTAGAAAGGGTTTCTACGCAGACCTGGGTCATGGCAAGGTCCGGAGCCTTGAGGTAGACAAAGAGCAAAGCCACGAGAAAGCCCAAGGCCGAAAGAGAAATTACTGCAGGCAGGTATCTTGGGATTATTATAGCTCCAAGTGCTGCCACTAGCATTAGGGCATAGAGTACGATCTCATAAGGCTCTGAGTCAAAGTTCATTCCCGAAGGCAGGATGCTATCAAAAGGAACGCCCAAATAAACGAGTGGGATCACCGCCAAAAAGAAGGTGAATATCAAGGAAGCCTTTACATAAGGTCCAATTGGGCCGGGTTGGGCAAAGGCTGAAATTTTGTGAGTTATGTCTCGAGCATTGTTTACTGACCAGTCATAGTAGTAGTTTACACTGATCCAGGGGTATTTGACGTTGAAGCTGTTTTGCCAAGCTGCAATCCCGTCGTAGTATTTGTAGAGTAAAAGCCCGATTGCAAAAGTTGCTATTGTCATCAGTAAGGGGGGTGTTACTCCGTGCCAAAGTTTTACGTGCAGGGGCTCGGCTCCTGGCACAAGGCCGCTGTAGGCCGGCTGGATAAGGGTCTCAATTGGGAATTTGGGATAAAGCCCGAAGAAGATAATAAGCCCTACCAGAAGGATTGCAGGGGCAAGCATGATCCAAGGAGCTTCATGCACATTTTGAGGAACATCCGAGTCTTTTGTTCTTTCCCCCAAAAAGATTCCGTCTATGAGCCTGATCGAATACATTAGAGTGAATATCCCTCCAAGGACTGCCACTACTGGGAATATTACAGTCCAGGGGCCTCCGATCAGCTGCCCAATTTCAAGCGAGGTTTCGTAAAACATTTCCTTGCTTAAAAAACCGTTGAGTGGAGGGACTCCGGCCATGGAAGCTGCAGCTATTACAGCCACAATAAAGGTTATTGGCATTTCTTTTCGCAAACCCCCAAGTTTTCGGATGTCTCGGGTTGCAGCTTCATGTGCCACTATACCCGCCACAAGGAAGAGGGTGGCTTTAAAGGTGGAGTGGTTTAGCAGGTGGAATGTAGCTGCTGCAAAGCCTAGCCCCGGGTTTTCGGCTGTACTGTATCCGTACATGGTCATTAGGTAGGCGAGCTGACTGATGGTAGAAAAGGCTAGTATAGCCTTGATATCGGTCTGTCGGAAGGCCAAAAAGCCCGCCATTACCATGGTGATCATTCCGGTTCCTGAAACCAAGATCAGCCATTCAGGGGTTCCCGAAAGTATGGGGTGCAGCCTTGCAACTAGGTAAACTCCGGCTTTGACCATGGTTGCCGAGTGCAGGAAAGCACTTACAGGGGTGGGAGCTTCCATGGCGTTTGGGAGCCAGATATAAAAGGGTCCCTGTGCCGATTTGGAAGCAGCCCCGATAAAGATCAGGATTAGGATTGCAAGGTAGAGCTCACTGCCATGGACGTTTGCAAGCAGTTCGGGGCTTGCGGCAACCTCCGAGATTCCATAGGTTCCGGCAGCTACTCGGAGCAGCAGGAAGCCAGCAAACATGAAAAGGCCGCCTCCGGCTGTTATTAGCAGGGCTTTGGTTGCACCGTATATGGATTCTGGTCTTTCTCTCCAGTATCCAATGAGCATGAACGAGGTGATACTAGTTAGTTCCCAAAAAATAAACATCTGGATCGTGTTGTCCGTATAGGCCACGCCCAGCATGGCGCCCATAAAGAGCAGGAGCCATTGGTAGTACCTTGGCAGGTCTTCTTTTGTGGACATGTAACCGTTTGAATAGGACATGATGATTACACCAATGCCCGAAACGATTAGGGCCAGGAGGGCGGCCATGCCGTCTCCATAAATGTCAAAAGAAAGTCCAGCGGAGGGTAACCAGGTCCAAGATTCTTTTATGGGGGTTCCCGCCATCGCATACGGAACTACCTGAGCGCTTAGCACAAAGCAGATAAATGCAATTCCTGCAGATATCCAGCCTATGTGCTGTTTAAACACTTTATATAGCAAAGGTAGTGTCCATGCGAGTATAAATGGTAAAAAGACAGCTATTACTATCGCTTTAGATGGATCCATGAATCATCAACCCAACCTCTTGTATCTTTGATAATATAATAGAGAGTTGTATTGCAGTCAGGTATGAAAAATTTCAATCCAGAATTAATCCACATAGAAAATTAAGATATAATGTAATCTTATATTTTCTTGAGAGGTACTCTTTTTTCATATAGTAAAAATGTTTCGGTTTTTATTGAAAGCCTCATCAATATCAAGCAAACTATTTTTTGTCAAATTTGCAGAGAAATTTCTGGAAAAAAAGTTCAAAATTAACAGTGTTTATTAATCACACCTGTATATTCTTTCGACATCTGATAAAAATCCTATTTTATACAATTCTTCTCCGACCTTGTTTTTTATTTCAATAGGCTTATAACACCATGTACTAGGATAGATGTAAATATATATTTCCTTTAAAATAGTAATAATAAATAGTGATAAATAGAATGGGGGGCAGGAATATAGCCCAAAATAGATACAAAATTTATAGAGTTTTCCTTGGGGATATTTAAAAATAGAATTAATATTGCGTATATATTAGAAAATTACTAAAGTAAAAGCGAAAGAATATAAAGAAGAAGCTTTTTGGAAAAGCGGCAGAAATTAAAAATATAAAAAGTACTATTTGATAAAATTTAAGGACAACTTCTATCAAAAATTAGGCACATATCTTAGAAATCTGAAAAAAACTGGTCAAAGAAAAAGCATAGCTGAAATCCCCATAATATTAACAGCGTTTTAAATAAAATTAAAAAATAGAGTAGAAAATCGAAGAAAGCTTCTCTGATTTTCTTTTTGGCCCTTTTAGCTTCTCGGTTTTTTGCTTTTCAGCTTATATCAATGGATTTTGGAGCCTCTTCAAGCTCTTTTTTGAAAATTACTTCAAGTACGCCATTCCTGTAACTTGCCTTTGCGCTTCCGGGTTCCACACGGGTTGGCAGTTCCACGGTTTCCGAGTATTCCTCTGGCTCTAAAACCTTGATCTCAAGGCTTTGAGCGCTTGCAGAGAGCTTAAGGTCTTCTTTTCTAACTTCGGAAAAGTCCCCAAGTACATGAACTGTCTCCTCAGCTTCAAAGACGTCGATTAAAGATTTCTTTTCCTCTACGGAAAAATCAATCTCTTCATAGGGGTTATCTTCAGCTTCCTGAAAATTTCCAAATTCTCGGATTTCAGGCTCTTCCCCTGGTCGGTGGACTATGGAAAAGCCATAAACAAAGGGGATTGATTCCCCAAAGTCTTCCATAAAGTCCTTTATTATCTCTTCTATGTTGTCGAAAATCTCGGGACCGAAATCCTCAAAGAAATCCTTTCTTTTTTTTGCGCCCAAAATAATTACCTCTACATTTAAATTACCCGAAATTTAAGCTCCTTAGACAAGATCCCTTTCCTCTAAAATAGGAAATTAGAGGAGAGGTTTCCATAAGGTTAAAAGCCACAGGGTTAAAAGTTTGTTTGATGAAATTTGCGCCTTAAAAATCCTCAGTCAAGCCTTATTGAGTTCTGGGAATCGGATCCCAGCCGTTCAAAAATTACCTCAAGCACCCCATTTTTATATGTGGCTTTTGCGCTCAGAGGATCCACCTTTACAGGCAGTTGCACACGTTCGGAATATTTTGGATTCCCACTTACTGTTTCGAGTTCAAGTATTAAATCTGTTGCGTTCAACTGAATATTTTCTTTTTCTATGCCTGGAATTTCTGCAATTACGTGTACTTTATCTTCCGTTTCTAGCACCTCAAGCAGGGGTTTTCGCAGGTCCGGATAACAAACTTCTTCCTTTTCCGAGCCTGAAATTGGGAGGTTTCCAAACTCCCTAAACTCTGGGGGCACTCCTCCCAAACGTCGGGTTAGGGAAAAGCCGTATACAAAGGGCCGATTCTCAAAATTTTCTGGAGCTAATTCCCCTGATCGGTCAAGCCGCTCAAATAGCTCTTCTAGCTCTTCAAAAGGCTTTGCTCCGAAAAGTTCATCAAAGAAACTTTTTCTCTTTTTAATCCCGTCCTTCATGCTTATTCTTCCTCCAAGCTGGAAACCGGGTTTTCTTTTGGCTCTTTTTCAATCGGCTTTTCAGCCTCTGGGAAGGCTTGAGCTTCCTTATCTTCCATAATCTGCGAAGAGTTTGCAAAAGCTTCCGCCATTTGCTCATAAACCTTCAAAGCCTCTTTAGAAGTCGTGGGTTTTACCCGTAGAAGCGCCTTTTTAAAATGATTTGAGCCAAGTTTTACTGTTTTAGCCTTTTCTTCAATTTGTTTTCGGCCAAGTCCTGGCAAGACCACTTCTCTAAGAGCAAGCATTGCAGCTTCCCTGCAAATTCCTTCGATATCCGCACCCACGTACCCTTCGGTTTTATCCGCAAGCTTCAAAAGGTCAACCTCGGCTGCAAGAGGCTTTCCTTCCAGATGGATTTCAAAGATTTTCTTCCTGCTCGTCTTATCAGGAGGCCTTATGTATATTAGCCTATCGAAACGCCCGGGCCTTAGTAGAGCCGGGTCTACCATATCCGGCCGGTTTGTAGCAGCTACTATGACTACATCCTTTAGTTCCTCAACTCCATCAAGCTCGGTTAGGATCTGGCTTACAACCCTTTCAGAAACGTGGGAATCTGAACCCCTGGATCTTTCTGGAGCAATGGAATCGATCTCGTCAAAGAAGACTACCGTAGGAGCTGCTTGTCTGGCTTTTCTGAAAGTTTCTCGAAC
>Ga0265294_10008315_pt1 | contig 12139 bp, 12 predicted proteins | sample MunlanPumphouse3_FD_192504 | JGI IMG/M metagenome (GOLD analysis project Ga0265294, IMG submission 192504) | Groundwater microbial communities from a municipal landfill in Southern Ontario, Canada - Pumphouse #3 | ecosystem: Environmental > Aquatic > Deep subsurface > Groundwater | place... | reverse complement strand
CTTTATAAACTTTTTCCAATCCAGCTTGGTCTATGTCAAAGCTATAGCTGTCTTTCATTGTAAATTCTCTAACTCGAATTAATCCTGCACGTGGGCGGGGATCATCTCTCCATTTAGTTTGGAGTTGAAAAACAAGTAGAGGAAGACGTTTATAAGAATCAATTTCGTCTCTAGCAACATCTGTAGCAGCTTCTTCATGGGTCATGGCAAGAACCATGTCCCGATTGCTTCTATCTTTAAAACGGCTCATTTCTTTATCGATGCTATAAAAACGACCAGTTTCTTTCCAAATTTCTCCAGGATTAACCACCGGCATCAGGATTTCTTGTCCACCAATATCTTCCATTTCCTCTCGGATAATTGCCTCAATGTTTCTAATTGATTTCAATCCCAACGGTAATAGGGAAAAAATACCTGCAGCCATCTGCTTTATATAACCGGCTCTTAATAAATACTCATATCCTTTACAATCAGCACCATTAGGGGCTTCTCTTAAAGTTCTGGAAAAAAGTTTTGACATCCTCATAATAATATCTCCTGAAAAATCATCGCCCTATGATAACAGAAAAGAAATTATTAGTTAATAAAATATGAGTAGTTTTGTTCTACAAATAAAAAATTTCCTTTTTTATTCAAGAAACAAGGTTGTTTTTGTTTTTTAATATTGTAAAATACGGAGGAAGAGGAATGGAATATGGAGAAAAGAGAAACTTTAGGCAGTCGTTTAGGATTTTTGCTTTTAAGTGCTGGTTGTGCAATTGGTTTAGGAAATGTATGGAGATTTCCGTTTATAACGGGTCGTAATGGAGGTGGAGCCTTTGTTTTGGTTTACCTTATTTTCCTTTTGGTGCTTGGTCTACCTGTTATGGTTATGGAATTTTCAGTAGGAAGGGCTGCTCAAAAGAATTTAGAACCTGCAATTGAAGAACTAGAACCCAAAAATACAAAATGGCATCTTTTTGGTCATGTTGGTGTTGCTGGTTGTTATATTTTAATGATGTTTTATTCTGTAGTATCTGGTTGGATTTTTTCTTATACCTTTAAATTTGGAAAAGGCGTTTTTCAAGGAATGGGAAGTGAAGAAATAAGTAATTTCTTTGGTGGAGTCTTACAAAACATTCCAGGTCAACTTGGTTGGATGATATTTGCAGTAGCTTTAGGTTTCTTTATTTGCTCAAGAGGTCTTAGAAATGGTGTTGAAGGTGTTACAAAAGTAATGATGCTTTGTTTGTTTGTTTTGATGTTGATTTTGTCTATACAAAGCTTTACCATGCCTGGAGCTAAGGAGGGGTTAAGATTTTACCTTGTTCCTGATTTTAGCAGAATGGCTGAAGTTGGGATTTCAAAAGTCATCTTTGATGCAATGGGTCAAGCTTTCTTTACTTTGAGTATTGGAATGGGTAGTATGACTATCTTTGGTTCCTATATAAATAAAGAACATTCTTTAACCGGTGAATCTTTAAGGATTATTGTTCTGGATACCATGGTTGCGATTATGGCTGGTTTGATTATCTTTCCTGCTTGTTTTACTTATGATTTAAATTTAAATGCTGGTCCTGGGCTATTATTTGTTACACTCCCTACAATTTTTAGTGAAATGCCTGGTGGTAGATTCTGGGGTTCTCTATTTTTTGTTTTCATGAGTTTTGCAGCATTATCAACCTTGTTGGCTGTGTTTGAAAATATAATAAGTTATTGGATGGATACAAAAGGCTGGTCAAGAAAGAAAGCCAGTTTGATTAATGCAATTATTTTGATTATATTATCTATACCGTGTATTCTTGGATTTAATATATGGTCAGGATTTGAACCTTTTGGAATTGGTTCAAATGTTCTTGATATAGAAGATTTTTTGGTAAGTTCAACAATCCTACCTTTGGGAAGCGTGGTTTATGTTTTCTTTTGTACTAGTAGATATGGTTGGGGTTGGGATAATTTTATTAAGGAAGCAGACAGTGGAATAGGGGCAAAATTTCCAAAAAAATTGAAATTTTATTTCAAGTATGTTTTACCTGTTTTAATCCTTGCTGTATTTATCAATGGATATTTGGATAAATTTTAGACTTATATTAAATATAATTGGCAAAAGTTTAATTTTTTGTTAAACTTAGTACGAATTTTATGAAGGAGATTTTTAAGTTATGCTGGAACAAGCGAAAGTTGAAGCTTTGACAAAAAAAGCAGAAGAATTAAGAGAGCTTACAATTCGAGAAATTGGGCATCTCGGGGCTGGCCATATTGGTGGTAGTATGTCGATTATAGAAATTCTTACATATTTATATTTTAACGAAATGAATGTAGATCCTAAGAATCCTAAAAAAGAAGATAGAGATAGACTTGTTTGTTCAAAAGGACATGCTGGTCCAGCAGTTTATGCAGTCTTGGCAAATAAAGGATATTTTCCTGAAGAATGGCTAAGCACTTTAAATCAAGGTGGAACAAATCTTCCAAGTCACTGTGATATGAACAGAACTCCTGGAATCGATTTTACCACAGGTTCTCTTGGACAAGGTACAAGTGCTGCAGTTGGTATTGCTTTAGGACAAAGATTGAAGAAACAAGAAGCCTTTACTTATTTGATTGTAGGTGATGGAGAAAGTCAGGAAGGTCAAGTTTGGGAAGCTGCAGAAGTTGGAGCACAAAACAAATTGGGAAATCTTATTGCTTTTACAGATTTAAATAAGCAACAGTTGGATGGTTATACTTTTGATATTGGAAATATGGAAAACATTGGAACTCGTTGGCTAGGATTTAACTGGCATGTACAGAGGATTGATGGTCATAGCTTCCAAGCTATTGATAGAGCTGTTCAAGCAGCTAAGAAAGTTGTTGATAGACCAAGTATGATTATCTTGGATACTCAGAAGTCCCGTGGGTTTGCACCAGGCGAAGGAATTTCAGCTAATCACAGTATGAAATTTAATGAGAAAACGGCTGAAGAAGCAATTAAAGTCCTTCGTGAAAGAATGGGAGGTTTAAAATAATGAGAAATACATCAGATTTAGAGAATATGAGAGATGCCATGATGGCGGCAATAAACGATCTTGGAAAAGATCATAAAGAAGTTGTGTTATTAGATGCAGACCTTTCAAGTTGTCTTGGAAGTGATTCTTTTCAAGCTTTGTTTCCTGAAAGATTTTTTAACTGTGGTATCGCAGAGGCAAACATGGTTGGAATGGCAGCAGGCTTAAGCTCAATGAAATTTGTACCTTTTGTTCATAGTTTTGCATGTTTCTCGAGTAGAAGAGCCTATGACCAATTCTTCCTTTCTTGTGGCTATGCAAAACAGACTGTTCACCTTCTTGGTACTGACCCTGGAATAACAGCTCAGCTTAATGGTGGAACCCATATGCCTTTTGAAGATATTGCACTTATGAGACAAGTCCCAGGAATTACAGTATATGAACCAAGTGATGCTCAGTCTTGTTATGAGCTTACACTTCAAGCATATGAAACTGGGAAAAGTTCTTATGCTCGTTTTGGAAGAAAAGGAATAACACATAGATATCCTGTTGGAACTAAGATTGAACTTGGAAAGGGAATTGAATTAGCTGATGGCAAAGATGTTGCAATTATTGCTACTGGCGAGGTTATGGTTGGAGAAGCAGAAAAAGCTTTAGAAGCTTTAAAAAGTAAAGGTATTAATGCTACTTTGGTTGATCTTCATACAATTAAACCTTTGGATGTTGAGTTAATTGAAAAAGTTGCAGACAGGTGTGGTAAAATTCTTGTTTGTGAAAATGGTCGATATGCAGGTGGTGTTGGAGAAGCAATAGCAGCTCATCTTTCAACGGTTAAACCTACAAAGATGGCTTATCTTAACTGTGGTGAAAGATATGGTGAAGTAGGAAAGCTTGATTATCTAAAGGAAGCTTTTGGCTTTACAGCTGAAAATATTGAAAAGAAAGTTTTGGAACTTTTGAAATAATATTTTTAATAAATTTATTTGTAAGGTACATCATTTGATGTACCTTATTTATTATATAGAGGTATGATTTTGCGAGAAGAATTCAATAGAAGATATATTTTGAATATGATGCTTGGGGGCTATAGTTTGTACTTTGCTTATGGGGAGGAAATAAGCATCGAAAGAATGGAAAGTATCTGTGGTAAAGCAATTGCAGTTGGTCATTATGTATTAAAAAACCATAGACTTGTACTGGATGAAAATGGGGAACCAAATGCCCTAAAGTCCAAGGTTGCTTCTATTGAGGGAATCCTTTGGTTGGTTGAAAAGGAAAGCCTTAAAGAGTTGAAATCTTACAAAAAGGATTTTCAGGAAGAATACGTAACCATTTATCTTGGTGAAAAGCCTTATAAAACATTAATTTACACCTCTTTGCATCCTGGTAATTGTAAGGTTAACAGGTCACAAATGATTAAAGAAATGAAAGTAAGTGCAAAGTTTTGGGGGTTTTCTCCCTTGTATGTCAGTTTGCTTGATAGTTTTGTAGCAAACATGGAAAGATTATAATCGTATTGTATAAGAATTGAATTTTTATTCATAAGTTTGCATAATACTGTTTACAAAAAGTTTTTTTTTATATATTCTATTTCAGTTAAAGTTCTTTAGGGAGAAAATGTATGAAAAAAATTGCTCTTATTTGTACCGTTTGTATTTTGGTTCTATTGGTCTTCTCAAGTTGTAATAAAAAAGAGGAAACAACTGGATATAATGTATGTGTTTCAAAAATAATTCCACATGCTGCGCTAGATGCAGTTGAGAAAGGAATGCAAACCTATCTTGAAACAACAGATTTAGAAATTAATTATAATTACCAGACTGCTAATGGTGATGTTGCAACAGCAGTATCAATTGCTCAACAATTTAAAGATTCAGATTGTGATATCTCAGTTGGTATTGGAACTCCTTCAGCACAAGCTTTAGCAAATGTTTTTAAGGATAAGAATGTTATCTATTCTGCAATTACCGATCCTGTAGGGGCTGGTTTAACTGCTGATAATGTTTGTGGAGTGAGTGATGCAAATCCTGTTGCAGCACAGATTGAACTTTTTGTAAAAACCACTGGTGCAAAAACAATTGGAAATATATATGCATCTGGGGAAGCAAATGGCGTTACTTTAAAAGATCAGGCAAAAGCTGCTTGTGAAGCATTAGGAATTGGATTTGAAGAAGTTGCTATTTCTAATTCAAGTGAAGTTAAAATGGCAGCTCAGACCATAATTGATAAAGTTGATGGAATATACATAGCAACAGATAATGCCGTTATAAGTGCACTTGCAAGTGTTGCTGATGTTTGCTCAAAAGCTAATAAACCTCTATTTGTGGCTGATCCTTCCAATGTAGAAAACCTTGATTTCTTAATGGCTTGGGGTTTCAATTACTATAATATTGGAGTTGAAACAGGAAAAATAGTTGAGAAATGTCTTAAAGGAACCAGTCCAAAGGATATTGGAATTGTAAAACTTACAGATCCAACACAATTTGAGCTTTGGTTGAACGAAGATAATGCTGAAAAGCTAGGTATTACTTTTAGTAGTGAGCTACTAGATTCGGCTACCGTTGTTATTAAAGACGGGAATAGAGTTGATAAATAATTAATTAAATAAAACATATGCCGGCAGTTGCCGGCATTTTGTATGTTAGAGGGTGTTATGATTGAAGGTATATTTGTTGACGGTATGATTTTTTCCATAATGGTAATAGGAATATTAATTTCTTTTAGAATTTTGGATTTTGCCGATTTGACATGTGATGGTTCTTTTGCAACAGGGGCTGCTGTTGCTGTAATGTGTATTGTTAATGGAGGAAGTATTTTTCTTTCTCTTATATTGGCCTTTTTAGCAGGTGTTGCTGCTGGGGCAGTTACAGCTGTCATTCACAATAAATTTAAAATCCCGGGGCTTTTGGCCGGTATCCTAACTATGACAATGCTTTACTCCATTAATCTAAGGATTCTTGGAAACAAGGCAAATGTTAACCTTTTGGGAGTTAAGAACTTTTACAGCGAAGCTTCTACTAGTTTTGGGGTTTTAAGTGGACCTTGGCCTGCTTTCTTTTCAACTTTGATAATTTTATTGGTTGTAAAGATTCTTATAGATGTATTTTTTAGAACTGATTTAGGTTTAGCCATTGGAGCTTTAGGTAGCAATGAACAGATGATAATAAGCTATGGAATGAATCCTAGTACTTTAAAGATAATTGGAATTGGTCTTTCAAATGGTTTGATTGCTCTTTCAGGTGGTTTATTTTCTCAATATCAAGGTTTTGCAGATGCTAATCTTGGTACTGGTATGGTAGTCCAAGGTTTGGCCGCAATTATGATAGGAGAATTCTTGTTTTCTAGTAATAGAATTAGTCTTATTACTCTTAGAGTAATTCTTGGTGGGATTATTTATAAGGCCCTTATGTTTTATGGAAGAAAATATGGAGGTAATATTGGACTTACCGCAAATGATTTTAAATTCCTAACTGGAGTTCTTGTGATTATTAGTCTAGCGATTGCTAAAAGTCGAGATGCTGTTTCTAGTAGTGGAGCAAGAAAAAAAGCAATGGCTCGTTCCAAGATACGAAAAGAACAGGAGGCATTATAATGTTAAAACTAAAAGATATTTCAAAAGTTTTTTATCCAGGTACTGTGAATGAAAAAATGGCTATAGATGATTTAAACTTCTCAATTAAAAAAGGTGATGTTGTGAGTGTAGTTGGTTCAAATGGTAGCGGTAAAACTACTTTATTTAACCTTATCAGTGGTACTTTCCCATTAACAAGTGGTCAAATTATTCTTGATAGCACTGAGGTGACAAATATTCCAGAATATAAAAGAGCTTTTACTATTGGAAGAATATTTCAAGATCCAACTTTGGGAACTGCAGCAAATATGAGTATTGAAGATAATTTAATTACTGCATCAAAGAAGGGAATGAAAGGATTAAAAATAAGCTTGAATAATGAAAGAAGAGAAGAATTTAAAAAGCTTCTTCTTCCAATTGGACTTCAAGATAGATTGAAAGATAATGTTGGTCTTTTAAGTGGAGGACAGAGACAAGCTTTAACCCTATTGATGACTGTTATGAGTAAGCCAAAAATGATACTTTTGGATGAGCATACAGCTGCTCTGGATCCAAGAAATGCTCAAATAGTCATGGAACTAACAAAAAAATATATTATAGAGAACAAATTAACAGCGATGATGGTAACTCATAATATGAAATCTGCGATAGAGTTTGGAAATAGGTTAATAATGATGGATGAAGGAGAAATAATTCTTGATTTATCCGGAAAGGAGAAACAAGCTCTTACTGTTGAGAAATTGGTAAAACTCTTTAAAAATATTAAGAAAAAAGAATTTGCTAGTGATGAAGGATTACTTAACGCTTGATAATTTTACCTTTGCCAATTAATTTGTAAATAAGTCTTTTGTGAGAGTCTGCTGAGTTTTTCCAAGGTTTATCAATATTTTCGGCCTTATATTTTTGGGTCATCCAGATTAGTTCTTCATTTACTCTGTTTAGATTTTTTCTTTCAAGACAAATCATGCTTTCTGCAAATTCCTTCTGTTCACTGGAATTTAAACATTCTTTTGATATTGAAAGAATTGACTTTAAATGAATAAGGCAAAAGCCCTTTGATTCTTCAAGGGCTTTTCTGAATTCTGAATCTTGCTTCCAAAGAGCACAAACAGTATAAGAATACCGGTCAAGTCTATCTTGCATTTTATTGCAAATAAGACATCCTTTAAGACGATTATCAATCGTTTTATTCAATTCTAATATTTCTTTGTTTGTATTTTTTCCTTTCTTTGAATTTTCAACTTTTAAAAATTGCTTTTCGAGCAGGTTTAGGCTTGTTTCCATGTAGGATCTTTCAAGAACTGCTAAACTTGGGCTTTTATTTGTTTTTGCCAAAAGATCGAGATGGTGGGAGCAAAATCCGATGTTATTAACCTGTACTCTAGTTTCAGGGTTCATAACGGAACTTCCCAAATAATATTCTAGGCTATCTTCTTCTGCTTTTTCCATCAACGAACAAATTAAGCATTCACTATTTTCCTTCAGGCTGTCCCAAATAGGGATTGTTTCAAGTTCAAATTTCATTTTTTTCCTTTGGTTTTTGCTTTTTGGAGAAAATTAAAGAAGGAGTAAGGTCTTTTGTTACTAGATTTTTATTTTTTAATTTCACAAGTATCTTTTCATCCCTAAGAAAGTGGTAATATTCCATTTTCTCAGAAGTTGTTCTATAAATTAGGAAATAATTTTTCTTTGGATTAACAGTTAAGCCTAGAATAAGTTGTTTCTTATTTTTTTTGGCCATGTCAATTAATTGGTTTTGTTCTTTTTTATTGAAATACTGTTTTTTATAAAAGACGGCAAGTATTTTATTTGAAGAACTATCAGTAAGAAGAATATCGCAATAAGCTTTATTTTTGTTCTCGATTATTGGACAGAGAGTACATCTTCCGTCTTTATAAAGATTTTCAATATTACAGGCTAGCCTATGACAGAAAGGGACCTTGTTTCTATTCCATCCCAAGATTTCAGAATCATTTTCTTCAATTTCTATTAAAGATTTAACTAAAATATTTAGCAGTAATATTGTGTTTGCCATAAACTAATTTTAACAGTGTTTCAAATTAAAAACAATATAAAAAAGGCTTAGAAAAAAAAGGAACCGCTCTATTTTAAAGCCGTTCCTTTTTTGTTAATTTATTCATCCTTATCTTTTATTATTAGGTGAATTTCATCAAGCTGTTCTTGATCAAGATAGGAAGGAGAGTCATCCATTGGTGATACAGCAACAGTATTCTTTGGAAAGGCTATTACCTCTTTAATTGAAGTCTGTTCTGACATAATCATTACCATTCGATCAATTCCAGGAGCGATTCCTCCATGTGGTGGAGCTCCATATCTAAAGGCATTAAGCAAAAATCCAAATCTCTTTTCAGCCGTTTCATCATCAAAGTTACAAATCCTAAATATTCTCTTTTGAAGGTCAACATCATGAATTCTTATTGAGCCGGAGGCAACTTCATAACCATTTAGAACTAAGTCATACAAATCTCCAAGGACTTCTCCAGGGTTCTCTTCCAAGGTTGGAATATATTTTGCCTGTGGCATACTAAACATATGATGTGCTGCTTCCCAATGATTTTCTTCTTCATTAAATTCAAAAAGAGGGAAATCAATAATCCAGCAAAACTCAAAACTCTTCTTAATTAAATTAAGGTCCTTTCCAAGTTTGCTTCTAATAGCACCCATTGAGGTACAAGCTTTTTTCCAATTGTCATGGGAAATCATAAGTATTAAATCACCACTCTTTGCGTTGAATTGATTTATGACTTCTTCTTTGTTTTCAAAGAATTTTGAAACGCCACCAGTCAATGTATTGTCATCTCCGACTTTCATCCAAGCCAAAGTTTGAGCGCCATAAACCTTTGCAGATTCTTCTAGACCTGAAATAAATTTTCTAGAAAAATTAACTCCTTCAGTTGCTGGTACTACTAAAGCTTTAATGGTTCCTTTATTTGAAAGACAGTCTTGGAAAACTTTGAATGATGATTTTTCAGCAATAGCATTTCCATCTTGGATTTCCAAGTCAAACCGTAAATCAGGCTTATCACAACCATAAGTGTTCATTGCATCATAATAGGAAATTCTTCTAAAATGTGCAGGTAGTTGGTAGTCCATTACTTCCTTGAAGACATAATTAAATAGGTTTTCCATCAATAATAGGACATCATCACGTTTTACAAAGCTCATTTCCACATCAAGCTGAGTGAACTCAAGTTGTCTATCACCACGAGCATCTTCATCACGGTAACATCTTGCAATTTGGAAATACTTATCAAAGCCACCCACCATTAATATTTGTTTAAAGAGCTGTGGACTCTGAGGAAGTGCATAAAATTTACCAGGATAGATTCTACTTGGAACAACGAAGTCCCTAGCCCCTTCAGGTGTTGATTTTATAAGAGTTGGAGTTTCAATTTCATAAAAATCTCGATTGCTTAAGTATTCTCTGATAGCCTTAATAAAGTAATGACGGAGTTTAATTCTATCTTGCATTCCTTGGCTTCTAAGGTCAAGAAATCTATATTTTAGTCTAAGGTCTTCCCTAGCATTCGTTTCATCTTCAATCATGAAAGGAAGAGGTTCACATTTTGAAAGTATTTCTATGCTTTCAGCTTTAACTTCAATTTCTCCTGTTGCCATATCTTTATTTATCATATTATCAGGTCTTTGACGGACTAGACCCTTAACAGCAATACAATATTCCATTTTTAATAGACTTGCTTGCTTTTGAAGTTCTGCTCCGGAATCTTCATCTACTACAACCTGAGTAATACCATAACGGTCTCTAAGATTAATAAAATGTACGGCTCCATGATTTCTGTCACGGTGTACCCAACCATTAAGCGTAACTTGTTTACCAGTGTCTTTTTTTGTAAGACCACCACAAGTAACAGTTCTTTGACTATATTCCATAAAACACCTCGGTTATTTAATATATATTTTTTAAATAAAAATGAAAAGTGATTGAGGGAAAAGTTGAGCAAATACAATAAATTTGATAGTTATTTTTGTTAAAAAGACTTAGGAAGAAAGAGAAGAGAACCATTCGTATAAGAAAATTCCCGTAGCATTTGAGACATTTAAAGAACCTTTTGTTCCTGCAAGATTTATACTGACCCTAGAAGAAGCTAATTTTAATAAATTTGAACTTATTCCAAATTCTTCATTTCCAATAACAGCATAACCTGAAGACGGGAAGTGGAAAGTTTTTAAATCCTCTCCTCCCAATTCAAGAGCTAGAATTGGTGTGAGAGACTCCTTTTCGCTAGCGAGAAGGTTTACTATTTCTTCATCAGTTACAAATCGCCATGAGACTGTATCGATTGTGCCACGGCTTGTTTTAATACTTCGAGGGTGAAGGGGGGATGCAGAACCTTCAAGTAGAAGAATTTCTTGAATTCCAAAAGAGTCTGCTACTCTAAAAATAGAACCAATATTAAAAGGAGAACGAATCTTATCAATAATAAGAGTTATTGGATAAATCTTTCTTTCATTTATATCAAGTTTTAAGAAAGAATCAGTAAAATCCCAATCAGAAGGTTCTTCATCTAAAACTTTCAAAATTAAAGAACTTATTTCTTCAAAATTTTGTTGTGACAAAATCTTAAGAAAGAATTTTTTGTCATAATTGGATAATTCTAATTGTTTAAAGGTTTGATCTACAAGATAGGAGCATTCTTTTAAATAAGAAAGCTCTTGAGAGGAAAGTTTATTATTTGCATGAAGGGAAACTGCAGTTTGGTGAAAAATGATAGAAATTTTTCTTAATCTAGTTCGAGGTTTCAAGGTTAAGAGTTTCTTAATCGTTATCATCATTATCTCTTTTTGTTTTAGGAGCATTGCCCACTAGTACGCAAAATTCTCCCTTAAATACTTTAAGCTTTTCAATACACTCTGAAGGTGTTCCCGTGATAAATTGTTCAAAAGCTTTTGTCATTTCTCTTCCAATAGTCAGCATTTTTTCAGGACAAAGTTCTTCAAGTTCGTGAAGTAGTTTTTCAATTCTATAAGGGCTTTCATAAAGTATAAAAGCATTTCCCTGCTCTAGAAGAGCTTTTATCTTAGTTTTTCTTTTACCTGATTTTGGACTTAAAAATCCTTCAAAAGTAAATGCTTTGTCGGCCGTTCCCGAGACACTTACCAATGTTGCCATTGCAGATACTCCTGGAATAGGGACTACAGTAAATCCCGCGTTTCTAACTTCCCTGACAAGGCGATTCCCAGGGTCGCTAATTCCTGGTGTTCCAGCATCACTTACATATGCGACATCTTGACCTTCTTCAAGTAGTTTTATAATACCTTGACTAGAAGCCATTTCGTTTTTTGCATGGCATGCAATTAGTCTTTTACTATGGATATCAAATTTTGTAAGGATTATTTGAGTGTGTCTTGTATCTTCACAAGCTATTACATTAACTTTTTTTAAAGTTTCTAAAGCTCTAAGTGTAATATCTCCAAGATTTCCTATGGGAGTGGCAACAATATATAAATTATTCATATACAGATAGTAGCTTATTTATTTTTCAAGTTCAATAATCTTTCAAGAACCTTTCCAACACAATTCTCGTCATTTGAAGGGCCAATAATATTTGAAGACTTTTTTACG
>Ga0265294_10008314_pt1 | contig 12140 bp, 10 predicted proteins | sample MunlanPumphouse3_FD_192504 | JGI IMG/M metagenome (GOLD analysis project Ga0265294, IMG submission 192504) | Groundwater microbial communities from a municipal landfill in Southern Ontario, Canada - Pumphouse #3 | ecosystem: Environmental > Aquatic > Deep subsurface > Groundwater | place... | reverse complement strand
CGTTGCTGTATCGCTTTGAAGTTGCATCAGATTTCGGATTGCTTGCCCAGTCTTATCCTTGGAACGTGACTCAAGATATTTCCCAAGCATCACCAGTGTGATGATGGTTGCCACTCCATCAAAATAAAGATGGGTCTCATTTCCTTTGAGTAAGTTGTACAAGCTATAAAGATAGCTTGCGGAAGTACCCACAGCTACCAAGCTGTCCATATTGGGATGGAGCAGGAAAAGATTCTTATAGCCTTTGGTGTAGAAGGTATAGCCTGTTATCATCACCATGCTTGCAAGAATGCATTGGACGACAGGGAAAGCGGAAAAGACCATGGAAAGAATCATAAGAGCGGTGGTGATTGCCACCGAAAGGATCAAACGAATTTTTCTCGAAATTTGGGATTTGTCTTTTATCTCCTTCTGTTCTGCTTCTTCCTGGACCACGGTGAAGCCTGTCTTGACAATAGTCTGCTCTATCTTCTCCAGGGTGACTTTTGTTGTGTCGTATTCCACGTGGGCTTTTTCTGTAGCTAAATTCACAGAAACGTTCTGTACACCGTCCAGCTTTTTCAACACCCGTTCAACTGAGGCGCTGCAAGCGGCACATTCCATGTTCCCGATACAGATGTCTTTCTTTTCCATATATCTCAGACTACCTCGAAGCCGGTATCTTCAATCGCTTCCTTCGCCAGATTAAGTGTATGCTCATCAATATAGGTAAAAGAGACTTTTCCAGTTTCATAGGATGCCTCGACATCAGAGATGCCTTTGACTTGAGCAAGTGAGTTCAGGAGTCTTTTTTGGCAACCGGAACACATCATTCCTTTTGTAGTAAGGGTGGTTTTCATGTTTTTTTCCTCTCTTCCCAATATAGAAAAAAGAATCATGTCTGTCCATGGGCAAAACATACCACAAGTTCGAGACAAGGGTTTCTGCTTTAGGGGAAGGGCAGGGAAATATCTTTTGCGTGTTTCATCCTCAAGAGAGATAATGGTAAAATGATTCTTTACTTTGCAATATGCAAATGACAAGAACACCAATGTCCAGGTTCGACTTCCCTCATCACTGGTCGAACAGTCATGCAGATTTCCGTAGCATAAGGACACCGGGTATGAAAACAGCAACCCTCGGGAGGGGTTGCCGGGTCTGGCACATCGCCCGAGAGCACCTCTTTTCGTGCAGTCGCGCCAAGTTCAATCTTGGGAATCGCTGAGAACAAAGCCTGGGTATAGGGGTTCAAGGGATTCTTGTAGAGCATGTTACTGTCTGATAGCTCAACAAGATGCCCAAGATACATGACACCTACCCGGTTTGAGATATGCTTCACCACACTCAGGTCATGCGAGATAAAAATATAGCTCATGTTCATTTTTTTCTGAAGACTCATAAGAAGATTGATAATCTTTGCTTGGATGGAGACATCAAGGGCCGAGACAGGCTCATCACAAATGATGAGTTTGGGAGGCAGGACGATTGCCCTGGCAATTCCAATACGTTGTCGTTGGCCACCGGAGAATTCATGGGGATAGCGGTCCATGTAATCCAAATCCAGACCGACTTCCTCCATCACTTCTGCAATTCGTTCATCCCTTTGTGCGCGAGTACTATATTCCTTGGCGATATCGATGTATTCACCGATGATATCCTTGACCGTCATACGGGCATCCAACGAAGAGTAAGGGTCCTGAAAAATCAACTTGAGCTTTTTCCTTGCTTTCTTGAGTTGTTCGCCCTGAAGGCCAGTAAAATCTTCTCCCTCAAGGATAATCTTTCCAGCGGTCGGCTCCAATAATCTGATAATGGTTTTCGCCATGGTTGATTTCCCGCAGCCCGATTCCCCAACGATACCAAGAGTCTCCCCTCTTTGGACGTCAAAACTGACATCGTCTACAGCCTTCACATATCCTTTTCCACGGGAAAAGCTGTTGGTCTTGACTGAGAAATATTTCTTAATGTTTTGAACCTGCAATAACGGTTCCTTGTTTTGGCTCTCCATATCCTAAACCTCGCTTTCCCATTGTGGCATATACTTGAAGCATCGTACTTGATGGTCCCCGATCTCAGAGATATCTGGACGGTTCTTGGTACAAATACTCTTGGCAAAAGGGCAACGAGGAGCAAACAGGCATCCTGCAGGCAATTCGTAGAGCATCGGGACGGAACCAGGAATGACATGTAACTCTTGGGTATTCTCATTTAGCTTAGGAATGGACTCCATTAATCCTAGTGTGTAGGGATGCAACGGATGAGTGAACAATTCCCTTGTGCTTGCATATTCCATGACCTGTCCTGCATACATGACAACAACCATCTCCGCGACCTCGGAGATAACTCCCATATCATGGGTGATCAAGAGCACGGAAGTACCCATTTCATCCCTTAGGTCAAGGATCAGCTTCAAAATCTGGGCTTGAATGGTGACATCGAGGGCAGTGGTCGGCTCATCACAGATTAACAATTCAGGCCTGCAGGCCAAAGCCATGGCGATCATGATACGCTGCCGCATCCCACCAGACAGCTGATGAGGACAGGACCGGAATATTTTCTCAGGCATGGGGATGCCCACTTTCTTAATCATTTCCAAAGCCCTTTTGCTGATCTCCGTACGAGAAAGCTTCTCATGTACTTTGATTACTTCCCTAATTTGTTTTCCCACAGGAATGACAGGATTGAGAGAAGTCATTGGTTCTTGGAAAATCATTGCAACTTCTTTCCCTCGAATCTTCTCCATTTGTTTCTCTGTGGCTTTGAGGAGATCCTTTCCATGGAAAAATATCTCCCCACTGTCAATTTTTCCTGGAGGGACAGGAATCAACTGCATGATGGATAGGGCTGTCATGCTCTTGCCACATCCGCTTTCTCCCACAAACCCAAGGATCTGTCCTTTCTTTATTTTGATGCTCACATCGGAGACCGCAGGAAGTATTCCTCGGTCTGTATGGAAACTCATACAAAGGTTTTTCACGGAAAGGACATCTTCTTTTTTATCGATTAGCATTTTTTTCCCCTCTATGAACGCATCTTTGGATCAAGGGCGTCGCGGAGACCATCCCCTAATAGATTGAAAGCCATGACGGTGATGATGATTGCCACCCCAGGAGCGATACTGTAGTAGGTTGCACTTCGAATGTAAGCCTGGGCGCCACTGACCATCGAACCCCAACTTGACATTGGGGGTTGAACTCCCAAACCAAGAAAACTCAGGGAAGCTTCGCTAAGAATCGCGCTAGGGATACCCAGCGTCGAGGTGATAATCAGTGTATAGAAACAATTCGGCAGTAAATGTTTCAATATGACCCGAAGATGACTTCCTCCACCAACGATACACGCCTGAATGTATTCACTGTCTTTCAATTTGAGAACATCTCCTCGAATCAGGCGTGCGGTGGATGTCCATGAGAGTAATCCCAGGGCAATATATAAATTGTTCAGACCTGGTCCTAGTACAAACATAATGGCAATGGCAAACAATAGGAAAGGGAAGGAAGCAAAGACCTGGATGATGAAAGAGATGACCGCATCCACTTTTTTCCCAAAGTAGCCTGCACAGACACCCATTCCAAAACCAATTATGGTAGCGATCAACTGCGATACGATACCCACACTCAGGGATATCCGACATCCGTAGATGATACGTGACAAGATATCCCGACCATATTCATCAGTACCAAGAAGGTGCTTGGCATTAGGACCTTGGAGCTTTTCCTTAATCATTTGAAAATTTGGATCGTAGGGAGTGATTACAGGAGCCAGGATAGCTACGAGGGTCAAAAAAAGGACGACAAACAGACAAATCATGGCAAGTTTGTTTTTCTTGAGCAAACCCCAGCTGATTCGATAGAATCCCTTGGTGTTTTTTAAATCTCGCGCCTTGTTATTCATTTTCCCCTCCCAGCCGGATTCTCGGATCTATGACGGTGTAAAGCATATCTACTAGGAGGTAGACAATGACACAGATTACCGCGATGTACATTACCCCACCTTCCACCAAGGGAAGGTCACGGTTGCCAATACAATCCAGGAAAAGTTTGCCAATACCGGGAATGGAGAATACCGACTCGATCAGCATGGAACCTGTAAAAATATTGCTTAAGTCAGCACCTGCGACAGTGACAATCGGAATCAAGGCATTTCTGAAGGCATGTCCCATTGTTACTTGCAAGCGGGAAAGGCCCTTGGCCTTGGCCGTCCGGATATAATCCTGTTTCACCACTTCAAGCATGCTCGTTCGGGTGATTCGTGAAATGCTGGCTGCGTAACGGGTTCCCAGGGCGATGGTGGGCAGAATATAGGCAGCGAAAGTCCTAACTCCGGAAATGGGGAACCAATGAAGTTTCAAACCGAAAATAATCTGAAGGATTATTGCTATCCAGAAATTTGGAGCTGAGATACCAGCAATGGAGAACACCATGAGCAATTTGTCGAGGAACCGGTTGTGGAAGACAGCGGCAATAATACCAAATCCGACACCGATAACCAAAGCCAATACATAGGAAGAAAGGGCTAGCTTCGCAGTGACAGTGAAAGCTTTCCCTAATAAAAGAAGCACCGGTTGCCTTTGGAAATAGGAAGTACCGAAATCCCCTTTCAGCATATTTCCCAGCCAATGGAGGTACTGCAATACGACAGGCTTGTCCAGCCCCATCTCATGGGTGACCCGATCGATAGTCTCTTGTGTGGCAAAATCCCCAAGCATCAACTGCACAGGGTTCCCCGGCACAATATTCAGAATAAAAAAGGTGATCATCGAGATAACCAGGACAACTCCAATTGCTTGGGCAATACGCTTTAGTAGATATTTTGGCATTTTCCTCCAATCCTAGTCACAAGTTTGTGGGAATAAAATAGACATGATCCTTGTCCACTACTGGGCAAAGGACCATGTCATAGAACGAATAATCTTACCGTGTCTTCTGTAAGGAAGTATCAATATCCACATCATTCAAATGGTAGATAAGATTTCCTACTTTCATGTTCTTGACATAAGGCTTGGCGACAAACTGATATCTCGGATAATACAGAGGGATGCAACCATAATCCTCCTGGGTAAGCATGGTGTCGGCTTGCTGATACAACTTTGCACGTTGTGAGTCATCGGTCATCTGCCTTGCTTCTGTAACCAACTCATCAAATTTCGCATTATTGTAGAAATTGGATTTTTTTGAAGCGTTCTGGGAGAAGAAGTAGGTGTACATATGATTATCGGCATCCGCATACAACGGGAACCAACCCATCCACATGATCTGGATTGATCCTGCCTGCCATTCAGAATACCAGACACCGTTATCGACAACCTGGACATCCATCGTTACCCCGATCTGGGCAAAACAGTTCTGGATATAGACAAATTCATTCTTGTCCTTTGAACGCACATGCGCAACAAGATGAAGATTCGCCGCACCAGCTTCGGAAAGTAGCTGCTTGGCCTTCTTTGGGTTGTATTCATATTGATCACGCTGCATGTACCCGAGTTCACTTGGGTTAAGGAACCCTGTAGCGGGAACTCCGGTGCCATCAAGGAAATCCTCGCAATAGGTCTTCCTGTCAATAGCCAGGGAAAGGGCTTGTCGTACCCGTATGTCCTTCAATGCGGGATCGTTCAAATTGAGGTTGATGAACACAGTCCCAAGCGGAGTGTACTGCACGATGTCCGAGGCGATATCGGAATTCTTATATTGCTGGTACATGGCATTGTCAAGTTGGCACAGGTCAATATTGCCTGCTTCATATTCCAACAACTTAGTGCTCACGTCATCGATGAAAATGATATCAATCTCATCAAGGTTCGCTTTCCCACGGAAGTTTGGATTCTTTTCAAAGACAACTCTGGTCTGTTCATCATTCTCTTTAATCATGTAGGGACCGGTACCGACCAATGTAGTTCCATGGCCCCAGTTCGCTCCCGCCTCACTACAGGCCTTTGCAGGGAATATCTCCGCATAACTGATACCCAGGTTCTTTACAAAGCCGGAGAACGGATAGGTAAGAGTGATAGAGAACGAGGTGTCATCTATGATTTTAAGACCTGAAAGCTCCGTGGCATTGCCTGACAGCATTTCCTTGGCGCCAGAGATCATGTCATACATATACGTGTTCACAGCTTTGGTGGAAGGAGTGAACATTCTTTCAAAAGTGAACTTTACATCCTTTGATGTCAGTGGTGAACCATCAGAGAAAACAATACCTTGTTTCAATTTGAAGGTATATGTCAGACCGTCTGCGGAAATCTGGGGCCAATCGGCAGCAAGGACCAACTCTTCCTTATTGTCCTCATTCCACTTGAACAGACCTTCTGTGACCAGATCTGCCAACGTTGCAACACCAGAGTTGGAATTGGTTTGCTCATCCATTGCCAACTTTGGATTTGTCTGACCAAATCTGAGTACCTTTCTTGTTGGCTCAGCTGTCTTTACCTCGGCTTTTCCATTGGCAAACACAGGAGCACCCATAAGTGCAAGAAGCAGGAAAACAATCAGAGCTTTCTTCATCTTCATAATCACCATTCCTTTCATTTTTATAATCAAAGCCAAATAAATCTGGCTGGTTATGATTTCTCCTGCAACATATAAGTCATCATGAGTGTGTAGAGATTATCCAGCGCATCCATATTGGTCCTTTCATATCCATGACTGCCACTTGTTCCGGGCCCGATGGCCGCATGGCGGATATCGTAACCTGCAGCGATGCTTGCGTCCCCATCCGTCCCATAATGAGGGGTCAAGACATCGATTACATAGTCGGCACCACACGCTTTCGCACTGGCGATCAACTCGTTGGTCATCTCATAGTGGTAGGGGAATCGAGAGTCTTTAGCAAAAATCGACACTTTGCATTCGTCGCTTGTCTGCTCTGGACCTGTGCAGGCGATATCCAAGGCAAGGAAATCTTGTACCCCTTTGGGAAGCCAAGTAGTTCCATGTCCTATTTCCTCATAGACAGAGAAATAAGCCAGAAGATTTCTCTGTGGTTGCAACCCCTGTTCTTTCATGTATTTCATTCCCGCAAGCAGGACAGCCACACAACCCATGTTCTTTAATGTAGTGCGAAAAGATTATCTTGCTTTGGGTTTCGGGCCGCGCTTTTTCACCAGTTGAGCCTGAACATCCTGCGATTTCACCGGTAAGGGAACACCCAGGCATCTCAAGATCATTGCCTGCTTCTCTGATATCTCACACCACTGTGTCTTACCCTTGATGGTGAAGCTGTACATGCATTCCAGTTCCTTTACCAGCTTGCCGTAGGTCATCTTTCGGGTCAGTTCCTTCCGGTGGGCACGCATGGCGTTGCGGATGATTGTGGAAAGCATGCCTGCCAGCATGACTATGAACACCTTGCCCTCGAGGGTGGCATCGGTCTTCACGGCAGGGCGGTCGAACCCGATGTCGTTCTTCACGTTGTTGAACACCCGCTCCACCCCATCCTTTGACCGGTAGATGTCCAGCACCTGGGCGGCGGTGAGATTCTCCGTACTCAGGAGTACGAAATAGCCTAGCTTGCCGGCAGCCCCGTCGACCTTCTTGCAATCCATCTCGAAGACGCACCTGCTGTTGCCGGTCTTGCGCACTGAAACCAGGGCCTTCTGCTTGCAGGAAAACAACCTCTTCTGTGCATCGCTGACGGACAGTTCCTTCTTCTGCACCTTCTCGGTCAGCTCGGCGATGGAGTCCTCCAGGTCCCTATACAGCTCGGGCTCCTGTTCGGCAGCCTTCAGCCTGTTGTAGTAGACATGTACGTACGCAGTGGTCGGGTGTTCGACTCCGAGGTTGTCGGTTAGGGCAATGCTCTGCTTGACGGTCTTGCCATACACAGCATGCTCCGCCAGGTAGCAGGTGCTGTCGGCCTCGAAGGTCCCGCGCGTTGTCTGCAGAGCATCCTTATACACCGACATGTTGGACTTCATGCACATGATCACCTCGTATCGGCACTCATGGTACAGCCGATGGAGGTTGCTGTAGCTGCAGTAACCCCTGTCCAGGACCATTCTTCGGAAGTTGTACCCCATCGCCTTGGTCACGTCGACGAAGTTGTCGATGGTCTTGATGTCGGGTATGTTCCCCCGGTACAGCCGGTAGTAGGCGCACCTGCCCTCGTTGCTGCTGTACACCGCTGCCATGGCGAAATGCCTCAGGTCCGGGTCCTGTTTGCCCCTTGAAACCTCAACCTCGGACAGATCGTTTGAATACGAGCTGAAGGCGGTCCCGTCGAAGGCGCAGAAATGGTCCTCCTTGCTCCTGGAAGGACCTGCGTCGCGTATCGCCTTGAAAAACCCGTTGACATGCTCGGGCTTTATCGATGCAAGGACGGCGCTGCTTTCGCTGCTGCTGATGTCCGAGCCGTAGGGATGCTCATGCGAGGCGTCAAAATAGCAGAAGTCGTCAAGGGCCTCGTTCCTGGTGGCGAGCACATAATAGGAGAGGGAGAGTATCTTCTTGGCCGAATCCCCGCCGAAGACACCCTGCAGTGCCTGCACGAACCCTTCTGTCTCGGCGATGTGCCCCAGTGCATGGGTGAGGCCGGCTTTCTTCTTCCCGGAGACCGAGCAGACAACTGAGGAGAGGGCCTGCATCTCCTTCTGCTGCTTCCTGATCCCCCGGTCCATGCCATCCAGCTCTTTCTGCAGCTTTTCCACTTCGGCCTGGAATTCTTCCTTCCTTGACCGTTCGATGAAGAACTTGTTGGGCACGAAGGCTCCCTGTTCGTCCATCTTGCCTATGTACACCTTGCGCTGCTTGGGGTATTTGCATCCGGGTTCCCGGTAGGACGTTACCTCGGCGACGGCTCCGTTGCGCTTGTCGATGTTGATGTACATGGCTTGGTCTCCTTTCTTGCTGTAGTATGTATATCTAACTACACCAACGAAGAAAAGTCAACCCCCTCACATGGTTTTATTCATATTATTGCAATGATTTATTCTGATTCCTTAGGTTTTTTTAACTGACTACATTAAAGAACATGGGATTTTAACTGTCAGAGAGTTTGAGTAAACGCCAAAGAGTAGGCAAATATGGCTTAACAATTCTCCATACTTTTTGGAGTTTTTATATGCAGAATATCATTTTAGTTAGTATGCCACTACTTCGGTAGGGACTCGGTTGAAGGCTTCATCAACCTCTTCTCATTCGTAATGAATCCTCCGAAGGAAAAGATTGAAAAAGTGGATATTTTGATTAATTGGGGAATCGAGTGTTCCCAAAACATCTCATATCGGGAGCTGTTTCTCAAGAAGGAAGCGAATTCAGAAGGTTTCTAGCTCTCGTGTGCAAATACAAATTTTTACTTAAAAACCCCTGATTGTATGTTATAAATAAAAATCCAAACATGATGAAAGACAAATAACATACATTCCCATTGGCTGACAGACGATAAAGGTTGCGTCTAGATTTTATTCATAAGGCTTACCAAGCCATCTTTTACATGTTGTATCGTAAGGAATTGATAGATCATCCTTAAGCCATTGTCCTACATATTCAGGATTGTGGCTGTTGGGCTTAGGAGATACACTATCGATTTTTACCAGGACTGGGGTACGGACACAGTCACCGGTAATGATGGCATGTTGTTGTGGTATTATTGGTAACTGGTCAAGAAGATCCGCATTGGCACTCGACACCAAACTCTTGACATATTTTTGGTCATCAGGATTCTGAAGACGATGGATAATAAAAGAATTACATTGGGAAAGCACGGTTTTTGATAATTCTGATGGCCTTTGGCTGCAAACTATGAGCGATATTCCATATTTGCGGCCTTCCCGTGCAATACGTTCGAATACCAGCTTCGCTACGGAGTCTCGATTCTCTGCAATATAGTTTTGCGCCTCTTCGAGGACAATGACAATTGGGTATTTTCCCCTTTCCTCTGGCAAGAAATTGGCGACAAATTCAAGGATGAGCCTTCCTATGAGAGCCGTAACAGTTTCCAGGACTTCAAAAGGCAACTGGGACACATCGACTATCATAATCTGATTTGTTTGCTGTTCTGGTTTTTTTTGCTTTGAATTGGTATTGTATTCTTCTATAAAATTCTTTTTATCATTTCCTTCTCCTGGTGTTTTTTCGCTATCTGATGATAAATAATACCTGTTGAAATCACCCAATAGGAAAGCGATAAACTGCGGAAGTACTTCTTTATTGCATTTTTCAGTGTCTTTGAGCATTAATGGGATCGCCATTCTTTTGTCGTTTAAAAAACTGTGCATACGAAGTCGCAATGTTGAAATATATTCAGATATTTTATTGTTATTTTTTCCTTCAATTCGTATTGCGTCATCAATATAATTTATACAAAGTTCCTGATAATTGAACCAAGTCGGTAAATCAATATTTTGTTCCGATGTCACTTGGTATAGATTTTCCTTCTCACATTCTGCTTGATAAAGTTCTTGAATTTCTTTCCTTATTGGTGTTTGAAGTAAAGCATTATTGTATTTTTCTTCAGCTCCCAGTTCCAATATCTTGTTACCCAGCTCAGTGTTTATATTACAAATATCTTTTCCTATACCAATGAGGTCATTAGTAGGAGCCCACTTAAAGTTTTCAGACGTCATCCTTTTCAAGACAAAATTAGAGGCTTGAAGAATCTCCGTTATGTCTTGGTGCTGGGGTGCTGAAAGGATATTCTTTTCCGTACAAACATGTCCTTTTTTGGCAAGCCCGATAGCTCTGTTCAATACTGGTGCCTGGCTCCCTTCACTGGGTCTCAGAAAATGCTTGAAATCCTCCCAGTCCATGAACCAATACGGTACTTTGACTTCTTCTTCCCCACCATAGTAATAGGCGTTGATCTGATGAAGTTCTTTTTTGTTTTGTTCAGATAATTTTTCGTCACTTGGTAAGGGATCCTCATCAGGAAGAAAAGCATTCTTGTATTCACCATTCGTGTCGAAGATAAGGAAATGTGCGTTCTTTAGTACCTTTCCATTATAGTCAAATCTGAACAGGTTCCGAATGATGGATGCGAGTGTACAAGACTTCCCTGAGCCGGTATTCCCTAAGATTGCCGCATGCTTGACAAAGAACTGATCGGGACAGATTTTCACTTTGTAGCCAGGAAAAGAAGGGGACGTGCCTATTGGCAAATAGAAATCAGATTCATAGGTGATCGTGTTCCCTTCTTGCTTCTCGTCAAAAATATAACCCAGGTCCTTCTCCGTAACGTACCACACTGGATTGTCCAAGGAAGGGAAATTGTATACTCCCTGGATAAATCGTTCCTTTCCTTCTTGGCACGCGATTGTTCCTAGCATTGTGGCGGTTATGTACCTTGCTGATGTTGGCAGTGTAATCCCGGTGGGGTTCTTGTCCAGTTCAAATTCCTCTTTCATCGACACTCGTGTTATCAATGCGACGACTCTATCCGCACCCACGGGAATGATGAGGTATGAGTTTATACGGGCGATCTCATAGATGTCGTTGAACCCACTTTTGTAGGAACCATGCAATCCTTCATCAATCTTTATGAATACACGGAAGTTGTCAACGGACAGGACTCTCCCGATGACGCGATCTGAATCATTCATCTGCTCTCTCCCCAGGGTTGCCGCCATTTTCAGAAGATGGTGTACCCAAGCCCAACATTGACAGTGTTTGTTGTATGTACTCTTTTTCTTCTTCCTCATATAAATCAGGCAGTACGTTTTTTACGAAACCACAAAATGAGGATTGTTCTTTGACATCCTCTGGCAAGAGAATGATCCGTTTGTCATGGCCTTTTAATGATCTCAATCTCGCCAAGAATGAATCCTTATCATATGGAGTATTTTCTTCAGATGAGGGGGAATAATTAGCGACTATAAGGGTAAAGGATGGTATGGTCAGCGCCTGATGAATTATGTCATTGATATGTTCATCGTTGAAAGAATACCCCAGACAGAACAGTACCGATTGGGGCTGGATGATGGCCTGCGCAAACTGGCGGAAAAGTTCGGAATAGGGAAGATCAAGCGTGAATGTTTTTTTATTGGCGCAAGGGTAAACCATTAACTCGTTGCCGGAAGTACTGGTGGCCCATTGAGCGCCCATATTTAGTTCCTGGATGCCATACGGATCTTGTGAAGTATGCTCTGTGCTTATCCACGACAAAGAACCATGCAATTTATAATACTTCAAGACTTTTTCCGCACGATATACTTTTCCTGAAACACTTTGCCC
>Ga0265294_10008312_pt1 | contig 12143 bp, 9 predicted proteins | sample MunlanPumphouse3_FD_192504 | JGI IMG/M metagenome (GOLD analysis project Ga0265294, IMG submission 192504) | Groundwater microbial communities from a municipal landfill in Southern Ontario, Canada - Pumphouse #3 | ecosystem: Environmental > Aquatic > Deep subsurface > Groundwater | place... | reverse complement strand
TATGCTGCATCAACGGCAGCTCCGGTGGTTCGTAAAATTGCCGACAGAATTGCACTTTGTGATAGTAGTTTTTTCAAAAAAATCAATATTGACGGCAATTTGCCAAGTGTAAATGAAAAATTAAGAGAAGTCGCTTATGAATAAAATTTTACAGAATATAAAAACATATAAAATCATAGGGAATGTTCCTGATACAACGAGTAAAGTGTGTATCGATTCGCGACAAGTTGCTGATGGAGCTGTTTTTATTGCTATAAACGGAGTAAATACCGATGGTCATCAATATATAGACAAAGCTATAGCCGGTGGCGCTAATATAATAGTTTGCGAAGAACTGCCGGAAACTCTTAATGAAAAAACTTGTTACATACAAGTTAAAGACAGTGCGGCGGCAGCCGGAATAATCGCTTCAAATTATTATGATAATCCATCATCAAAAATAAAAGTCATAGGTATTACCGGCACTAACGGTAAGACAACTACGGCTACAATGTTATATAATTTATTTAGTTCTTTAGGATATTATTGCGGTCTTATTTCCACAGTGCAAAACATTGTTGGCACACATATTACCGCATCAACGCACACAACTCCCGACCCTATTTCTTTGAACGAACTGTTAGCGGAAATGGCAGAAGAAGGTTGTGAATATTGTTTTATGGAAGTAAGCTCTCATGCGGCACACCAGAAACGTATCAGTGGCATCAAGTATTATGGTGGCATATTCACAAATATCACTCATGACCATCTTGATTATCACAAGACATTTCCTGCATATATTGCAGCTAAGAAGATGTTTTTCAATGCTTTAGGCTCAGATGCTTTTGCTTTGACAAACATTGATGACAAAAACGGAAACGTAATGCTTGAAAATTGCGAAGCTCGTAAATACAGCTATGGCATTAAGAATTATGCCGATTTTCATACCAAGATAATAGAAAAAGACATCAAAGGCACATTAGTGCAGATAAATTCAAAAGAAATGTGGCTGCCGTTGCCGGGAACATTCAACGTATATAATCAGACATCGGTTTATGCGACTGCTGTTTTATGCGGAATAGATGAGGCAGAGGCGGCGGAACATATCAGTAATATAAAAGGTGCAGAAGGCAGATTTCAGATAGTACCTAATCAATATAACAAAGTTGTTATTGTTGATTATGCACATACGCCGGATGCTTTGGAAAATATACTTAAGACTTTGAAAGAGTTTGAGAATCAATATCAAAGGATAATATGTGTATTTGGTGCCGGCGGCGACAGAGACAAGACCAAACGACCGGAAATGGGCGAGATAGCAGCAAAATACAGCGATTTATGTATTGTGACTTCTGACAACCCGCGTTCCGAAGACCCAAACTCCATCATAGAAGATATTATGCAAGGAGTAGACATCGTGTCACGAAAGAAGGTAGTGTGTGTTTGCGATAGAAAAGAAGCCATAAAAATTGCTTTGCAGATGATGCAACAAGACGACATATTGCTGATTGCAGGTAAAGGGCACGAGAAATATCAGGAAATAAAAGGTGTGAAGCACCATTTTGATGATGTGGAAATAGTTAACGAATTTTTAAAATAAGATACCGATGTTATATTATTTAGCAGCATATTTAGATAGAGCATTCGACTTTCCGGGAGCCGGAGTGTTTAATTATCTGTCGTTTAGAGCAGCATTGGCTACAATTACGTCATTGGTTATCTCTATGATTTTCGGTAAAAAGATAATCAAATTTTTGAAGAGGAAACAAATAGGTGAAACGGTTCGCGATTTAGGTTTGGAAGGACAAAAAGAAAAAGAAGGAACGCCGACTATGGGTGGACTTATCATCATTTTATCAATAGTAATTCCTACTTTGTTATTTGCAAGATTAGAGAATGTTTATGTCATAATTATGCTTATTACGACTATATGGCTTGGCTTGATAGGTTTTTTAGATGATTATATAAAAGTATTTAAAAAAGACAAACATGGTTTAGCCGGTAAGTTTAAAGTGTTGGGGCAAATAACGTTAGGAGTATTTGTTGGCGTTATGATGTGTTGTCATTCGGATATTGTCGTTAAAGAGCATGTCAGTAAAGATGTATATATTTCCACTAATGTTACTCAAGATAAAAACATGAGAGAAGACATATTGGAGAATGCTTATACAGAGTCGTCGAAGAGTTTAACCACTACTATTCCATTTGTGAAAAACAACGAATTAAATTATGGGAATATGTTTGGTAAGCAGCACAGTATATTAGCGGCTTTATTTTTCATTGCCATTGTAATTTTCATAGTAGTTTTGATATCCAACAGTGCCAATTTAACAGATGGAATAGATGGTTTGGCTACCGGAACATCTGCGATAGTAGGAGGCACATTAGGTATATTTGCATGGATTTCGGGTAACGCTATTTTTGCCAATTATCTGAATATCATGTTGATACCTGATGTAGGCGAGATGTCTATTTTTATTGCGGCGTTCACCGGTGCATGTATCGGCTTTTTATGGTATAACTCCTATCCTGCGCAAGTTTTTATGGGCGATACCGGCAGTTTAACTATAGGTGGAATTATAGCTGTTTTTGCAATATTAATAAGAAAAGAGCTGTTGTTGCCTTTGCTTTGTGGTGTTTTTCTTATTGAAAGTCTTTCAGTTGTGCTACAAGTGTCTTACTTTAAATATACAAAAAAAAGAACAGGAGTTGGAAAACGATTGTTCTTAATGTCTCCTTTGCATCATCATTATCAAAAGAAAAATTATCATGAAGCTAAAATAGTAACGCGCTTTATAATAGTAGAGGTCATTTTAGCTGTATTTACAATCATAACATTAAAATTAAGATAAAAATAATAAAACCTATCAATATGAATAAACTCGAATATTTAGCGAATCAGGGAAGGACAAAAATTCATGGTTCTATGGCAGAAACAATTACGTCAAAATTAATAGGAATACGTAATGAAGCAATAAAAGAATCTTTTAGCGATTATTTTAATTCTAATCATCGTTTGGAATACGTAGCCTCTGTACATAATATTGATTTTATTAATGATTCTAAGGCAGAGACTATTAATTCGACTTGGTTTGCATTAGAAGAGATGTTGAGACCTACAATATGGATAGCCGGTGGTGATGATAGAGATAACGATTATAGCAAGATTAATGATTTGGTTATCAAGAAGATAAAAGCTATTATTTGTATAGGTAAGGATAACAGCAGACTTATAGAAAATTTTGGACCTATTGTAAAGAAGATGTATATAGCGGATACTATGAATGAAGCTGTTATACGAGCTTTTAATTGTAGTGAAAGTGGTGATACTGTATTGTTGTCGCCTGCTTGTCCGCCTGATGATAAATTTTCTTCTTATATAGAAAGAGGTATCAATTTCAAAAAATCGGTAAATAAGCTGTAGTATGGTAAGCAAGTTGTTTAAAGGCGATAAAGGCATTTATGCAGTAATGATAATATTAGCATTATTATCGTTGATAGCGGTATACAGTACCGGCATTACGCCTATTGCCGTAAGCAAAAATCCTAATTATGCAGATGGTTTAAATTTACAGAAAATTTTGCTGAGTCAGATAGTATTATTGTTTGCAGGTTTTGTTATTATGTTTGTTGCCGAAAGGATAAGTTATAAGAGCAAGGGTTTCAGGACAATAATGATGGCATTTTTTATTGTCAGCATCGTGTTGTTGGTTTTGCTTAATATATTCGGTATCAATCAACATGAGGCACAAAGAAGTCTTATTATCGGACCGGTTAGTTTTCAGCCTATAGAAATCGCCAAATTATTCGTTATTATTTTCATCTGTTTTATGTGTGCGGAAAAACGCACGGAGATAAATGCCACATTCAAAGATTTCTTTATATATATATGTATTCCGTTAGGAATTGTTTGTGCATTGATATTAAGCAATAAATTGTCGACCGTAGGAATTATAGTTGTTACATGTTTAATACTGTTTACAGCTGCAAAAATCAATTGGAGATATATTCTCATTTTATGTAGTATTGCTGTCGTAGCATTTGTGGTATATTTGTTTTTAGGGCAGAACAGGGTAGATACGTGGCAAGCAAGGATAAGTAATTTTGGAAATGGCGGAAATTTCCCGATAGAGGATCCGCGTAGTGCGATAGCTGCCGGTGGATTATTTGGCAGTTTCCCGGGCAACAGCAAAGTTAAATTACATTTGAATAATGCTGAATCTGATTATATATACAGTATTTTGGTTGAAGAAGGCGGCATTATGACAGGTTTATTTATTTTGTTGGTGTATATCGCCTTGTTTCTCAGAGTTGTCAAGATAGCTTTGGCTACTAAAGATGACTTTGGAAAATATTTGGCATTCGGATTAGGACTGCTTATTACAATACAGGCATTCATTCACATATTTGTATCAGTGGGCTTAAGTCCTGTTACGGGAGAGCAACTGCCATTCATAAGCAAAGGAAAAACATCATTTTTAACTTATTGCTTAGCAATAGGAATAATACAGAATATTGCATCTAAAAATCAAGTTGTTGCCATAGAAACACTTGAAGATGAAGATAAAGATAAAAAAGAAACAACAATATGATAGATATAACAAAAATAAAATCGGTATATTTAATAGGCATAGGTGGTGTCGGAATGAGTGCATTGGCGCAATATTTCTTTGCATCAGGCTGTAAAGTGTCCGGATTTGACAGAGCGCATTCGGCAATTACCGAAATGCTCGAAAACAATGGAATTACAGTATATTACCTCGAAGATATAAATCATATTCCGACAGATGTCGATTTAGTGATTTATACTCCGGCGATAAAATCGGATAATACGGAATTGTATTTTGCCATGAATTATTGCCCGACTGTTTTAAAACGCTCGGAAGTTTTAGAATTGATATGTAAAAATCAATATTGTATAGCTGTTGCAGGTACACATGGCAAAACGACAATAACTTCAATGATTGCACATATTCTCGATTGCAGTGACATCAAAGCTAATGCCTTCATCGGAGGTATAAGCAAAAATGCCGGCACAAATATCTATATGCACTCCGGCTCGCGCGTTGTGGTAGTAGAAGCAGATGAATACGACAGGTCGTTTTTAAAATTAAATCCTCAAATTGTTGTCGTTAATGCGGTAGACCCCGACCATTTAGATGTTTATAAAGATTGTGATGCCATGATAGAAGCTTATCAGGAATTTGTAAACTCCTGTGATTCAAATAAAAGAATTATAAACATTAAATATAGCGACAAATTTGATGATGCGTTTACTTATGGATTCGGTAAAGATGCAAACATTAAGGTAGTATCTTATAATTACACAAACAACTTGGCAGATGTTGTAATTAATGATGGTGTCAAAGATATACAATTCAGCAAATTGCCTTTGTATGGTAAACATAATATAGAAAATTTCTGTGCGGCTTTTGCAGTAGCCGATATGTTGAAGATAGATACAGAGACAGTACAGAAAGCAATGCGTGAATACAAAGGTGTGGTAAGAAGGTTTGATATAAAATTTGAAAGTAAAGATATAGTATATATAGATGATTATGCACATCATCCTGTTGAAATAGAAACTTTATATAATGCTGTAAAAGAGGTTTTTACGAATAAAAGGAGTTGCATTTTTTTCCAACCGCATTTATATTCGCGTACACAATATTTTATGCCGGATTTAGCAAGAGTATTATCAAAATTCGATGAGGTTTATTTATTGGATATTTACGCTGCAAGGGAAAAGCCAATGCAGGGAGTTAGTTCTGAAGTACTCGCTGAAATGATTGATAATCAGTATTGTGAAGTTATTCAGAAGAAAGATGTGCTACAAAAAGTTAAAGAGAGTAAGGCAAATTTATTTTTAACGGTTGGAGCCGGTGATATAGATAGATTAGTTGTTGACATTCAAAAAGAGTTAAGTAAAAAGTATAATGAATAAATTTAGTATAGTCATATTAAAAATTATCTCCGCAATATTTATTGTTGCTGTAATTGCCTTGGTGGTTATCAGCAGCAAAGAATATCGTGATAAAACTATACTGAATGTTAATGTGGCTGTAAAATGTGACGAAAATCGCCGAATGTTGAATGACAGTACCGTAAAATTGTATTTGCAAGATGTTATTGTTCCTATTATAGGAACTAAAGTAAAAGATTTTTCGGATTCTACGTTACTTGGTAAAATCAGAAAGATAGAGAGTGTTGAAAATACGGTTATAAATTGTGATTTGAATGGGAACATGATTATAACGATAACTCAAAAGCTGCCGATTGCGAAAATATATACCGGTAAAAATAAGAGTTACAAATATCTGACAGCAAATGCAGACGTAATTACTTCAGCGGAATATTATGGCACAAGGTTGTTTGATTTTTATGATAGTGATAATATTTTATTACAAAGTAATAAAGATGAGATAACAAAAGAGGTATCGGAAATAGTACAACAAATGTGGGAAGATGCTTTTTTATCTGTAATTACAGATAAAATCATAATAACAAAAGATAAGCAGATAAGTTTAAAATCTTTTTTTGGTAATCAAGAGATTATAATAGGAAACATAACCGATTTAGATGATAAATCAAATAATCTGAAATTGTTTTATGAAGCAGTAGAAGACGATGAATTGGCGATGTATAAAATAATAGACCTTAGGTTTAACAATCAAATAGTTGCAACAAAATAAAAACACAAACGATATGGCAAACACGGATATAGTAGTAGGACTTGACATTGGTACCACAAAGATAGCGGTGGTTGTTGGTCGAGAGAATGAAAACGGGAAAATAGAAATTCTTGGCTTTGGCACTTCTGAATCAATAGGTGTAAAGCGAGGCTTTGTATCAAACATAGAGCAAACCATAGAGTCTATATTAAAGGCTGTAAAGAAAGCAGAAGATGTTTATGGGCAGAAGATTTCTGTTGTACAAGTTGGCATTGCCGGGCAATTTATTAAGAGTATCCAGCAATACGGTTCATTAATTCGCAAGAATTTAGATGATGAAATCAGTCAGGACGACATAACCATGATGACTGAGAACATGCACAGTTTGATAATGAATCCGGGGGAAGAGATAATAGATATTATTCCGCAGGAATATACCATAGATGGTGAAGCCGGTGTTATAAATCCTATTGGCATGGCGGGTATTTCTATTGAGACGTATTTTCATATCATTACGGCGCAGGCGAGTGCAATAAGAAATATATCCAAGTGTGTTATGCGTGCAGGGTTGACACTTGATAATCTGATACTTGAGCCGATAGCGTCAGCAGAAGCCGTCCTTAGTGAAGAAGAGAAGGAAGCCGGTGTCGTTTTAGTTGACATAGGTGGCGGAACGACAGATATTGCAATTTTTCATAATGGCATCATCCGGCATACGGCGGTTATACCTTTCGGAGGGGAGATAATTACGGAAGATATAAAAGAGGGTTGCACAATAATAAAGAAATATGCAGAAGACCTTAAGGTTAAGTTCGGCTCGGTTTTATCAAATGCCGGTGAAGATGAGATAGTGTCAATACCGGGCTTGAGAGGCAGACCACATAAAGAAATATCTATCAAGAATTTATCGTCTATAATTCAGGCAAGGATGGAGGAGATATTAGAGCAAGTAGATACAGAGATAGCTAATTCCGAGTATGGGAAAAAGCTCATTGCAGGGATAGTACTTACAGGTGGTGGCTCATTGCTGAAACATATCAAGCAGTTAACAGAGTTTGTTACAGGATTGGATACCCGTATCGGTTATCCTAATGAATATCTTGCTCCAAATACAGACAAAGAATTAGATAATCCTATTTATTCTACAGCGATAGGTTTGGTAAAAAAAGGCATCATGGAGCAAAAGCTTAAACAAAAGAAAAATGAAGTTAAGCCTGAGGCTGTTTCTGAGGAAGCATCAGTAGAAGAGCCGATGCCGGAAAATCCGGAGCAACCACGTAAAACTCCCTTTTTCGAACGTTTCGGCAGAGGAGTGATGAATTGGTTTTCTTCACAATTTAATGATGAAAATGAGTGATAACAGAGGATAATATAAATATAATTTGAAAATATATAAAATTTAAATATCATGGAAGAGTTTATAGATTTTAATTTGCCAAAAGACAAATCATCAATCATAAAAGTAATTGGTGTTGGCGGCGGTGGCGGCAATGCCGTAAATCACATGTTTAAAAAAGGCATCAGGGATGTCGATTTCGTAATCTGCAATACAGATAATCAGGCTTTGGACAAGAGTGGTATTCCGGTAAAAATACGGCTTGGCAGAACCGGACTTGGAGCCGGCTCAAATCCGGAAGTCGGCAAACAATCGGCACTTGACAATAGCGAGCAAATAAAAAGTGTGCTTGATTGCAATACTAAGATGCTGTTTATTACAGCCGGCATGGGCGGAGGTACAGGAACAGGCGCAGCACCTATCATAGCCGAAATAGCTAAAGACCTCGGCATACTGACAGTAGGTATTGTTACTACACCTTTTTATTTTGAAGGTAAAAAGAGAAGATCGCAGGCAGAATCAGGTATCAATGAATTGAAAAAATATGTTGATGCACTTCTTGTGATTTCTAATGATAAATTAAGAGAATTGCATGGCAATCAGAAATTTTCCGAAGCACTTGCTATTGCTGATGAGGTTCTTACTATCGCTGCAAAAAGTATAGCTGAGATTATTACAGTGCCGGGGTATATCAATGTTGACTTTGAAGACGTGAAGACCGTGATGAAAGATAGCGGTACGGCAATAATGGGGTATGGAATGTCTTCCGGTGTCAACAGAGCGGCTGAAATAGTTACACAGGCACTAGAATCACCGTTGCTTAATGATAACAGCATAAAGGGTGCTTCCAAAATATTGCTGTATTTAACTTCAGGAACAGATGAAATTTCGCAAGATGAAATTGATGAAATATGCTGTCATATCCAAGATGTTGCCGGCGAAGATGTAGATATTACTTTAGGTTATGGCTATAATGAGGAGTTAGGAGAAAGTATTTCAGCAACAGTAATAGCAACCGGATTAAAGCAAAAAGGCAGCCTGAGTGTGTCACCGGCAGATGTAAAACAAGAAAAAAATCCATTTATAAGTAAAAAAGTTTTTGCAAGTGAAAAGCAGACAGTTGCAATGGCATCAAATGCACAACCATTATATCAAGAAGAATTAACAGTTAATCCAATCGCACAATCTAAAAATAAATACAGCCTATACGAGCATCAAAGTACTACTACACAAATGGCAAGTGAGCCCGAAGATAAAATCATCACACAAAAGGAAAGCATAAATGACAGCGTAAAATTAGCACAAAACATAATTGATAATACTGATGACAGGATATCTAAGTTGCAAAAGTTACAAAAGTTGCAAAATGTACAGAGTATGAATGTTGATGAGATGGAAAAAACGCCTGCATATTTAAGGAGAAAAGTAGAGTTGAATGAAGTTGCTTCTTCCGAAAAGCCGTGTATGTCTAATACAGTGGTAGATAATAACAATAATATTATCAAGAAAAAGAGCAATAGCTTTATTCATCCGGATGTAGATTAAAAAAAATCGAAAAAAACGTTTGTAGAAACGAAAAAAACAATTATCTTTGCAGCCGCAAAAGAAGAAGATAGTTGCCCAGGTGGTGAAATTGGTAGACACGCCACTTTGAGGGGGTGGTGCTCGTTGGAGCGTGCAAGTTCGACTCTTGTCCTGGGCACAATTATCAAAAGCTTGCGGAAGCCCGGATGGCGGAATTGGTAGACGCGCTAGTTTCAGGGACTAGTTCTCATTAGAGAGTGCAAGTTCGACCCTTGTTCCGGGTACAACGGTACAAGAAGAAAAATTATTTTTTTTCATCACATTGTCAGCATTTTTTCATGGGTTTATTGTAAGTTGAAAAAACTTTAAATGCTATAGTTGTTATAACAAAAAATGATATATCTTTGCATTTTTTTTTAATCAAAAAATAGAAAATGGTATTTAGTAGCAATGTGTTTTTATTGTATTTTTTGCCGATATTCTTATTGGCATATTTTATTACACCTCATAAATTTCGCAACTATACCCTTCTGTTATTTTCTATAATATTTTATGCTTTTGGCGCACCTGAATTTGCTTATCTGCTTACAGGCTTTACTATATTGAACTTTTATCTTGTGAAGTTTATGGATAAAGCGCAGAAACAATTCTGGCGGCGTTTCTTCTGTACTGTATCCGTAGCTATGAGTTTAGGGCTTTTACTGTATTTTAAATATGCCAACTTCTTTGTAGACAACTTCAACGCTATTCTCGGCTTTTTGGGACATTCTTCAGTGCCGTGGACGAAAGTACTTCTTCCTATAGGTATATCATTCTTTTCATTCCAATCTATCACATATACTATAGATACCTACCGGCATGTTAACAAACCGATGAACAATGTTACATACTATATGCTGTATATCATGATGTTCCCGCAGCTTATAGCCGGTCCTATAATCAGATATTGTGACATCGCCGACCAAATTAGAGAACGTAACTCTTATATGGAAGACAGAATGCGAGGCTTTTATAGATTCGTATTAGGACTATCCAAAAAAATTCTTATCGCCGATGTTATTGGTATATATGTTGACAGCGTTTTAGGTCTCACAGATTTTCCTATCTCCGCTGCTGCTATTGGGTCGCTTGACACAGGTACAGCATGGGTAGTACTGCTCGCTTATACATTCCAGCTGTATTTCGACTTCGCCGGATATTCCGATATGGCAATAGGAATAGGTAGAATGATGGGCTTTACGTTTCCTGAAAATTTTGATAACCCATACGTCTCAACAAGCATTTCCGAATTTTGGAGACGCTGGCATATGACACTGAGTGTGTTTATCAAAAATTATCTGTATTTCCCTCTCGGAGGCAGTAGAGTAAAAACACAAAGAAGAAAATATTTTAACCTCTGGGTGTGCTTTTTACTATCCGGATTATGGCACGGAGCTTCGTGGAACTTTGTAGTATACGGCGCTATACAGGGAGCTTTTATCGTTATGGATAAACTCTTCTTAGTGAAAGTTATGAATAAATTGGGTAAAATCCCTTCCGTAATATTTACTTTCTTTATCATCGTCTTAGCCAGAGTGTTCTTTAGAATTGAACAAATAGACCTCGGGTGGGTCTTCCTAAAACGTCTGTTTGCTTTTGAATTTGCTCCAATCAATATTAGCTCTCATGTAATTGTAATTATGATTGTAGCTGCCTTCTTCTCGTTTATTACACTTTCTAAATGGGGCTTGAGATTACAAGAAAAAGTGTATTATGCAGAATTATCAAAAAAAGAACATCTAATCTTTTGGATAGTTTCACTTGTCGCTTTATTTATTTGTTTGGGAGCCTTGAATGCTACCGGCTTCAGCCCATTTATCTATTTTAGATTTTAATTATGAAAAGTTTAAATAATAATCGACTGTTTGTGATAATGTTTTGCATTACAATGCTGTTTATATCGACTCCGATGGTCGTACAACAGACTAAAATAGTTAAATTCAAAGCATTAAATGGCGTGTTTCAAAAAGTGTCTAAACCCAAACTCACTTATGCTAACTATAAAAATATGTCGTATCAAGTTAATATAGAAAAATATATATCACAGAATTTTGGTTTTAGAGAGCCTGTGTTGCGATGCTATAACCAATTGGTGTGGGATTTATTCGATAAAACTTGTACCGACAGAATATATGTTGGAAAAGACAATTGGCTTTATGAGCCGTGGTACGTTGATGAATATTTTGGCACTTTAGAATATTTTGATGATACTGTTGCATTACGGAAAGAGTTTGATAGACAAATAGGCTATATTTATCAAATTAGCGAAGCTTTAAAAGCAAATGAAACGGAGCTGATAGTAATGATGGTGCCGGGTAAACCTCACATATATCCTGAATATTTACAAGAAAGTGATAAAAACCCTGATTCGGTAGGCATCAGAGCTAATGACTATTATACGGAAAAATTCAGTGAACTCGGCGTTAATCACATTAATTTTACCGACTGGTTCCTTAAGACCAAAGAAGCCGATTCTTTTATGGTGTTTCCTAAAACAGGCACCCATTGGAGTAATATGGCTGCTGTATATATTACCGATTCTTTGATTAAATATATAGAAGCGACAAGCGGAATGAATATGCACAACCTCTCAA
>Ga0265294_10008311_pt1 | contig 12144 bp, 11 predicted proteins | sample MunlanPumphouse3_FD_192504 | JGI IMG/M metagenome (GOLD analysis project Ga0265294, IMG submission 192504) | Groundwater microbial communities from a municipal landfill in Southern Ontario, Canada - Pumphouse #3 | ecosystem: Environmental > Aquatic > Deep subsurface > Groundwater | place... | reverse complement strand
AGCTCTTTTCGATCCATTCAAAATAACTCCCGGATTCACGATTTATTCTTTTACCTATAAAATTGAACGGGTACCAATATGTCTGTTTCCTCTCCCCGAAAGTGTCCTCCCGGATCGAACAAATCAGACCCTTGTATACTCTGCTTTATGTCTTATCTAAATGTGTATGGAAATATTCTAAAGATCGCTTCTCGTCTGCTTTCCCTGAGGCGTTCCTCTCAAAAGCGGGTGCAAAGATATGGAGAGTTTTCTTACCATCCAAACATATTCACGGAAAAAAATCAATTATTTTTTTGTTTTTACCTCCCATCCGAAATAACAAAATGATTTCCAACTTTATACGCAAAAGAAAAAAAACGACTATTTTTTCCCAAAAAAGGAGATTGGGAAAAACCGGATTTTTTTCACTGCAGAAACGATGGAAGCCGCTACCCCAAAAATCGGGAAAAGGATGCGAAATGACCCTTTTTTTTGTCCTGCGGGATGCCGCCGTCAACCAGCCGATCCGTAACGGGAAGGGGAGAAAAGAAGCAAAATGTGAAAAGCAATGCCAAGAAATACGTATCTTCGCAAAAAAAATAAGGGAGTAACCCTATATAATAATAGAAAGTCGAAACAAATCACACCACAATGAAAGGTATCATCCATATTTTAAAACGATTTCTGCCCCCCTATAAGAAACAGCTGTTTCTGACATTTTTCTTCAACATTCTTACTGCCGTATTGAATGTCTTCTCCCTAGCCACCATCATTCCGATCCTGCAGATATTGTTCAAGGTGAATACCGAAACCTATTCCTTTATTGCCTGGAACAGCGGCAATGGTTCCTTTATCAATATTGCATTCAACAATGTGAACTGGTATATCACCCAGCTTATCGACACCCACGGAGGCAGCTTCACGCTGATGATACTGGCGGTGATACTGATCGTGATGACCCTGCTGAAGACCGGCACAGCCTATCTGGGTTCTTACTTTGTGATCCCCATCCGCACCGGTGTGGTAAAGGATATCCGAAACCGGATCAACGACAAGATCCTCTCCCTGCCCATCGGCTTCTTCTCGGAAGAGCGAAAAGGGGATATCCTCTCCCGCATATCGGGTGATGTGAATGAGGTGGAAAGCTCGGTGATGAGCTCGCTCGACATGCTCTTCAAAAACCCCCTCCTCATCGTCATCTACCTCACCACAATGACCATCCTGAGTTGGCAGCTCACGCTCTTTGTGCTGGTGGTGCTGCCAGGAATGGGGTTTATCATGGGCAGGGTGGGACGCTCACTGAAGAGAAGCTCCTTTGAGGCACAGAACATGTGGGGTGAACTGATGTCTCAGGTGGAAGAGACCCTAAGCGGGTTACGAGTCATCAAGGCTTTCAATGCCGAGGGGAAGATCTCGGAGAAGTTTCATGCCGGGAGCAATCAGTTCCGGCGAATGTCGAACCGGATCGCCCGCAGGCAACAGCTGGCCCACCCCATGAGCGAGCTGCTGGGCACCATCACCATCGCCATCGTCCTCTGGTTTGGGGGATCGCTCATTCTGGGAGGAAGAGGGGTGATCGATGCCGCCACCTTTATCTACTACCTCACCATCTTCTACAGCATCATCAATCCCGCCAAAGAGTTCTCCAAATCGGCCTATGCGGTACAACGCGGTCTGGCATCAATGGAGCGCATCGACCGGATCCTGGATGCGAAAAATACAATCCGAGAGCCACAACATCCCACGACATTATCTTTCCGGAAGGAGATTGCCTATAAAAATATATGGTTCAGATACAATTCCGACTGGGTGATCCGTGATGTAACCCTGCATATTGAAAAAGGAAAAACCATCGCACTGGTGGGACAGTCCGGCTCTGGCAAGTCGACGATGGCCGACCTGCTGCCACGCTTTTATGATATCCAGGAAGGAGGGATTTATATTGACAACGTAAACATCAAAGATGTCACTCTGCATGATCTGCGCTCGCTGGTAGGGTATGTCAACCAGGAGGCGATCCTCTTCAACGACACCTTTTACAACAATATCGCTTTTGGGGTGACCGATGTGCGTAAAGAGCAGGTGATTGAAGCGGCAAAAATCGCCAATGCACACGAATTTATTATGGCAACGAAGAAAGGATACCACACCAATATAGGCGACCGGGGTGGAAAGCTCTCGGGAGGTCAACGGCAACGCATCAGCATTGCACGAGCCATCCTGAAGAACCCTGAGATACTGATCTTGGATGAGGCCACCTCAGCGCTGGACACCGACTCGGAAAGGCTGGTACAGGATGCTTTGGAAAAGCTGATGCAAAACCGCACCACCATTGTGATCGCACACCGGCTCTCCACCATCAAGAATGCCGATGAGATCTATGTGATGCGGGATGGACAGATCGTGGAATCAGGTCAGCATGCCTCCCTCTATGCACTGGGAGGCTATTACGCCAAACTGTGCGATACCCAGAGTGAATTCAGCGAATGATGCCGTGCTGCGCAACAGCGCCCCTATTTTTTCAGGATCTCCGCTCCGTTTGCGATCTTTTCCAGCAGCCGATCCACTGCCTCAAAGGGAGAGTTAATGCTCCGGAACTCGGGCACGATCTCCTTCATCTTCTTCACCGTGCGCATATCATCATAATCGTATGACACCTTGATCAGGTTATCGATCTGCTGACACACCTCCGCATATTCATATTCCCTGACATCTGCGATCATGATTTTCTCATGATGGGTCGGCTTGGTGAGTTCCTTCAGGTTTAACAACTCCTCATACAATTTCTCGCCGTGGCGCAGACCGGTAAACTCAATTTTCACGTTCGGGTTACCGGACAAACGGATCATCCTTTTAGCCAGATCGAGGATCTTCACCGGCTTGCCCATATCGAAGATATAGATCTCACCGTTTCCGCCCATAGCCCCTGCTTCCAGCACCAGCTGGCAAGCTTCGGGTATGGTCATGAAATAACGGATGATCTCAGGATGGGTCACCGTCACCGGTCCGCCGTTGCGGATCTGCTCCCGGAAAAGAGGAATCACCGATCCGTTCGATCCCAGCACATTACCGAAACGGGTAGTAATGAACTGAGTGGTGTGCAGACCCGACTTCTCTAAATGCTTCGCCAGTGATTGTACATAGATCTCACAAATGCGTTTGGAACAGCCCATCACATTGGAGGGGTTGACCGCCTTGTCGGTGGAAACCATCACAAATTTGTGGGCATTGTACTTCACAGACAGATCAGCCACGATCTTGGCTCCCAGAATATTGGTCTGAACCGATTCCGATACGTTGTCCTCCATCATCGGCACATGCTTGTAGGCTGCCGCATGAAAGATATACTGCGGGCGGGTGCTGGCAAACACCTTCTCCATGCGGGAGGCATTGCTGATATCCGCCACAATGATCTCCGTACGTAATTCCCGCCATTTCTCCTGCAGCTCGAGCCGCATATCGTGCAAGGGAGTTTCCGCCTGGTCGATCAGGATGATGCTGTATGGATTGAAGGAGGCCACCTGCCGCACAATCTCGCTGCCGATAGAGCCGGCCGCACCGGTCACCATCACCCGTTTCCCTTCGAGGTTTTCTGCAATCTGCAGCATATTCACTTGAATGGGATCACGCGGCAACAGATCCTCGATCTGCACATCCCTGATCTGCGCTTTGCTCATCATGGTACCGTTCCATTCATTCACCGGCACCGTGGTCAACAGTGAGATGTTATGATCTACAAAATTGACCAGCAGGTTGGAGTGTTTGATCTCCTCCATCTTCTGGGGCGAGACGATGATGGTCTTCACATCTTTGCTCTCCAGGATCCTGAAAAGATTTTCATTATTGGCATGAATGGTCACCCCCATCAGCTGTTTGCCGATCATATGATGTTCATCGGAGATGAATCCCGACACCCGGTAATTGAACTCACTGTTTCCTTTTAAAGCTTTTGCTACACTGATACCGGCCTGCTTGGTCCCGTAAATGAATACGTTCATCGGCTTTACGGTTCTGCCTGTGATGGCCTCGTACACCTCTTTCACCAGGATACGCGAAGAGATCATCAGGGACATATTCAGAAAGAAAATGGAGATAAACGTCATGTTGCTTGCTGCAAACTCGGGAATAAACCGTTTGATCACCAGTACGGCGATATAAGTGAGCAGGTATCCCAGTATGAGTGCATAAATAATCCGCAGCAGATCGGTGAAGGAAGAAAAACGCAATATGCCGCTGAAAGTGCGGAAGATGAAAAAGGAAACTGTATTGAATAAAATGAGCAGCAAAGTAAAGGTTATCCCGTCTGCTCTGACCTCTGCCGTGAGTCCGCTGAATCCGTATTTCACCAGATACATCGAAATACAGGAAAAGAGAATCATCAAATGATCGATCAGAAAAATAGCAGACCTCGATAACACCCTGTTGGATAGAAAATTTTGAAAGACCTTACTCATAACAACTCACTCTAATAAACTCTTGTAAATTGATTGAATACAACATCACGCAACAAATATAACCCAAATCGGTATACCCATCCCGGCTATATACGCGAAAAACGCCTCTGTGAGGGATCTCGCTTCAAACCCTACCGATATGCTTCCCTCACGATTGCTTCAGGGGATGCTTTCCCTGTCTCAATCAGCTCGACCCCTTTTTTTATCAGAGGATCCTTTTTGAGATAAGCAGCCCAGAAAGCTTCCTCCCCGAAAAAATTACGGACAATATAGGCATACATCATATTCTCCAGAAGATCCGTCGATTCCTGTATATAATATGGCCTCTTCCGGATGCCGTTATTGTCGGCAAAGCTGACAAGATTCAGCAAGAGCGGTTGTTGTCGCAGGTAGTAATAGAGATCTTCCCAGGTTTCAAATCTGCTTAATTTGTATCGGTTCATATCGGAATAGAGCATCGCATACTTCTCTTCCAGCCGGTTGTTTACAATCAGGTTATAATAGGAGTTGATACCCGACGTGTCACGTGCCAAAAATATATCCGGCATGATCCCGTCGCCCCCGTAAACCGTTCTGCCTCCCATCGTCCGATAAGGGGTCAGATGATTGGATACCGTATCCACATTTACATAATCTCCCTCAAGGTAACGGTTGATGGCATCCATCTCATATTCGGCATACTTTCCCTTTTCATAACCCCGTTGAATAGACCGGCCTGACGCCGTATAATAGCGGGCTACGGTAAGGCGGACCGCTGATCCGTCGGGGAAATTACGCTGGCTCTGCACCAGTCCTTTTCCAAAGGAGCGGCGACCAATGACCAACCCTCTGTCATGATCCTGTATGGCTCCGGCAAAAATCTCACTGGCGGAAGCACTCAGCTCATCGATCAGCACCACCAACTCATCTCCCTTACAGGTTCCCGACCCGTTGGCATAGTTATCGGTACGCGGGAAACTGCGTCCTTCGGTATAAACGATCAGATCTCCCTTATTCAGGAACTCATTGACCATAGCCACCACCGTTTCGAGCGATCCCCCCGCATTCCCTCTCAGGTCAATCATAAAAGCGGTGGCACCCAGGCTCTTTAGCCTGGAGATGGCAGAAATAAACTCACTAAAAGTGTTAAATCCGAAATTTCTCCCCAGCTTGATGAATCCGACGGTCTCGGTAAGCATATAGGCCGCGTTCACGCTATTCATGGGTATATCGCTGCGGGTGACGGTGATCTTCCGCAAGTGTGGCTCCTGATCCCTGAGGATCGCCAGTTTCACCTGCGACCCTTTTTCTCCGCGGAGCATTTTCAGTACATCCTCATTTTGCAGCTTCTTCCCGGCGACCAAGGTGTCATTGACCTGTACAATCCTGTCCCAGGGCATGATGCCCGCCGCTTCGGAGGGTCCTCCCGGCACAATACCGGTCACCACGATGGTGTCTCGTAGCAGGTAAAAGCTGACACCGATACCAGAGAAATGCCCCTCCAGGTCCTCATTCACCTGTTTCATATCGGCAGCGGAGATATATTCGGAATGCGGATCCAGTTCCTGGATGATGTTGGGCAGGGCATCCTCCACCAGCTGACGCATATTAACCGTGTCCACATACGATTCACGGATATAGTTCATCACCGCATTGATCTTACCTGAACCTTCCGCCCTTCCCGATCGGCCGAACTGACCGTACCTGCTGCCAATAAAAATCCCCAGAGCAATTCCGATTCCTACCCACAAAGGAAGCCATGTCCTCACTTTTTTTTCTGCATCCATTCCAACTATCTTTTACTCTTTCTCCAAATCAACGGCAACCAACGCAATACGAGCTCTCCTCAACAGATCGATTCCATCGCTCAGCCGGTATGCATCGGCATAGACAACCCGTTTAATCCCGGCCTGTATGATCAGCTTGGCACATTCAATGCAAGGGGAGGAGGTCACATAAAGCGTGGCACCCTCGCTGCTATTATTGGAGCGGGCCACCTTGGTGATAGCATTGGCTTCTGCATGCAACACATAGGGTTTGGTCATATTCTGTTCGTCTTCACATACATTTTCAAATCCCGAGGGGGTCCCGTTATAGCCGTCGGAGATGATCATCTTATCCTTCACCAGCAGAGCCCCTACTTTCCTGCGTTTGCAGTATGAGTTCTCTGCCCAGATAAACGCCATACGCATATATCGCCTGTCGAGCAACTCCTGTTTATCCTCACCTTGATTCATTTTCTTCTACATTGCTTTCAGACTCATGTCCAAACTCTTCACCGAATGGGTCAATGCACCCACGGAGATATAATCAACGCCTGTCTCAGCATAGCTGCGGATGGTATCAAACGTAATCCCGCCTGAAGATTCCAGCTCAACGCGTCCCTGCACCCTTAGCACCGCCTGTCGTGTCTTTTCGGGAGTGAAGTTGTCAAGCATAATGCGGTCGACCCCTCCCAGTTGCAATACCCGATCCAACTCTTCCAGATTCCTTACTTCTATTTCAATCTTCAGCTGCTTGTTCTGATTACGAAGATATTCCCTGGCACCCCGAATAGCATTTTCAATGCCTCCGGCGAAATCGATATGATTATCCTTTAACAGAATCATATCGAAAAGCCCGATCCGGTGATTCACCCCTCCTCCGATCTTTACCGCCTGCTTCTCCAGCATGCGCATCCCGGGAGTGGTCTTGCGCGTATCCAGCACTTTCGCGTTTGTCCCTTCCAACAGTTTCACATATTGACGGGTTATGGTGGCAATTCCACTCATCCGCTGCATGATGTTCAAAACCAGCCGTTCGGTCTGAAGGATAGAGTGCACTTTGCCAGAAACGACAAATGCCACATCGCCCGGATGAACAGCCGTCCCATCCTGTATGTATACTTCCATTTCAAGCCCGGGGTCAAACTGATGAAAAACCTCTTTGGCGATGTCCACACCGGCAAGAATGCCTTCTTCCTTGATCAGAAGTTTCGACTTTCCTTTTATATCTGACGGTATGCTACACAATGTGGTATGGTCTCCTTCACCGATATCTTCGGCAAAGGCCAGTTGAATAAGGTGTTGGATCAAATCCCTTTCTTCCATTTTTGATTGATGCGGGAGCTTTTGGAGATTTAACGCCTGATCACCCCCTTTTGTTATCATTTTAAAAAAAATTATTACAAAAGTAAGAAATAAACAGTTATATTTGCTGCTCAGAGGTGCTTTTTTATCCGTATGGGTTCAAATCTTCGGGGATCCCGCTTCACTGATACAAGCCGGCACCTTATCCGGGGCAACTGCCAGCGGAGGGAAGAACATACAGAAATGAATATGAAAGAAAGTGAATGAAAGTAATATTGCTTTCCGTGGGTAAAACCGACCATCCGTTGTTGTCCCAAATCATTGAAGATTACAGAAAAAAGGTGAATCATTACATTCCCTTTGAGATGAAGATGGTTCCTGACCTGAAAAACAGAAAGAATCTGTCGGAAAAGGAGCAAAAGAGGGAGGAGGCTGCCCTTATCCTGAAAATGCTGCTCCCGTCCGATCAGGTCGTACTGCTGGACGACAAAGGCAAGCAATACCGTTCCACGGAGTTTGCCCGTTATCTGGAAAAAAAGAGGCACACGGTTGCCCGACAACTGGTTTTTATTGCGGGCGGCCCCTATGGATTTGCACAGGAGATATATGACCGAAGCCGGGAAATGATCTCATTATCCAAAATGACCTTCACCCATCAGATGGTAAGACTGATTTTTGCCGAACAACTTTATCGCGCAATGACCATCCTCCACAACGAACCCTATCATCATGAATAAGACATACTTCGTCGCACTATTTTGGCTTATGACCGCCACGCTCTTCCCGCAGGAGCGCATCACGGGGAGCTGGGAGGGAAGTTTACGGATCCGGGACAGCTCACTACGTCTGGCATTCCATATAGAAGAGAATGACACCTCCTACACCAGCAGGATGGATAGTCCCGACCAGGGTGCTTTTGGCCTGCCCACGACACGAACCACCTTCCGCGACCACAAACTGGAGATTGTGGCCTCGGGACTGGGGCTTTTTTATCGGGGGACTCTTGAAAAGGACACCATCCATGGCTTCCTGAATCAGGGAGGAATCTCCTTCCCCCTCTCATTGCGCCGTGCAGAGAAACCGGGGATCTACCGTCCCCAGACACCTGTTGAGCCGCTGCCCTACCATTCGGAAGAGGTGGCCATCCCGTCCGGTGATGAGAAGATAACCTTGGCAGGAACACTCACCCTTCCCGACCGGGGGGGACGTTTCCCGGCAGTGCTGCTGATCGCCGGCAGCGGGCCCAACGACCGTGACGAAACCCTGTACGGGCACAAACCATTCTTCGTGATATCCGATCATCTCACCCGTCACGGTTTCGCCACACTGCGCTACGACAAACGCGGCGTGGGTAAATCGACCGGTGATTTTCGCAGTGCCACCATGCAGGATTTTGAGGAAGACGCCAAAGCAGCCGTTGCCTATCTCCAACAACGGAAAGAGATCGATCCGGCAAACATCGGATTGTCAGGCCACAGCGAAGGAGGGTTGGTGGCTGCCATGGTGGCCTCCGAAAACAGCGATATCCGCTTTACCGTGCTGATGGCCGCTCCCGGCACACCCGGCGTTGAGGTGGTGATGGACCAGAACGAGATCTCGATGCTGCACCAGGGAGTCGAACCGGAGACACTCGCGCAGTTGCAGCAAATCAACCGGGAAACCTTTGAAATGCTCCTGGACTGGAACGGATCGGAGGCACACAAGACCACTCTGCGTGATCAATTGACCCGCTTCTGGGATCATCTGCCCCTTCTCATCCGCCTGAAAGCAAACAAAGATGCCTTCCTGCGGAGCCAGTTCAACGCCCTGACCCTTCCGGGCTACATCAGCTTCCTGCATAGTGACCCGTCCCGTTATTTGGAGAAGGTAACCTGTCCCGTGCTTGCCATCAACGGAGAGCAAGATACCCAGGTGCTTGCCGGAAAGAACCTTTCTGCCATCGCAACAGCCCTTTACAAAGGGGGAAACAGGAAAGTGGAGACAAGAATCTATCCGGGATTAAACCATCTCTTTCAGGAGGGCACCACGGGCCTCACCGATGAATATGCACGTTCGGAACAAACCCTTGCGCCAGCGGTGCTGAACGACCTCATGGAGTGGATGGAAAGCGCGGCGGGTCTTGCCGTCACGCATGACAACAACCAAAAACAGACGATCGATGAATAAAAGTAAAACAATACTGACCGTCCTATGGATCCTCATCGCGCTCATCGCAGCCGGCAGCCTGGCTTCACTGATCCTTTTGCCCCAATGGAAAGGGGCCTTTTTCGCGGGAATGGGAGGGTTTCTGATCCTGAATCTGCTGCTGTCGATGTTCTTTATTCGGAAGAACTTTAGAAATTAATCCGCCATGCCAAACTCAAACCGCAGCTGATCGAGCACCTCTCTCTCAAGGGGATCGGAAGAATCTTCAAAGCTGCTTACCCGACGCAACACATCCTTTCTGTTCCCCTCTGAGAGCCGGCCATAATACTTCAGCACGTTCAGTGCCGCCTGGCGCAGAAGGAATGAGCCGTTCTTCAGATCCCTTGTCACATCAGTCAACAGGAGATTTGTTTCCACGGTATCCAGGGCGCCGGCATGCGTGATACACAACCGGGCACAGAGCCAGTAAGCGGTTGTCCGCACCTGTTCCTGCACATTGCCCCTCCATTGGTTCACCAGTTCACCGGCAAACATCGTTTTCTGGAAGAGATTCCGGCATGCCTGCTCACGGATCTCCTGATTCGCGATCTCCTCTCCCCATCTTCCGGCGGTCTCCTTCGCAAAGAGGTCGACAGGATACAGCAGGGTGGCAAGGATCTTCAGCTCCCGCACATCCTCTCCCCACAACTGTTCAGCCAGCATTGCATCGGGCGTATACTTACCTGCTATCTCCCTGATCCGCATCAGATCCACACCGAAATTCATCCGGTAATGCACTCCTTTTTCGCGCATACTGGCGGCGACCACTCCATTCATAGAGAGCCGCAAGTCAGTGCGAATGCTGCGTATGATTGCTTCCATCTCCATTCTGTCTTCTGTTTCGTGTAAGGTGCAAAAATAATAGAAAGTGCCGGGATAAAAACGGATTTCTTCTATTTTTCACTACATTTGTATATTCACTGTTAAAATCCTTATACATGATGAGACTATTGTTAATCAGCAATTCAACCAATCCCGGAGAAGAATATCTGGATTATCCTAAAAACCACATCCGGGAATTTCTGGGTGATAAACCTACAAATGCTGTTTTCATCCCCTATGCAGCCGTCACATTTTCTTATGAGGAATATGAAGAGAAAGTGAACACCCGTTTTGCGGAGATCGGTCATCATGTCACCAGTATCCATCGCTACATCAATCCAATAGAAGCCATCGAGCATGCCGATGCCATCGTAGTGGGAGGAGGAAATACCTGGCAGCTGGTCAGGATGCTGCAGGAGAAGGGTTTGATGAAGGCGCTCCGCAAGAGAGTCCAAAAGGGCACTCCCTATATCGGCTGGAGCGCCGGCTCCAATATAGCGTGCCCCACCCTGCGTACAACCAACGACATGCCCATCGTGGAGCCCCTGAAGTTCAAAACCCTGAAGCTGGTTCCCTTTCAGATCAACCCGCATTATCTCGACGACCATCCGGCCAACCATGGAGGGGAGACCCGTGAAACACGCATCAGGGAGTTCATCGAGGTGAACAGGGACACTTACGTAGTGGGACTCCGTGAAGGGAGCATCCTGCTTCTCGAGGATGATGAACTGGTCCTGATAGGAGAAAAGAAAGCCCGCATTTTCAAATACGGGCAGGATCCTTTGGAACTGTCCAATGAGGAGGATTTTAGTTTTCTTCTGAAGTAAACAGAGCGGTCAGATACCTGCGGGGGCAACTGCACCCGTTTCTCATTTCTCCGCTTACGGATCGCAAAAGGACCCTGCTGAACAATGTGTCTGCGCTATTTATCATATTGGGTCAAGCGAACTAAAATAAAGGGAACATACAACATGACCTGTTGCCCGACATTCGTTTGTAGTCAACATCTTACACAACGAAGCCAATAATATGAAAGCCGTTGCAAGCTTGCCGGGATATAGCGGATTGCAGCACACCGAAAAATACGCCCGTGCCGTTGACGAACTGCAACAAAAAACGATTGACAGTTTGCCGGAACTGAATGTATAAAGGTGGGCACCACACAAAAAAGTTGTTTCAATCTCAGGAATCGTTTTCTTTGGCGCCCTTTCGCGCCTCACTGGAATACAGAACACTGCAAATCCGTTGATTTGCAGTGTTCTGAAGTACTCGGAGCGGGACTTGAACCCGCACAACCGTTATGGTCACAAGATTTTAAGTCTTGCGTGTCTACCATTCCACCATCCGAGCAGACCTGGAGCGGAAGACGGGACTCGAACCCGCGACCCCGACCTTGGCAAGGTCGTGCTCTACCAACTGAGCTACTTCCGCAATATGTTTGTCATTTAAGAGCGTTCGGCGGATGATATCACCTCCCTTGCCAAGGTCGTTTTCAATTTCCCTTTTGGGGCAAGGTCGTGCTCTACCCATCCTGAGCTACTTCCGCAATATGTTTGTCATTTAAGAGCGTTCGGCGGATGATATCACCTCCCTTGCCAAGGTCGTTTTCAATTTCCCTTTTGGGGCAAGGTCGTGCTCTACCCATCCTGAGCTACTTC
>Ga0265294_10008310_pt1 | contig 12145 bp, 6 predicted proteins | sample MunlanPumphouse3_FD_192504 | JGI IMG/M metagenome (GOLD analysis project Ga0265294, IMG submission 192504) | Groundwater microbial communities from a municipal landfill in Southern Ontario, Canada - Pumphouse #3 | ecosystem: Environmental > Aquatic > Deep subsurface > Groundwater | place... | reverse complement strand
TACATACGTATACGGTGAGCTACTCGGGTATTTTTCCGTTAACGGATCTACCACATGCCATCTCCCTATTTGCGGGTCATAAAACCGTGCGCCATAGTCATACCAGTCCAAACTCATGCCGGCCAGTTGGTCGTCTTGCAGCTCCTTTCCATTGAACAGCATTTTGTTAGGCTGATCGAGTGTGCCTCCAAAGTTTTGTTGGTGTAGTGTCATCCCGTAAGGGTAATAGCTAGTTTGCTGCATCAGTTCGGGCTGACCGTGGGAGTGGGCAGCAAAGACGATGCGCACATTACCGAGATGATCGCTTAAGTTATACTCGTATTTCCAATAAGTTTCATTCTTATACTGCATGGGTACCATTCTTCCAACAGCAGTAAAAATACTACTTAATTTGTTATCCCGATACAAAAACTGTCCGGAATAAGTTAGAAATCTGACAAACCTTATTATTGAGGCGGTTGGCCGGATGGATACCTCTTTTTTGGGTTCTGCGGAGCAGAACAGGGCAGAAAAAAAGCCCCGACTTGCGGAGCTATGGTTTTGATTTGCTTTTAATCAATCTACTTTCCTAAAATAGAAATTATTAATCCAAGTTTGATTGTTATTGTTCCATTGTTCACTAAATCCAATTACATTATCGTTTTTCAAAATGAGTTGGAAATCTCTTTTTTCAATCCTATGTCTTGAATCTCCCGAAAACTCCTTATCATAACTTCCATAAGATTGACTTATGTATAGAGTGTCATTTTTAACTTGGTAGTTTCCGAAAATGGTATTCTCCTTTGTTGTTGCACTAGTAGGCAAGAAAAAATTTAAGGATGTCCATGTCGGGGTGCTTAATGATGTTAAATGAAAAAGCCCGGACTTGCCGGGCTAGTAATTCATATCAATAGTGTAAATCTGCCTTTGTCTGTTAGTTTGAGTTTTTCGTTTTCATAAGTGTAAATCCAAACAATAGGCTCATAAATTACTGGCGGTGATGGAATGTCCCCTTCTTTAACTTTCAATTCTGGCTTTGATTGAAGGAAAGGAAGATTTTTTGTTTTGTTGGTCATTTCAAAGAGCGACATTTCTTCTTCTCCAAATACTACAACCGTAACTTCCTCAACTTCAAAAAAACCAAACGGTTTATCTTTTTTACCTGATAAATACGAGCTTAGGTTTTCTTTGTATAAAGCCCCGATTCGTATTTCATAACCGTTTTTTGACTTTTCTATTTTCATGATAATAGCACTTTTTTCAAGGTTTCCGTATTCGGATTCCTCTTTAACAACCACTTTAATAGCCTCGTTTATTTGTGTATCCTTTACCGTTAGCATATTAAATTCATTTCCTTGATGTGCCTTGCAACCTGAAAAACTCCAAAGGAAGACAATTGGCCAAATTATTAATCGATTGAACATCATACTATTTTACTATTCCTTTGTGGTTGTACTCAATGTATTTCTTTATAGGCGCCTCGTAAACTTTGAGTTTTATCCCTTTGTTTGGATAGTGTTTATTTATCCATTCTCCAAGTTCCCTATCCCCACTATTTCTGTCTTTAGGATGAAAGCCAGAAGGGCCGTGATAACTTGTCTTTCTATCTGGGTGGCTGTGGATATGCTCCCTGACTGTGTACTCCTGTGTCAATAATTTATACATAAGGTCTACACCGCCTGATTCAGAAGTTGGATTGTGGCTTGTAGCAATGTAGTTTGACTTTGTGTCATACTTAACCTGCGACCATTCTACCTGATTGTTTTCTGATATAAATTCAAAGAGTTTAATTGCTGTCTCATTGTTGCTGACTTTCATATAATCATAACTGGTGCCTCTGCTGTCTTTGGTGTTTTTCACGTTATTTAGTATCCCTTTTTCAACCTCAATGGACTTATCTGTTTCGGCTCCTTTGTTATCCAACACAATCAGCTTATCCGTTTTATCATCAGTTTCACGAAGTAAGGTAATATTTCCATCTTTGTCTAACCCGTAGTCATCCTCTAACAATCCTGTTGGATCAATATATCTAATAGGATTACAATAGAAAGCTCTGTATGGTGACCAATCCGGTGCAACGTCTGCTAGTGGATCCACCACATGCCATCTCCCTATTTGCGGGTCATAAAACCGTGCGCCATAGTCATACCAGTCCAAACTTATGCCGGCCAGTTGGTCGTCTTGCAGCTCCTTTCCATTGTACAGCATTTTGTTAGGCTGATCGAGTGTGCCTCCAAAGTTTTGTTGGTGTAGTGTCATCCCGTAAGGGTAATAGATAGTTTGCTGTATCAGTTCGGGCTGGCCGTGGGAGTGGGCAGCAAAGACGATGCGCACATTACCGAGATGATCGCTTAAGTTGTACTCGTATTTCCAATAAGTTTCATTCTTATACTGCATGGGTACCATTCTTCCAACAGCAGTAAAAATACTACTTAATTTGTTATCGTGGTACAAAAACTGTCCGGAATAGTCAGTGATGCCTCCGGTGGTTGTTCTCCATGAGGTTATGGTTTTGCGTAGTTTTGTACCAGTAGCAGTATAGGTGTATGTAATGTAATCGTTATTATCAAACTCAACTAAATTAGGTAAGTTAAGTTTGTTATATGAAACATTGATTATTTTAGAGGGGTCGTATGTCATGTTAGCATTGGCATCGTAGAGATATTGTCCGGTGTTGGGTACATATCCTGCTGTGTTACCTGATGCATCGTTAACGCTTTTCAGGCGGTTGCCATTCCCATAATACGTATAATTTAGGTTATCAATATGCACATTGTTCATATAACGTTGCAGATTGATTATATTTCCATTGTCATCATAATCAAAGGCTGTGTTGAAGTAGTTTGGTTTCGTATTGCCCCCGGCTCCTTCGCCATAGTAAGCTTGCTTGAGGCGGTTCAAGGGGTCGTATGTATAGCCATAGGCTTTTTGGATATCATTTTTACTGTTCCAGTGCATTTGGCTTATATTGCCATTAAATCTGCCGGTAACTCCGATTGCACCACCTGTTTCAGGATTTTCGTAACGCAAATCCATGGCAAACAGTTTGTGTCCAATCTCAGCAGGATTATTTATGCGACGTAACCAACCTCTGATATTGTATGTGTTTTCTATTTTTTGGTTAAAAGTTCCTCTATTTTCCTCTCCATGTAGATAGGTATTTAGTAAATCACCTGTTTCGTTATACTCCATGGCCTTGAGAGTGATAAAATCGCTTTCGCCGAATTTTATCTTTTCTTCAACTAGTCTGCCTTGATGATCGTAAGTGTATTTTGTAATTAAAACAATTTGGTTGTTAATTTGCCCGTTAACATAATGGGTTTCAATCTTTTCACTTATCTCGTCATTAAAGGTATAACCAATAAATACGTTGTTACGACCGCCAAGATGATTGTCGCTTACAGTACAGAGCAGGCGTCGGTTTGGATCGTAATAAAATACAGTAATTAGGCGTAAATTGGGTATTTCATCAACTAATTCTAAGCTACCAGTGATTATCCCTTGATTTTTGCCGAGAGCCGCCGGAGTAATGGTACCACCATCGGGTACGGTAGGTAAATTATAATCAGTACCAATAAATGGAAGTTGCTTAAACTCATAAGTGTCGTACCAGTTTACACTTCTGATTCCGGCAATATTTGGTCGGTATGCTACAGGAAAGCTTTGGTTTGTATAGCCATATAGTGGGCCATCGGATGACCAGGTTTCATATGCCTCACCATTGTACGTATTAAAAATGTTTCTTAATGCCTCAGGACTTTTACTAATCATTTTTATACCATTGATCACAGGTCGATTGTGGGCATCATACAATTGGAAATTCCATTCGTCGTTGAGCCGTTGTACGCCATCCTGCCATAAGACAATCCTGTCGCGTTTGTTGTACACATAAGATATCCAATCGGCTCCGGGCAGGCGTTTCTCTATAAGGCGATTGCGATGGTCATAGTTGTAATAATAACAGAGCTCTGTATCTACCGGGCTGTTTGCTTTTGGTGTAACAACACAGCGCAACAATCCAAAATCATCATAAATATAAGCAGTACGTATTATGGTGTTGTTTTCACCTAAACGCTCTACACGTATTTTTTGTCCGAGTTTATCAGTGTATATACGTTCTGTGTTACCATCTTCGTCTATATTTTCATTTAGATAAAGGCTATGTGCATTAAAAGTCGTAGCTGTGAATGTCCCTGGCGAAGCTCCTGAAACTTTCCAATGCGTTATAGATGTTGCATTGGATTTATAAATGATCTCGGTGGGATTATTTTCCCAAGCACTTCCAATACCAGTTTCGCCAGTTGGTCTGTTAAGTGGGGAGTTATCATAGTGTAAAGTGGAATAGGGCTTTGTATCTTGTTCCCGCCCTTCCAGCAGACCATTCTGATAATAGGAAATAGCTTGTATAATGGCATTGTTGTTATAATTGCCGTTAGTATTAGTAGAAACATAGGGAAGAAACTGTTTGTCAACACGTCCAGCATTATCGTATGAAAAGGGTGTCACTATATCTTTTTGCTGAGGCGATCCTTTGGGAATAACTGTTTGTAAAGGTCTCCCGAGCCCGTCAAAATACTCTACAAGTTGTACATGAGCTTTTTCGTTGATCTGCGTAGGGTTAGTTGTAGGAGCACGCATAGTAGTTGTTAAGATATAATTAATGCTAATATCAGGAATTGCTCCAACAATTATATTACCTGGATTGGGATCGTATTGGTTATCGGGTAGGTTAAGATTTGGGTCGGTATATACTCGAAGCATACATCCGCTCAGTGCTTTAAAACCTTTTGTTAGTGTTACGCGCTGTCGAGCACCTATCTCTGCTTGCCCGGTATAAAAACCGTTGCTTGAAACATAATCAGGCTGTGTCATCAGATTACCTGCAAAAAGCATAGTAAAAAAGATAATCGCTGCTGTTATAGTCTGAAAACAGCTATTGTTATTTAGGTGGATATTTAGTTTCATTGTTTAACTATTAATCGGTTCAAAATACCCTCAGAAGTATGTAGCCTGATTGTGTAGGCTCCTGACTTTAAGTTGTCAAGCTTAAGATGAGCACTAAAGGATGTGGTATGAATTCCTAATTTTTTTTCAAACATCACAGCACCATGAGTGTCAATTATAGAAATATCGTAAAGTATTTGTTCTTGGCCTGTCCAGGTCCAGTAGAGGATGTTTTTAGCAGGTACTGGATAAACATTAAACGAAGTAAGGAGTTTGTTTTCTGTGAATTTAACTAATAGGGTATCCGAAGTTGGGCAATGGCCTTCTGATTGTACAGTGAGGCCAAGTAGGAGTGATTCTTCATTTTGATGATAACTCAGCAAACGGTTCCTGCCCTGATAGTTATCACTCCAGCTATAGCTGCTAAAAGTACTGTCCACTACCAGTTCTAATGATTCTCCGGGACTGAGTACAACTTCATCACCAAAATCAAATGATGTTATTGGTGCGGCTTTAATCTGTATCGTATCTGAGGCTTTGCAGCCGTTTTCATCTATAACGAGCAACCCATATTTACCGGGTTCAGTAACCATTAGGGTATTACTGTTAGTATTACTGTTTGTCCAGTCATAAAAAGCATAACCTGGTGTAGCCGTAATGGTCAGGGTATCATCCAGACACATCATAGGTGGAGCAGTTATCTTTAAAGGTAATGGTTTACAGTTTTTATACTTGTTCAAAAAAAAGCCGTTTTGTCTGGTACTCTTATTCACGATACCGGTAGTATTTGCTGCATACATTTGATAGTCACCACCAATAAACACATCAGCTTCAGAACCAAGGCTCACTGCCTGGCCTATGTGATTATCACCTAGATGAAGTATATCATACCAAATCAAGCGATCATTGTCGGATAGCTGGGCTACAAAGGCTTGGCGTTTACTCGATCCGGCAAAACTTTCGCCAAACATGGTTATTCCGCTAAAATAGCCTGTAAGCATCAGGTTGTTGTCCGGCATCACGGCAATATCTTTCAGACGGCAATATTCGTTGTTTGAAATCAGCTGGTAATTAATCAAGTTCCCATCTTCATCAAATCTAAGTAATATTGTTGCTAGCTGTGCAGTTGTTTGGATTTGTTGTTCATTGCAAGTTAGTTTCCCATTAAAGTTAATTGCAGCAATTGTAGTGCTGCTGTAATCTCCAAGCAGTTTCACTCCTTCCACAAATCCTTCTGATCTGATAGCTGCAACCCATGACTTTTCAAATGATGGTGTAAGGCTAAAGATTAGCAAACCGTCTGATTCCATAGGGTAAGTTAAGTCAATCTCCGTTCCTTTAAACTGAAAATGTCCCTTAGTGGCGGCAAACATTAGCAAAATACTGCCATTAGCCATACGGGTAGCTGCAATGGTTCTGTGCTGTCCACTTCCCGTACTGATGGCAGATTCCAATAACTCACCCTGATCCGAGAGTTGAGCAAAAAACGCCGTGTTCTCCTTCGTGCTGTGTTGATCTTCAGTCAGTGAAATACTGCCTTTAAACATTCCACCGACAAGAATGGTGCTGTCGGGGCCTGATGCAAGCATATCAAGAGATGCCATACCATCGAAAGGAATTGTTTTTTGCCACAATTCAAATCCACTCGTATCCCATACCGATAGAAAAAGGGCTTTTGATATGATATCTGTTTGTTTGTGATAGAATGGAATTGCAGTAGTGGTTCCTCCCAAAATAATATGATTGCCAGTAGCAAGGATAGTAGATGCCAGGACTGAAGCCTGACCTTTATTACCTTTGTTAGTAGCCCACTGCAGACTGCCGTTGTTACGATATTTTACAAGAAATATATCTTCACTTCCTTCACTTTTCAAAGTTGTATTCCCAAGCAGTAGAGAATCATTGAAATGGCCTGCAACGTATATATTTGGTTTGTGTGTAGTCAGGGCAGAAACGTTCAGCTTTCCGTAATGGCTTGCCTGTTTGCTCCATTCCATATAACGCTGTGCTTGCAGGACAGGAGTTGCAGCCAGTATGATAAGGAACAGGCAGGACAAATAAAATGGTATTAGTTTCATTGTGAATCAGGTTTTACGGTTTGTTCGTTTTCTTTGTAGTGATAATCAAACTTTTGAAGGTAATGATTATAATAATCTTTGATATAATGCAATCTCCCAAAGCTATCATATTCATAATAGGTAGTCCAACCGCTAGGGTTTGTTTCTGATGTCATACCGATTAAGGGCTTGTGGGTGTACGAGCTAATCATGACATCCTTCATGGCAGGACGGTTTCTTAGTGTCTGGAAGATAGAATGTAATTGGGTGTCTGTCTTTGTTTGTAAACTTTCAACAGTATGACCCATTCCTATTAATTCATTTTCAACTAAGTTGAATGTTGTGTTTTCTAACTTGGCGATTGGTAGTGTATGTTTGTAGCCCCAAATATATGCCAGATCATTATTATTAGTTCGTTTTACCTCTTGTAGCTTTCCTGTAGTAGGTGAATAGTTCAACTCAGTTTGCAATTTGTACCTGGGATCAATTTGCCCGTTAGCTAGTTGATTAGAAGGGGTGAAATTAGTGATTGGTTCGCTTATTTCAAGTTTGTACACTTTGTGTGGCTTTAGGTTATGAGAAAAAAATTTGTATTTTGTTAAGTCTGCTTCGGCAATACTATTATTTCGGTATTTAATTATTTCATGAGGCTGATTTAACATATTTAATGCTATCATTTGATCCATTATATATGAGTATCCCATTGGGTAGTTAAAGGGATAGATATAGTTTAACGTTTGAACACTTTGGTCAGAGTTAACTACTTTTTTTTCCATAGTGTACCCATGATGTTGATCTATATCATAATATTTATATTCAATTAGATTTGTTATAATATTGTTACTATTTGGAAAATACTCGAAAGTTTCAATTTTATCGAGAAGAATGCTACCAGTCCTATAACGATTTACTCCCCAAATAATATCTAACTCAAACATATCAAATGAACCAACAGGCACTTCTGCATTAAAAACATTCCATACTGCTACCATGTTTGCGTGATATTTGCTTTGAACATAAAATATACCTGGATGCAAAGTTGGTTTGATGGAATAGTGATAAGACTTTTCGAGGATTTTTCTGTCTTGATCATCAAAATGTATTTCCTTTTCTAATTTACCAGAAAACCATTCAGTTAAAGGAGCTGTTAAATGAACAGCACCATCCCTATGGTTTAGATTTAAGAGATATGGTGGCACGTTTGGATATTCGGGTGCTTGATAGAATGTAGTCCTCAAAATATCCGTTCTACTAATATACAATTGATTATCAACAAACAACTCAGAATCCTCTGCCATAAAAGGATGATTGAAGAAATATTCTGTTCTTCCTATACCATCAACATACTCTGTTACTTTAGTGTACCTCACATTTGATCCATTTATTGCTCCCATATCTGTCATTGTTGAAAACTGCCTAGTTGTTCTAATACTAAATTTATTTTTATCACTAAAGTGTGTATCCCAACCATTAACCTCTGAATAATAATTAGATTTAGCATGTTGAGGTATTGTTGATAGTCGGCCTGAGGATAACCCAGGACTAGTTTCATATTCATATCGGATAGTAATATAATCCTCATTGTCTGCATGCTTCTTCTTGATTTTTGAGACTCTGACCCCGCCTCCAGTGATTTGATTTTCGTCTAAAATAAAATCATTTGGTTCATACTCAAATTCAATAGAGCCACCTGTTGGCAAATGAATGGTTTTTAACATTCCTACTTTTATTGATTCCGGATTCGGTTCTAAATTATTACCTAGATTATCATCAAAGTAATATTCATCTCCCTGATAGTTACTTCTTGGAAATGTCGAATAAATAGATTGGTATAATGGATTTTGAACGTCATCAGGATAGCAATACAGACTTGGTTTTATGACTCTAGGTGCTATTCCAATTCCAGTATATTTTTTAAAGTAACCCCAATAATCAACTTCAGAAGTGTTTCTTGAGGGGAAAAATAATCCGCCAAGATTACTTAGTTCACCATAGTAATAATTAAAGGAAAAGAATTTATCCTGTATCCTAACTCTATCAAGCCTCAATCTTTTAAAATAAGAGGGGTAAAACTGGAATTCAGAACCTCCAGGATACATAAAATAGCTTTGATCAAGTTCTATCGTCGAAACGGTTGATTCTAAATAATCTTCAATAATTATTTTATTTATTGCATATCCTTTTTTGTTTTTAAGTGAGTCTTGCAATGTAAATTCATTTATGTCCTCACGTTGCGAATCAGTGGAGCTAAATATAATCTTGCCGGAATCCCAATTAATTTCACTTGGTCTAGGAATACATGCATATCTAAATTTGTTATATCTTGTCACAACATAAGGATCATGAAATAGAAATGGCCCACTGTCTCCATTATTTTCCAGTGGGTTTTGCGAGTACCAAGCATGAAACACTTCATCAGTTCCTACATATGTAAAAACTGTATCAATTAAGTAGTCAAAGGATATCTCGGATTTATCCGTTAATATAATTTTTTGCAATAGCCATGCATTATAATGATTATACTTTTCTGTATTAGATTTAGCTGACGTTCTGTACTTTCTGGGATAAAATCCATCTGCTGGCGAAATATAATAAGATTCTAAGCCGGTATAAAATGCAAAGCTTTCAACCAATGTTTTCTCATGATACTGGTTATCTTCTGTATGCCCAAATATATAAATAATACCATCTGCATCAGTTATTTCGAAAGATAAAATATGAATGCTTACGCCAGCAGAATCGTTGCCCACTATTCTAGTCGTATTAATTTGAAAATTTTGTTCAGGTATAAAATGTATATTTCCTTCGTGGTCAAAAAGAAAACTACCGGAATTGTTTCCAAATGAAAAGGAGTATATGTCAGGTTCCGAATCGTACACACCTTCGGTGGAGTATATTAGTGTTTGCAAAGCGTCTAAGAAGCCTTCAGGATCTTCATCATAAGATGGGATTTCTCCATCACTTAAATCCTGATACACGAATGACCCAGCGTCGCTGGTATATCCATTATAATTTATCTCGTCACGTTCTCCTTTAATTGTTCTGGTAATCATTCCCCCAGCAGAAATCTGCCAACCCAACCCAATGTTACTTGCAATCTCGGATACTTTAAATCCATTAGAACTATACTTTAAGTTCACAGGTAACTTGTAGCCGTTTTGTTCAATATCAAATAAAGGTAGCTCATAATTGATCCCTCCTGTACCTAGATTAACCAGATTATTTATATTCTGAGTCAATACGGATTTTATTGGTATAGGATTTATCTCATCTATTTGTTTAATGATATTATAACCACTTTGATCACCGTTTTGACCATTTATACTATATTGGAGTAACAGTGCGATTATAAGATAAGTAAACTTTTTTAACAACATATAATTATCTTTTAATTATTAATTTAACAAACAGCTTTATTACTCTAATGCTCTTTCCAACCTTGTAATTCGTTCTTCTTGTTCTAAAATATACAAGGTCAATTCTTCAATTTTTTGAAGGAGCAAAGCATTCATCTTTGCAAGTTCCACTTGTTGTAGCTTACCGTTTTCATCGGCTTGAGGTACATCAGGCAAATGTTTGTGGGTTGTAATAAAAGCTTTTAACTCTTTTAGATTCATCAGCTTATAATTTGTTCCAAATACAAAATCCGGCCAGTTAGAAGCCTCCTCTACTATTACCTCTTCTACATACAGTACTCCCTTAATTTTTGAATCTCCATTTACATCCAGTGTCGCTTTAGGGTTATTCGTCCCTATCCCTACTTTCCCATTCTCAAACACAAAATGTCTATTACCTGCTGGTGTGCTAAACACCATATTTTCGGTATTGGCGGCACGTATGCTATGAGTACCCAAACTTATTTCGGCATACCGATTCGTGCCCGTAGTTCGGTGCTCTAACTTCAAGCTGGCGGCTTCATCCACATCAGAATAAATGTGCAACTTGGCCTGCGGATCAGTCATATTGCCCATGCCGATACGACCGGTAGTGCCTTCGCCGGCAGAAGGGCTCATATAAAATGTCGGAAGGTCACTATTCATACCCATCATCAAACTCCTGTGTTTATTGTTTGTGAGTAAACTTTGACCTGCTCCAAAACCTATGGTAATATTACTACTAATAGTAGATTTTAGCCATTGTCCAAACAAATATGAGGACGGTGTGTTTGAAAGATTATAAAAACCTAGTGCAAATGATTTGTCATTGCTTGCTTCAGACCAAAATCCAATTGCAACAGCATCTGTACCCGATGCCTTAGTGTTTTTGCCAAAAGCAAATGCATTGGTTCCGCTGGCTGTGGAACCATCTCCACCAGCAAAAGAATTGATACCTACAGTGCCAATATTGCTTCCCAGCTTCATATTGCCATGCACATGCAGATCAGCACCTGGTGTTGCCGTTCCAATACCAACCCTACCCCGATTATAATAAATACTTTGGTTCAGGATAACAGGTTGCCAGTAGCATTCCCCTATGCTATTTACTGAAGGGGTGACCCATTCACCCAATCTATATGAAAACTGATTCGTATTACTACTTTGGGTAGGTAAAGCATATTCACTGCCTATCTTCTGAGATTTTTTAATGTTGATATTAGTTTCACTATTTGGAATATCTTCTTTGTTAAGAAGAGAAGCAACTAAACCTATTTGACCGGTATTGACCGACAAATGGTAGGTTTCTTTTTTATCCAAGATAGGTAGCAATAGGTTTGTGTTCACCCTATTATTGGAGTGTGTAGAGGTTTCCAGCCAATTGGTTGGCAACGCATATAAGGTTTCTGCCTGAGCCTTCTGTTGTAGCCAAAAACTACTTAACAGTAGCAGAACTGTTATTAAACAGTGGTTTGTACTTTTCATGATCATTAATATTTTAAGTTACTGTTTTGTTATTGTTTTATAAAAGTCCCACTACCGGCTTTTCCGGAGGCGGTTTGTAGTTGATACACATAGTTGCCGGCTGGTAATACCCCTATGTGGCATTGCACACTATTTGCTGAGGCGGTGAGTGCTTTATCGAAATATTTTTGACCGGCGGTGTTGTATATCTGAAGCCTGAACTCGCTGTCTTGAGGCAAATTTTCCAAACTAATGTGCAGCACATCATCAGCCGGATTGGGCCATGCTTTACTGTTCAGTGCTGCAGCAGGCAGATCTGTCAGTTGA
>Ga0265294_10008309_pt1 | contig 12146 bp, 8 predicted proteins | sample MunlanPumphouse3_FD_192504 | JGI IMG/M metagenome (GOLD analysis project Ga0265294, IMG submission 192504) | Groundwater microbial communities from a municipal landfill in Southern Ontario, Canada - Pumphouse #3 | ecosystem: Environmental > Aquatic > Deep subsurface > Groundwater | place... | reverse complement strand
AAGGATGCGCCGGGCAGGATGACGTCGGCGTACTGGGCCGTCTCGGTCATGAAGATGTCCTGAACGACCAGGAAGTCGAGTTTCTCAAGCGACTGCATGACGTGGTTCGAGTCGGGGTAGGAGACGACCGGGTTTAACGCGAAGATGTACATCGCCTTGATCGGGTCGCCGCACTGCTTGATCTGCTCAATCAAGGTCGCGCCGTACTCCTTCGCAAGTCCGGTGACGCCCCAGAGTTCCTCCATGCGCGCCCTGACCGCGTCGTCCTCGCACTTCTGGTAGCCGGAGAAGACGTTCGGGTACGCACCCATGTCGCAGGCGCCCTGGACGTTGTTCTGGCCGCGGAGCGGGTTGACACCGGTGCCGGGTCTCCCGACGTTGCCGGTCAGCATCGCGAGGTTGCCGAGCGAGCGGACGTTGTCCGTGCCGGTGGTGAGTTCCGTGATGCCGAGGCAGTAGATGATCACCGCGTTCTTGGCGCTGGCGTAGATCCGCGCGATCTCCTTGACCCGCTCGGTCGGCACGCCGGTGATCGACTCGACATCCGCGTACTTCTCCACGGTCGCCTTCAGCTCCTCGAATCCCGTCGTCCTCTTCTCGATGAACTCCTTGTCATGGAGATCCTGCTGGATGATCCAGTACATGATCGAGTTGATGAGAGCGATGTTCGTCGAGGGGTTGTAGCGGACGTACTCGTCGGCGAGACGCGCCGTGGGCGTGTAGCGCGGGTCGCAGACGATGATCTTCTTGCCCGCCTTCTTGGCCTGGACGATCCGGCGGCCCGCGAGCGGGTGTGCCTCGATCGTGTTCGCACCGATCATGAAGATGACGTCGGCGTTCAGGGCGTCCTCGAAGGGGTTCGTCGCGGCGCCAGAGCCGAACGAGAGCGAGAGCCCCGCGACGGACGGACCGTGGCAGATACGCGCGCAGTTGTCGATGTTGTTGGTCTTGAAGGCCACCCGCGCGAGTTTCTGCATGATGTAGCACTCCTCGTTCGGGGTCCGGCACGAGACCTGGAAGCCGAGGGATTTCGGCCCGAACTTCTCGTAGGTCTCCTTGAACTTCGAGGCGATCAGGTCGTAGGCCTCATCCCAGGACGCTTCTTCAAACTTGCCGTTCTTCTTAATGAGGGGCTTTGTCAGCCGGTCGGGGCTCTGCACGAACTCCCAGCAGGTGGCTCCCTTGGGACAGAGTTTTCCCTCGTTAATCGGGGTCCTCTTCAGAGGTTCTACCCCTACGAGCTTGCCGTTGTTCACCACGAGGTTGAGGCCGCACCCTACACCGCAGTACGGGCAGGTCGTGGGAACGTAGCGTAACATTCCATTGGTTTCTGTCATTCAACATTCTCCCGATTGTTGCATTCAACGTCGGTTGCCAAGCATGTCAGGAAAGGATGGACATACTTACACTAGTTTACTCTACTAAGTAGTATATAAATTTAAACATATTCTTTTAACATCTGGCCATTTTATACATGATATAATTGATCTCTATTGAGTACCGACCCGATATAATTTAAAAATAGGGTATAAGGACATATTTTATTGATTTAAGCGTTAATTTTTGAGAGAATGTTGAAATATCCGGCTATAATAAACTTAACGTGGTTGAACAATCCAAAACGTTTACAACTAACCCTGGTCAAATATTACTTCGTGCAACCGAGACTGAATCATACACGGGATGATATCGAGGCCAGACTTAAGTCAAAAGGCTCTGATCCGGAGTTGATAGAGCATTTCCGGAGATGCATCGACTTTCACACATTTGCAGCCCCCGGGCTCCTGATCGGGGTCTTCATGGTGGACTATGCCCTGGAACTCCTGGACCCTCCCGGCGGTGAGAAGATCTACGCCGTCTGCGAGACCACGAAGTGTCTGCCTGACGCCCTGCAGATGATCGCCCACTGCACGATCGGTAACGGCCGTCTCCGGGTGTTTCCCATAGGGAAGTTTGCCATCACCATGAACCGGCCTGCCGAGACGCCGCAGGTGGATGGGATCCGGGTCTTCGTCGATGGCGAGAAGATCGGCCGGTACCCGACGTTTGCTCTTTGGTATACCAAAGACCCGCTCTTTGACCCGAGAACCCGAGGCACTGCGCTGATCGATGAGATCATCGATGCGGGGCGCGACCTCCTCTCGTATGAGTGGGTGCGGGTGAAAGTGCCGCGGAAACAGCCCTGGAAGTCTGCCATCTGCTCCATCTGCGGTGAGATGGTTCCGGACAACCTACTCGTCAGCGGAGCCTGTGCCGACTGCCGGTCCCAGTCCTACTTCGAGAAGACAGCATACTGAAAGGGCGGCTCCCCCATACAGAAAGGGCATATGGGGGTGTAACACCTATCACCCACGAGTGCACCGCATGGAACTCTCCCCTATCGGGATTGTGCGATCGCATCTCCGTTCGCGGAGCGATATGCCGGTCCAGGGCGTCGAGGCTGAGATCGAGGTCTTCCCCGATTACGCCGGGGCATTGTCAGGCGTTGAAGAGAACTCGCATCTCATCCTGATCTGCTGGCTGCACGAGGCTGACCGGGCCGTCCTGAAGGCGGTTGCCCGGAAGGTCTCCCGCGACCTCCCTGAGAAGGGTGTCTTCTCGCTCCGCTCGCCCGAGAGACCAAACCCCCTCTCCGTCTCCGTGGTGCGGCTGCGCGGTCTCCGGGAGGGGCGGTTCCTCGAGCTTGAGAATGTGGACGTAATCGACGGGACGCCGGTGGTCGACATCAAACCCTACCAGACGGGATGGGATTGCGTCTTCTCCGCGACCGGTCATGACCGGACCGAGAAGATCGAGAAGATGGGGCCCGGCGAATACCGGGAGGGCCTCATCCGCGAGGCGGTGAACTACCACGGGGAACTCTGTCCGGGTGTGGCGGTCGCGGTGCGGGTCGCGGAGGCGGCGACCCGCATCCTCGGGCGCGACCTGCGGCACCCTCTGGTCGCGGTCACGCTCGGCGCCGATCCCTGCATCGCTGACGCGCTCATCGGGATCACCGGTGCGCGCCCGGGAAACCACCGGTTGGGATGTTCGGGGACAGACCGCTACGTTTTTACCTGTCCCGGAGAAGAGGTGGTCTTTCACCTCCGGACCGTGCCGGAGAGTGTCGATGCGGTCTTTGCGTGCAGCGAAGCAGTGCTCTTCGACTGCGAGATCTGCCGATAAAAAAACAATTGCCTTTTAACAGAAAGTAACGAATAATCATGTACATGCCTGGATCCTTTAATCAGGCACATTATCGAGGAGTAGCATGCCACGCCGTTACCTGAACCTCACACCGCTCCCTGATGCGCTCGCGGCCATGCGGCGGGCGTTTCCACCCCTGGACCACACCGAGACCGTGCCGCTGCGTCTGGCTGTCGGCAGGGTGACAGCCGAACCGCTGTACGCAGAGTATTCTGTACCCCTGGCCGATATTGCGACGTTCGACGGTTACGCGGTCAAGAGCGCCGATACCCTGGGGGCACAGGACCAGCGGCCGCTGCCTCTTGGGGACTGTGCCCGCATCAATACCGGCGAGATACTTCCCCCTTCGTTTGACGCCGTCGTCATGGTCGAGGATACCTGGGACGAGGACGGCAAGACCTGGATCAGGAAGTCGGCCGCGCCCTGGCAGCACGTCAGGCATGCCGGCGAGGATATCAGGGCCGGTGAGCTTGTCCTCCCGAAAGGTCATCAGGTCCGGCCGTTTGATACTGGCGCGCTTGCTACCTACGGCATAACCCGGGTGAAGGTGCGGTCGGTCAGGGTTGGGATCATCCCGACGGGGAGCGATCTCGTGCCGCTCGGTGTGGTGCCTGCGCCCGGCCAGACGGTCGAGACAAACACCCTCATGGCGGAGGCCTACCTCACCCGGATGGGAGCGACCTGCCGTCGCTATGGGATCGTCCCCGACGACCCGGACCTGATCCAAAGGGCGCTTGAGGAAGCGGTCGCCGAGAACGACCTTGTCATCCTCTCGGCCGGTTCGTCTGCCGGTTCCCGGGACTACTCTGCAGATGTTGTCGGCGCGCTCGGGGAGATCATCTTCCACGGTATCGCGGTCAGGCCCGGGAAACCGGTACTGCTCGCGCGGGTCGATGGTAAACCGGTTCTCGGGATGCCGGGCTACCCTGTCGCCGCACAGACTGTCCTCCGGGAGGTTGCGGGGGACCTGCTTTGCTGGTGGGGGCTCTCCCCGGTCCAGGGCGAAGAGCTGGATGTCCGGCTGTCGCGGAAACTGGCGTCCGATCTCGGGTTTGATGAGTTTATTCCGGTCTCTGTCGGGCGGGTGGACGGCACCTGCTGGGCGACGCCGCATCCCCGTGGGGGTGGCATCCAGATGGCGGTGGTCCGGGCAAACGGCTACCTCCATGTCCCGGCCGGGCGCGAGGGGATAGAGGCGGGCGAGGAGGTGCGCGTCCGGCTCACCGTCCCGCAGGAGAGGATCGCCCGCACGCTCATCTGCACCGGCGTGCGTTATCCCGCCCTGAACGAACTCGGGAACTGCCTCTCTGATGCTGGTTATCTGCTCCACTGCTGCAACGCCTCGACGATGGGGGCGGTGCTCGCTCTGCGGGCGAAGACCTGTCACGCCGCTTCTGTCTGCATCCCAAAGACCGAGACAGCCTGGAATGACCTGGTGCTCCGGTACCTGCCTGAGGTAGACCTCCTGCGGGTGCAGGTAGCCCGGACGGAACTTGGGATCGCGTCGTCGGACGCCCTGGATACCGGCGCCCTGGAGTCGCTCAGGTTCGTCAACCGCCCGAAGGGTTCTGCGGCGCGGGTCTTCCTGGATGCATGGCTGGAAGAGCAGGGGATCGATGCCGACCGGCTCACCGGTTACGAGCATGAGGTCAGGACGCCCGGGGCCGTCGCTGCGGCGGTCAGCAACGGATTTGCCGACGCAGGCGTCTGCCCGGCCGCTATGGCGCGGGAGGCGGGGCTCCGGTTCACCCCGCTTGGGTATGAGACGTGCGACCTCCTGATCAGGGAGGAACTGGCCGGGGATGAGGGTGTCGCAAGCCTCATCCGGGCCGCCCGGTCGCCGGAGTTCAAAGAGCGTCTCCAGTCGGTGAAGAGGTAGCGGGACGGCCGGGCTGGCGGGGTATCCGCATAGGTCCCGTGTGCGAGGTGGACCATCACCTCACGCGGAAGCGCGCAAAGGGCGTGTGAAATATTAGATGCGGTGGTCCACTACTATTCATGCCAGTCAGCGAACAGACGCAGAACCAGATCATGGCGGTGCTCCGGCGGATGGCGGAGGCCGCCGCTAAGAAGGATCTCGATGGCATGGTGGCGCTCGTCGACCCCAACATTCGGGCGTTCGGGACCGGTCCTGATGAAAAGGTGATCGGGAGGGAAGAGTTTCGCCGGCACCTCGAGCGCGACTTTTCATGTGCGGAGACGATATCGGTCGAGTTCTCCGAGATTCATATCGGTGCTGAGGGGACGGTTGCGTGGGTGATGGCCGATATGGCGTATCATGTCGTCGCCGGCGGTGCCCCGCAGACCCAGAACGTGCGGTTGACGGCGGTGCTCCGCGGGACTGGGCACGCGTGGGTGTTTGCCCAGATGCATTTCTCCATCCCGGCGGCGTAACCTTATTTTGGCCCTGTTGAAACGCACGTGAGTCCGGGGGTGAACTCAAAATTTACCGGATGCAGAATCCAGCTGCTGGCTCTGGTGAATCCATGGGTGCATGCTGGCCCGGCCATCTTCTCCGCAACACCCATGCAGTGGACCGTAGTGGCTATCGCGTCTGGGGTGGGGCTGACGGGGCGGGGGATAGCCCCCGCCCCTGTCCCTGCAAGGCAATACCTGTAACCTCCACTTGAAGACCAGCGTTCAAGCACCGCGAGGCTGCGCAGCCCGGTGGAAAGCCGTGTCCGGGTGTGGTCCCGGGATTGCGGCTTTTCGAAGCGGGCAGAGAGGGGTTATCAACAAAGCCCTTATTTTGGATCCGGAGACCCCTTGCCCCCAGCCCCGCAAAACTCGCCGTCCGCAAAAAAGTGTTCGGGCGACTGACCCCTCACGGCTCTGCCGTAAAGAAGAGTATCGCCCTGCCGTTGCCGTCGATGACCGCGAGCGTGTCGCCAACGATCCGGTAGCCCGCCGCCGACCGGAGCAGGGCCAGGTAGGCGCTCTCCTGCTCCATGACCCCGTCTGGCTCGGTACAGGAGGTCTTTGTGGCGATGACCCGCTCCACGGCAAGTCCTGTCTCGTTGAGCTGGTAGGGGGCCGAGTAGGCGTTGCACCCTGCAGACCCCGAGAGCGTACCGTCATCATCGAAGATCAGGGTGATGTTGGTCCCCGGGACCGGTGAGGCGACAGCGCTGCCGCCGCCGGTGCTGTAACGGGTCAGCTGCCATGTCGTCGCAAGCAGCGGCACAGTCTTGGGCTGCTCTGCCCGCGAAAAGACGAGCAGGTCCTTCCCCGACGGCCCGGAGAGCACCAGCCGGTCGCCATCGACCCGGTAGGAGGAGGCCGCGACAAGGAGTTCCCGGTAGCGGCTCTCCTGCTGAACGAGCCCATTTACTGTTGCAGGGTATGCCCCGGTGATAGCGACTGCTTCCACCGATATCGTGGTTCCATTGATCCGGTAGGGGGCGGAGTAGAGGTTGCACCCGGCTGACCCCGAGAGCGTGCCGCTCTCGCCGAATATAATGAGCGGTTCTGCCTGGGGCAGGGGCGCGGTGACGGAACCGTTATCGGCACGGAGTGCGACCAGGTTCCATGCCGTCCCTGCCAGCGGTTCGGCGACCCGGCCGGCATCGTCGGGGGGCGTGCCCGTCCCGCCGGAGTACACGGCCGAGAAGAGGCATGCCACCACGATGACCAGAAATGCGACCTTCGCGAGTGTGTGGTGTCCGTCTCTTCTGCGCATCTATCCCACGGGTAGGAGGTGAGAGAAGAAAAAATAACCCATTTGCGTTGAGATTATCTCAATCGCTCTCTCCCGGAGGAACGGAAGGAGGGCGCGACAATCCGCCGCTCGCTCCCTGAATCGGGCGCAGCGGGGGAGAGGTTTTTCCTGTTGCGGTAAAATCGGGAACGGGGGCGCCATGGGCCCCCGGGATCGGAGGGCCGATCAGGGCTGATCCACACTCTCTGCCCGGTAGGAGAGCAGCGTCTTCCCTGCCTCATCGAGGAGGTCGAGCCGGTCACCGTCGATGCGGTGGCCTGCCGCCGACTCAAGGAGGCTCAGGTATCGTGCCTCCTGCTCCATGATGCCCTCCGGCTCGCCGCAGTACATCTTTGTCGAGCCGGCCGGCCCTATGGTCATCGTCTTCCCCGAGACCTCGTATGCGGCAAAGTAGCGGTTGCACCCGGCGCTGCCGGTGACGTTCCCGTCAGGTGCAAACTCCGCTGTGACCGTCGTACCGGCGATCACCGAGGAGACCGCATCTCCTTCAAGGCTGTAGGACTCAAGCGTCCACAGGGTCCCGGTGAGGGGGGCCTGCGGCAACTTCTGGGCCTGCACGAAGAAGAGGAGATCGGTGCCCGTCTTATCCGAGAGGATCAGGCGGTCGCCCTCTACCCGGTAGGAGGAGACGTTTCCGAGGTGGCCGAGATACTTCCCTTCCTGCTCCATGACGCCCTCCGGCTTCTCGCAGTACATCAGGGTGCTGAAGAGCGAGGAGACCGAGAAGTTCGCGCCGTTGAGACTGTACCGACCGCCGTAGTGGTTGCACCCGGCGTTCCCGGTGATGTTCCCGTCAGGGGCGAACTTCGCGGTGATGGTTGTGCCTGCGATCACCGAGGAGACCGCATCTCCCCCGGTGCTGTAGCCGTCGAGCACCCAGTCGGTCCCGGTGAGCGGGAGGTCGGGCTTCGGGGTGATCGGCTCAAAGACCAGGATATCGGCGCCGTTCACGTCGGTGAGGACCAGCCGGTCGTTCTCCGTCCTTGAGGAGACGGAAGCACTGAGGGGCATTCTCTCGCCGTCCGCCGTCACCCGCTCCACCCGGTAGGAGGCGACTTTTGTGAGGAGCGCGAGGTAGCGGTCCTCCTGCTCCATGATGCCCGGCGGGTCCATGCAGTACATCTCGGTCCTGATCGCGGGCTCGATGAAGAGGTTTGCGTCTTTCAACGTGTAGTCTGCGCCGTAGTGGTTGCACCCGGCCGACCCGCCGAGATTGCCGTCAGCGCTGAAGACTGCAGTGACCGTCGTGCCGGCGAGGACCGGGACCATGGCGCCGTCCTCACCGACGAGGCTTGCGAGCGTCCATGACGTTCCAGCGAGCGCTACGGGCGCTTCCTTCACGAAGGTGAGCACCGTGGCGCCGGAGGCGTCGGTGATCTCCAGCCGGTCGTCCTCGACCCGGCATCCTGCCGCCGAACCGAGGAGCTCGAGGAACCGTGCCTCCTGCTCCATGATGCCTTCCGGCTCCCCACAATACATCTTTGTGCTGATGGGCGGCGAGACCGAGAGAGCCGTGCCGTTGAGGTTGTAGTCTGCGCCGTAGTGGTTGCACCCGGCAGAACCCACGACCTTTCCGTCGTTGCCGAACCGGGCTGAGACCTCCGATCCCGGCAGGGCCGGGACGAGCGTGCCGTTCGCGGCGAGGTAGGAGTCCAGGGACCAGGAGACCCCGGTGAGCCCGACGACCGCGCCGGGCGTCGACGTACCTGCCGTGCACCCTGCGGTGACGATTGCCGCCACAACGATGACGAGCAGCGCCGCCCCTGCGAGGATGTTCCTGTTTGTTCTTCTGTTCGGTGTCATACAACAGCATATGGGCGGGATTGGGTGATAAAGAAATGGTAAACTACGAAAAAAATTGAACCTATACGTTTCTTGTTTGGCAAACCGAAGGATTCTGGGGGTTTTTACGATGCACCCTCTGCATCGCCGGGTACCGCGCCAGCCGGTTCCTCAAACCCTGCCGATGTGTTCCGTGCGGTCGTGTAACAAAATGTTGCGATCTCCCCGGTATTGTAACAGAACTGTAACAACCCCTGCTTCACTGTAACAAACTGTAACTGATATATCAGATGCCGGGAAAACCTCTCTGTATGTCCAGGGTTGTCCGGATCGACGAAGAGGCGCTGGAAGTCGCCCTGAGGTACGGGAAGAACCTCTCGCTCGGCGTTATGAAGATGGAAGAGATGATCGAGAAGCACGAGAAGGCAAAGCGGGACTACAACGCCATCGAGGAGATGGTCCGCCGGACCATCAGGGAAGAACTTGAGGTCCTGACCTCCAGGTACTGATCAGGTCCTCCCAACCACCGGTGCAGCGCTGGTTCCGTTTTTTTCCCGGTCCTGTTCCCATGCAGTGGGCAGTGGTGGGCTGTGTAGGGGGCCGGGTCCCATCGGCGTGAACGCAACCATGGGGGCACTGCATTCCGGGTTGGCTGTCGGCGAGGTTCAAGCTCTGTTGAACCCCCATGTCGGTTCTGGTGATCCCGTCCCCACTCGCCTCAGCGTGGGTGGGGTACGCGGAGTATCCCCCGGCTCACCCGGGCGGTGGACCGTGGTGGGAATCGCCCGGGGGGTGGGGGCAGGGGAGGGGGCGAGCCCCCTCCCCCCAGGCGGCGGGACCGCGGACCCCCCCCCCCCCCCTGCCCCCCCCCCCCCCCCCCCCCCCCAGGGGACCAGAAACATAAGGGTCTATGGCGCTTTTATCCAGACTGATCTGCAGAGCCGGGACCTTCTGGGGGGTGGCAGTCAATGTTTGGTGCATCGGGGATCACTATCTCAGGCCCGCCCGCAGAGTTCCGTGAGCCTCCTGAGCCGGTCGAACGGCGCACCGGCAAACTCCGCCGGCGTCATCCGCCACTCCCAGTTCCCGTCTGAGGTCGAGGGATAATTCATCCTCGCCGCCGCCCCGAGACCGAGGATATCCTGCATCGGGATGATGCTTGTCCGGGCAACCGATGTCATCGCGAGGCGGATGAGTTCCCGGGGAACCTCTTCCGCCGTCACCTCCCGCCCGATGTAGGCAAAGAACCGCTGCTTATCCTCCTCAGACGCCTCCTCCTCAAACCACCCCCGGGCCGTGTTGTTGTCGTGCGTTCCTGTGTAGCATATGAGGTTTGGGACATAGTTGTGGGGGATATGGGCACTCTCCGGGAGCCCCTCGCCGAACGCGAAGAGCAGGATCTTCATCCCCGGGAACCCGAACCGGTCGAGAAGCCCCTGGACGGCCGGGGTGTTCGCCCCCAGGTCCTCGGCGACGATGGCAAAGCAGGGAAACTGCCGGGCGAGCACCCCAAAGAAACCGGGACCCGGCCCGTCGACCCAGGTGCCGTGCTCAGCGGTCGCATCGCCTGCCGGGACCTCATAGTAATCAGCGAACGCCCGGAAGTGGTCGATCCGGAAGAGGTCATAGAGTTCGGCGGATCGCCGGATCCGGCGTATCCACCAGTCATACCCCCGATCCCGGAGCGCGGGCCAGTCGTAGACCGGGTTCCCCCAGAGTTGCCCGGTCTTGCTGAACATATCAGGGGGCACCCCCGCCACCACGGTGGGGCGGAGGTCTTCGTCGAGTTTAAAGATCCCCGGGTTCTGCCATACGTCGACGCTGTCGTAGGCGACGTATATTGGTATATCACCGATGACCTGGACACCGAGGTCAGTGCAGTGCCGGTGGAGGGCCGACCACTGCCGGGCTGCGAGGTACTGGAGGAACTTCTCCTTTCGGACCACGTCCGCGAGGCGCCGTTGCAGGTCATCAAGGGCATCCGACTGCGGGGCCCGGACCTCCTCAGGCCACCGACTCCACTCCAGCCCGTGGAAGTGGTCTTTGAGGGCAACAAAGAGCGCGTGGTCCTCCAGCCACCACGCGTTCCTATCGCAGAACTCTTCGTACCCGCGCTCCGGCCCCGAGTGGAGAAACCGCTGGTATGCGATCGAGAAAAGCCGGTCCTTGTACCAGGTGACCGCCTCGTAGGCCACCCGCCCCTCCGGGAAGCCGGGCACAGGTTCCAGGTCGGCCCGCCTGAGATACCCGTCCCGCACAAGCCGGTCGGGGCTGATGAGGAGCGTGTTCATGCCGAACGCCGACGGGCTGTAGTAGGGAGAACTGGCGTGCTCGACCCGCGTCGGGTTGAGCGGCAGGATCTGCCAGTAGTGCTGTCGGGCCTTCGCCAGCGCCTCGACGAACCGGTATGCCGACGGGCCGAAGTCCCCGATGCCGTATGCCGACGGCAGTGACGTGATATGCAGGAGTATACCGCTTCCCCGTGTATGGATCACCTGTCAACCCCCCTGAGAGAACGGTTCGACCATTTGGGCCTGCCCCCTATTATAATCTCGTACCAGTCGGTCGCGCCCGCGTCCTGCGGCATTGGGGATCGGGTTCCGCTTGCGAGCGGCACTCTTTTAAGAACCTCCGGTGCCCATTATACTCCGAACGGTTCATGGGTAAACAAACCGGTCTTCTCAAATAGTGACCTCTCTATCTCTCTTAGAGGAACGGTTGGCCCCCCTCTCCCGGGTGGCCATTCACAGAGTGTTTATGGTAACTGATCGCGTACCAAACGAGCAGCGGCAGATGGTGTCGGATGGATTTCTTCAGTAATATTCTGGGTCAGGGAAAAGGTGCGAACCCCGCAATCAACCAGGGGAATACTCAGTTTGAGGCTGGAAACTACACTGAGGCGGTGAAGAGTTTTGAGAAAGCGCTCAGGATCGATCCCGAAAACGGCCCGGTCAGGCTCTCCATGGGACGGGCGCTCGCCTGCCTCGGCAGGGACAGGGAGGCAGCGGAGTGGCTGAGGAAGGCTCTCGATTCGTCACCCGGCGATGCCGGGATACTCCGTGCGCTGGGGCACGTCCTGGCCAGGACCGGCGAGTACCAGGAGGCAGCGGAATGTTTCACTACGATCGTGGAGAAGAAACCCGCCGACACAAACGCCTGGTACTGGAGAGGCGAGATGCTTGAGAGGCTTGGCCGGTATGCCGATGCGGCGGAAGCCTACGCACGAGCGCTGGATGGGAACTCAGAAGACGTTGTCCTGCAGGAAAAACTCGCGAGGACCCTTGAGAGGACCGGCGCCTACCGGGAAGCAGCGGTCTGCTTTGAGAGAATTCTTCGGGCGAACCCTGAAAGCGCCGGTGCGTTCGCAAGGAAGGGGGCCGCCCTCCTGTACCGCGGGGATTATTCCGGGGCCGTTGCCTCGTTTGACCGGGTGCTTGCCGGGGACCCGCATAACCTGGAT
>Ga0265294_10008308_pt1 | contig 12148 bp, 9 predicted proteins | sample MunlanPumphouse3_FD_192504 | JGI IMG/M metagenome (GOLD analysis project Ga0265294, IMG submission 192504) | Groundwater microbial communities from a municipal landfill in Southern Ontario, Canada - Pumphouse #3 | ecosystem: Environmental > Aquatic > Deep subsurface > Groundwater | place... | reverse complement strand
TGAGCTGGATCGCCTGACCGGAGAACACAGGATATTAAGCACTCATATCGTGCATGAAAACGGGCAAAGCCTGCATCCCGAAATAGATCGGGGACAGGTAACCGGAGCCTTTATCCAGGGTATGGGCTGGTGCACCATGGAAGATCTCGTCTGGGATTCCCATGGCCGCTACCTTTCTGCCAATCCGAGTACTTATAAGATTCCTGGGATCAGGGATTTGCCGGAATTGCTGGATATTGAGCTTTTGACCTCGGATTCCCGGGAGTCCAGTGTATTTGGTTCCAAAGCTACCGGAGAGCCGCCCTTTATTTATGGAATGGCGGTCTTCTTCGCCATTCGTGATGCCATTAAGAGAGCTGGCAGTAGCAGAGAATTGAGCTTTCCCGCCACTCCTGAAGCGATTGTTCGCGCCCTGCAAGATGAATAGCTGCATGCTAAGGAGTTTTCCCGGCAGCTCTTGTGCGGTTGAAATAAAGATTTTACTTGACCAGATAAACATTTGTTTGTAGATTGTAAACAGAAGAACACTGGATGTGTAAACACAGCCTGTAATGGGACAGGTCAAGTGCTGATGCATGTATTGAGCTTCAAGAAAATACCAAGGAGGTAGATCATGAAAAAGGGATTACTAATCCTGTTTTCGCTATTAGTTGTTACTTCAATGTTTGCATTTACCCAAGGTGCAATGCTGGTTGGGGGAACAGCCGGATTGAGCATTGAGAAAGATAACTCTGATGATGATCCCGCAACTCGTATATCTTTGTACCCCCAGTTAGGTTATTTTGTGATTGATAAGCTATGTGCCGATCTGATCGTCAAGGTTGAAACCATGAGCCAGGATGAAGACACGGAAACAACTCTGGGAGCAGGGATAGGGGGAAGATACTTCTTTGATAATCTTTATGCGGGTCTTGATTTCCTATATCAGCAAAAGTCTTCAGATAAGGAGTTTGTTGGAAAACACAAGGAAACTGCAATGTATGGAACCTTAAAAGGGGGATACCTTTTCCCAATCTCATCAAAAACATTTGTTGATCTTCGTGGTCAATACATGATGGGTCTTGGTGATTATGGAGCGGATAGATCAGGAAAGAATGAATCAAGCCTATTTGGTTTTGTTGCTGGTCTGCAAATACTTCTCGGTAATTAAGCAGTCAAATCCTGAAACATTGTTACCCGGGTCTTTGATCCGGGTTTTATACTTCTGTAGCAAAGCCGGAGGTTGTTCGCCAGGTAGATGAAAATCAAGCTCAATGGAAATGAGCGGCCAGATTCATGCGCAAGGAAGTATCCTGAGAACCCTTCAAATCCTGCTCCATCACCAACTGTGCACTCAGATTCTTCCAGCTTTGTTCTGCCCTCAGGCTCAGAGCAGCGGAGTTTTTGCCCTTGCTCTGGAAACCTGATTCACTATCGTCGGGAATCATCAGAGTGTAGTTGCCGCTATTCCAGATGCTGAAGGATAACTGTAAGCAGGTGTTTGCATTTGAATACTTTAGGGATTGCTGCCACCACGATCCGGTTTTCAAAGCCAGAATCTCATCCTGATGGTGATAGCGGAAAGCCAGTGAGGTGCTGATATGAGTATTGATCTGCTGCCCAAGCTTCAGATAGAATCGATAGTGCTGTGGATTGCTGTTGATAAAGGTGGAATCCACTGCACTAAGGATATCGCGGTCAATGCCAATCAGGGAGAGATATAGGGAGCTTTGAGTATCATCATAAGCAATCGCGGCTTTGTGTTCGCCCAACCAACCGGTCTGGGCAACATCAGCATAAGCCTTATTCAATGTGCTGCGGAGAGTCAGGGTGATCGGCAACTGAAGGGAATACTTCAGTTCGGCACTCAATTCGTCACGCTGCTCCTGGTTGTTGAGACGCAGGACTTTGGACGCATAAGCCGGGCGCTGATACCGGTTTAACCGGCGATACTGCCATTTTTGTTGGAATCCTGAACTGCGCATTTGCCAGGACAGAGCCAGGGAAGCTTGATCCTGAATTACACATTCTGCTCTCAAGATATGCCTGGGTGAATGGTAGGAAGCGGCAAGGCTGGTAGCTACAAGCAGGGAATCCAGAGCGGGATCGCTAAAGCTGCGGTCATAGCTCTGATAATACTGCAAGGCACCCAGGCTGAATTGCTCAGTCTGCATCGACAAAGCAACACCATAAATCTCTTCCAGAGTGCTGCCCAGATAATCCTTTTTACTGCGAGGCAAGAGGCTGATCTGCTGCTCAAGTAGTTTTACCTTGCGTTTCTGTTGGGAGATAAATGCCATCAATCGTACTGGTTTATGGTAAAGATTCAGCGCCAACCCCTGAGGGCAGTAACTATCCGGATGGGATGGACTGAGGATTCCGGGATGTTTCTGACTTTGGCTAAGGATTAGGCCATCAGCCCACTGCATACGATAATGTCCAAGAGCCAGATTGTCCTGATATCGGATTTGAAGATTGGCAGTAGCGGATTCGGCAAGAGCTTTGGTTGATCCCAATATCCTGATATGTTTGCCAGATACTCGTGCCTGGATCCTGGCAAAAGGTGTGCTGCTCAAATAGAGATTCAGAGCGCTATTGTATTGTTCCTGTTCGGTGTATTGATTTTGAACAACAAGATCGGCAGCATCTTCAACCAGCAGTTCAATGGGATCATCAATAGCGATGGGATCGGCAAATAGACAGATCCCGCAAAGGCACAGCCAAAGGCAGGAAAGCCTTTTTACCAGTTGATATCCAGCGCTACACTGTGGCTCACATCCAGTTCCGGATGCGTGCGGATTGAATACATCAGACTCCATGGTTCAATCCCAAAACGGAATCCAAAGCCAAAGCGGTTAGGTTCATTTTGCCAGGAACCATAAACGGAAAGATACTTGTTGATCTCGGTAGTCATTCCAGCCCGGAAAAAGTCATAGCCTCCGGTTTCACAAACATAGCTGGTGGAAGTAAGAATCCCCTCACTTAGAGCTGCTTTCATGGAGATGTCAAGCTGCTCATCAATGCTGCCAATGCGGATGATCTTTACCTCCGCACCATAATCCCGGTAGCAGTATTTTGCGCCTGCATCCCAGCTGAAATCATAGCGGGAATCCTTTTCCTGGACGCTATCATATAGCATGTGACCACTGCTTCCAATGCTGATACCGTAGTAGTTGAAACTCAGGTTCAGATATGGATTGTGCTGGGAGTAATCGGAGTGATGCAGGTAGGATGTCCCTCCGCTGAAGATAAAACGGTTTCGGGCAGCCGCCACGCCAAAACCCAGTATTGCGATCTCGGTGGTTCCATAGGGACGGTGATAATAGGTGGCGATTCCGGTTTCTCCAATCACGGGAGATAGAGCATAATCTGCCACAGAATCCGATAGCAGAGTGATTCCATTTAAGGCATTAGCAGTGGCGGAGTTTTCAAGCACGCTTGCCATCAGCAGGCTCGTTACGAAAACAGTGACTAATATGACTTGCTTTAGCATCAAATCAATAAAGGCTGATCTCTGATTCTGGATCAAAGAAATGGGCTTTATGCATATCTGCACTGACGGGCAGCTCTTTACCAACCTGGGGAAGATCTTTGGGATCGAGCCGGGCAACAAAGCTGAAGCTCTTGGTTTTGAGCACCACATGGAATTCATTGCCCAGGGGTTCCACTAAGTCACAGATGGGATTGAAGGGCTGAGGAGCTTCTGCCATGCTATCGTGCCGGGCATCATAGATATCCTCGGGGCGAATCCCCATAACAATTTCTTTGTCGATATACTTCTCAAGCTTTGAGGCTTGATCCTGGGTGAGTTTTAAGCAGAAATCACCGCTATCAAAGCAGAGGGCAGCATCCTTGCGGGCTAATTTGCCTTTAATGATATTGATGGCAGGAGAACCAATGAATCCGGCTACAAACATATTGGCGGGGTTGTTATAAATGTTCAGAGGAGTATCAATCTGGTGAATAATGCCATCTTTCATCACCACGATGCGATCCGCCATGGTCATGGCTTCCACCTGATCGTGAGTGACATAGATCATGGTATTTTCAAGGGTGCGGTGCAGCTTGACAATCTCGGCTCTCATGGCCACGCGCAGCTTGGCATCCAGGTTTGAAAGCGGTTCATCAAAGAGGAATACTTTGGGATTTCTCACGATTGCGCGTCCCAAGGCCACACGTTGTCTTTGTCCGCCTGAGAGCTGACCTGGCTTGCGCTTTAGCATGCTTTCTATTCCCAGCATTTCCGCAGCGTTATCCACTTTTTTGGCTATCTCCGCCTTGTTCTCCCCGCGAAGTTTCAAGGCAAAAGCCATGTTGTTTTCCACCGTCATATGAGGATAAAGGGCATAGTTTTGAAACACCATCGCAATGTCGCGCTCTTTGGGAGGCATTTTGTTGACCAGCTTCTCGCCGATATATATATCCCCACTGGAGATTTCTTCCAAGCCGGCGATCAGGCGCAGAATTGTGCTTTTCCCACAACCGGAGGGTCCCACCAAAACCACAAACTCTTTATCTTCGGCCACAAAGTTCACGTCCTTAACTGCGTGGAATCCGTTGTCATAATACTTATTCAGGTTCTTAACTACGATCTTTGCCATGGCAAACTCCTTTGAGAAATAGATTTTTTAGCTTGCTATTTGTGTCAAGCGGGATTTTCGGCAGGTGCCAAATAGCTGCGTATCGAATTTCTGCCTGATGCTTTGGCTGCATACATAGCAATGTCGGAATGGCCGATAAAATCGCCAATTTGACGATCGGCAAGATTGTTATCAAAGTATTCTGCGCTAATCCCAATGCTTACAGTGATTTGGATTAGCTGATCTTCATAGATGAAACTGTATGAAGCAATCTTCCGACGAAAGGCATCAAGGATCTTTATCGCGTTCTGAAGCTCAGAATCAAAGAGGACAATCAAGAACTCCTCGCCTCCATAGCGAATGATAATATCACTTTTGCGGAATTCCTTCCTCATCATCTCTCCCAACTGTTTAAGCACAGCATCACCAGCCGCATGACTATGGATATCGTTCACAGTTTTAAAGAAATCTATATCCATCATAGCAAAGCAAACCGGGGTTTTATGGCGGGCAGCAAAAGCGGCCAACTGGGGAAGATTGATCTCCTGAAAACGGCGATTCCTGAGTCCGGTGAGTGAATCAGTCAGTGATAGTTCACTCATTTGGAGGGATAGCTGCTCAATTTGATCGAAGCTTGCCTGCAGGTTTTCTACAAAGCAGTTGTTGCGCATGCTGGCGTAATGAGAAAGCTGCAGAATGCTCTTCTCCAGATAAGCTACAGAGGTTTTAAAAGTGCTAGCATCGCAGTGAGTGCGGATGTACTTTGAGACGTTAATCATGCGTTCCCAACACTTATTCAGGTAGTAGTTTGAAGATTTGTAGCTATTGATCGAATCCCTGAAGCTCTCCATGCGACTGCCATTGTAGGTTCCAGCAAAGAAATGCAGAGCTCTGAGTTGTCTGGAGTTTAGCATGCTGGCTGGGTAACTAATGAGGTAATTATAGAGTTCCATCTTGGCTTCTGGACTCACCAAACGGCTATCCAGCTCAAAAATTTCATAGGCTAGCAAAGCAGAATTCAGGCTATGCTCTCCCTTGATGGCTTCAAAGAGATTGTAAAGCACAGCCATATAGAGCTTTGAGTGCTTGATCCAATTCAGTGAACTGAGCCAGTGGAACAGCATGAAGATGGTGCTTTCCTTGCCTTCTTGGTGAAAGGTATTACTTATGGTTTGCAACACCAGATCCATGCGTTGATTCAGGTTCTCGCTGCTGTTCAGATGGCGAAAGCGGCAATACTGATATAGAGTAATGAAATGGGGATGAGCATGCTGGATCTGGTCTTGAAGCTTCAATTGCAGTTCCTGGGCTCCCTCATAGTAGCCAAACTCGATAAAGAGATGAAGCATCTGGAGCTGATCAAACAGCTTAACGGCCTGACGGTCTTCCCGGAAGTATTTACTCAGTATATCCAGGGTCTGGGTATAATAGGCAGAGCTGGGTAACACCGGCAGGTGGTTCACAACTTTCAGAAAGCTATAGAGCTCACTATTGCGCAGTTTGCGCACAGAGCAGAGGTGTTTAAAGGCTGCATCAAAATAGACTGCAATTGCAGCGATGAAGATCTGGCGTTCTTTGAGATTCCTCATCTGAACTCCTACGATGTCTATCAATTCCTTAATATATCCTGGCAGATCCTCAGTCTGGGTGGTAAACAATTTGGTAGCCATGTCCTGGATCGTTTCAATCGTTGCCGGCTCCAGGCCACTAAGGCTGCCAATATCGTAGCAATATTTCATTACTTATCCTCTCTGGCAGGCACAAAACGAAACACTTTTTCATCCGGTTTGGTGAGTCCAAATTGCTCTCTTGCGGCTTTTTCGGCTGCTTCAGGATCCGTCTTCAGGCGGGCATTCTCTTTGGACAGGCTATCGTTCACTGCTTTGAGATACTGGGCTTCCTGTTCCAGCTTATCCACCTTTCTATGCAGTAGCATCGTGTTCCAAAAACTGTTTTGTCCGAAGAACAAGATCCACAATAGCAGGAAGATTACTATCAGCCAAAAGGCATAGCGCACACTTCTGGGACATTCCTTGGCCCTGCTTTTCACCTTTGAATCCTCTTGGCGACAAATGACTTGTGGATATCCACAGCCTGGCTGGGGCATAGCTCGTGGCAACACATACATTTGATACATTTATCTGTATCTACCTTGGGGAAGCCCGTTGCCTGCCAGGATATGGCTTCCACAGGGCAAGATTTGACACATATGCCACAGCGTACACATCGAGAGCTGATTTCCGGATAGTAATAGTAAACTTTCTTGAAGGCAGCGGCTGCAAAGCCAGGAATAAAACGCAGGCCATCCTTGGTAAGCTTGACGGCGCGAATATCAGCATCCAGGCGATGATGCCGGAAGCTTTGAGGTACTTCAATTTTTGAGGGCAGGATGCCTTCACAATGCAGGGCATCCCATAAATAGGGAACATCCGATACTTTGAATCCCATCATTCGGGAAGCTACCGAATCAATCGCAGCGATGCTGCTGGAGCCCAAAAGCAGACCGAAATGCCGAGGATTTCCTCCAGAGGGACCAGCTCCATCCATGCCGATGATGCCATCAATAATATTGTAACTAATCTTGGTTCTGGCTATTCCATAAATGGCCAGCAGCATCTCAGCAAAAGCTCGGGTGTCTGGGTACTGCCGGTGATATTCGCTTTTAATCATACCTGGCACCAATCCATAAAGGTTCTTTAGTGCTCCAGTAAAAGCCATCAAAGAATGAGTTTTGTATTTGGCTGCATTCACTACAATGCCACATTGGAACAAGGCTTCTGATATTTTCACCGATATCCCGTTATACTTCAATTCCCGAAATGGATGAGTGGAGAGATTGAGCAAGCGGATGGGATAACGATCAGCCAGATCCTGTAAACCGCAAACATCCCAAACCTTTTGCACCGGCACGGAACCACCTGGACTATCACCCAGCCACACTTCTTTCTTGCGTGCCAGGAAATAGCGAATCAATGCTTCCAGAATGACAGGATGCGTGGTTACAGCTCGCTCCAGAGGAAATGCCCCCAAGGTGTTGGGTTTGATCAATACCCGCTTGCTGCGGTTAAGCTTGGGATCACGTAACTCCTTAAACCAGAAGCTGATTGCATCCTGGATCTGAGCTAAATCATAACTCTCTATGGCGCGGATTTGAACGCTGTGATTCTTCATTCGTAATACAGGAAATCCTTGCGCCGGAATGAGCTAAGGTATAAACTCAGGCTTAGATTAATCTGGGTTTGGCGCTGTTCGCCGATCAGGGCATGCATCAAAGCAAGGTTCAGACTGCCATCCCGGAACAGGTGCGTAAAGCCCAGACTCACAAAGTGTTGAGCGGTATCGGAAATGGGCAGGCTGGTGCTTACTGCATCCCAAAACATGCTTGTATCTGCAGAAGCCGTTGAATTCATGGGCAGCACAATGGTTCCAGAAAACACATCTGAACTATAAAAATATCCAGCTCTGAAGATGTTGTTTAATACCCGTTTTTCTCCTCCCAGATGCATTGAATAGTGATCGTTGAAGACCTCATTGATTTCAGAATCCTGGCGATAACGGACATCTGCTGCAACCCGGTAGTCATCAAAAGCATAATGCGCCCCGGCATTGATTTCCAAAGGCAGCTCAGTATCATAAACGGCATATTTCAGATCCCACTTGATGGGCGTTGGCAAGCTGCCGCTTAGCCCGGCGCCCCAATGATTGTTGCCATAGATAATGCCAGGTTGAACCCGCAGACTGTATTTATAGTCCTTTTGGCGGTCGTAGGTTCTCAGAAAGAGCACATCGTCAAGATAGTGTAGTTGATTATGCAGGTTCAGTCCCAGATGCAATTTGTCGCTAACATGATAAGCCAGAGAAGCTGTGCCCTGATGCACAAAATAGGTCGGATACCGGGTAATCATATCAGCACCTTGATTGATCTCGATGGAAAAATCATCCAGGATGATGGATTTGGGGTTGTTGTAAGAAATTGCCGCAGCAAACCTTGAGCCAAGCGGAAAGCTGAAGCCGAACATTGATATCGGAGAAGTAGAGCTATAACGGCTATTATAGCCAAGACCTTCAGCATCCAGAGGTGGCTTGATATTCGCTTCCAGAAACACTCTGGCTGAATCAACCAGCATGGCTGCCGGATTCAGGGCAAAACTCTGTGCAGAACCCAGGATGGAGCTTCCCGTATAGCCCCTGCCGGAAGCTTCCACCCCAAGATAGTTCCTGGAGAAAAAGTCATAAATCGGATTGATCATTTGGGGCATGGTAAAGATGTGCAGAGTATCGGCTTGATTTGCCGATAACAATCCGCACATGATCAGAATGATAGCTAATAGTGCGGTTCTCATGGAGTTCCTCCCTGTGGGATTCTAAATGTTTGGTTGCGTTCTTTGCCCACAGATACGATTTCTATGGGCAGTTCGATGGTATCTTCAATCGCCTGCAGATAGATTTGAGCGTTCACAGGCAAATCCTCAAGTTTGCGGATGTTGCTGATATCTTCATCCCAGCCATCAAAGCTCAGATACACTGGTTCGGCCTTAGCCAGAAGCAGATGATGCGAGGGCACCTGAGTAAGTAACTTGCCATTAATGCGATAAGCAACGCAGAGCTTGAGCTCCGGAATCCCGGATAGCACGTCCAGCAAGGTAAGCGCAATGCTATCAAGAGCATTGAGCCGGGCAGAATAAGCCGCCAAAATAGCATCAAAATAGCCAATTCGGCGTGGCCGTCCGGTGGTGGCTCCAAACTCATTCCCCTGAATACGAATCCTATTTGCCAGATCACCAAATAATTCAGTGGGGAAAGGCCCTTCTCCCACCCGAGTGCAATAGGATTTATAAACCCCAATCACTTTGTCCAGATGCCGGGCGGAGAAGCCACTACCAATGCCAATCGCATCAACAATGGTGCTAGATGAGGTTACATAGGGATAGCTGCCCCAGCTTCGATCCAGAAGTGTGCCCTGAGCTCCTTCAAAGAGAATTTGTTCATCTCTTTGCCGGGCTTCGTGTAAGATGGGTTCTACTGCTTTCACAAAAGGTTTCAGTATTTGCCAGGCGGCTTTGAGCTTTGCAATCAGCTGTTCCATTTCTTCCCTGGAAAGCTCCAGATTGTGGTAGGCATAAAGCTCTCGGATCCGTTTTTTGAGATAGGTGGGAAACTTCAGATCCAGCATGCGGATTCCGCTGCGGGCTGTGAGATCTGCATAAGCCGGGCCGATTCCTCTGCCGGTGGTGCCAATCTTCGCAGATTTCAAGCGGCTTTCGGCCTGCCTGTCCATTTCAGTATGAATAGGTAAAACGATTCCGGCGCGCTCATCAATGACCAGCCGGTTGTTTATCTCTACACCACTGATTCTGAGAGCTTCAATCTCATCGATAATGCTGAAGGGATCAATCACTACTCCACAACCAATCAGGCATTGCGTCTGAGGATACATAATCCCTGAAGGAATCGTGTGAAACACATGTTTCTTTCCGTCCACAACAATCGTGTGTCCAGCATTGCTGCCACCCTGAAAGCGAACGACGTAATCCGCATCTTCACCAAGATAATCCACAATCTTGGCTTTCGCTTCATCACCCCACATACAACCTAATACTGCTACTGATGACATATCAAGCTCCAGATTTATTTAGGACTCCAATCAATTATCCCAAAGCTCTTTTGTCAATCTAAATCTTGAAGCTTATCCCTCAAAGAGCCGCTTCGGCTGGATGTGCTTTGTCACAATACCTGGTTTTGTCCCGTGATTCACGCGAGATGTCGAATCAAGCGTCAAGGATGACGCTTCCACACCCGATGCTTCACCCCTGTTTCAGCACTACATCACCCCATAATCCTCCCTTGCCATGCGGAGATTATGGGGTGATGTAGTGCTGAAATGGGGCTAAACCCGGGAGGAGGGAGCATAGGCATGGAGTCTCTGGATAAGATTGAGAAAATACTTGACTTCATGTATTAAATCCTGATACTTGCAATTATCGGCAATTTAGAGCCATAGATTAACCAAACCAGGAGATTTGATGGGGCCCATTACCGAACATAACCTGATGTTGTTCTTGATCCAATTTGGAGTCCTGCTCGGTATTTGTAAGCTTGTGGGATACTTCTTTGTGCGGATGAAGCAATCCAGCGTAACTGCGGAAATCCTGGTAGGCATTATTCTGGGTCCGGCAATCCTGGGTAAGTTTGCTCCCGAGCTTCATCACTCTCTCTTTCCGGATGATGCTATTCAACGCTCCATGCTGGAAACCATCGCCTGGTTTGGCAATTTCTTTCTATTAATGGAAGCAGGTCTGGAGATCAATTTTTCCCGGGTCTGGCAGCAGCGCGGTGAGGCTATCAAGCTCTCCATGGTGGACCTGATCTTGCCAATTCTCTTATGTTTTGGTCCCATTTTCCTCTTGCCCTCACACTATCTGATAAACCCTTCACATCGTGTGATGTTTGCCCTGTTTGTAGCTGCCGTAATGACCATCAGTGCGTTACCGGTAGCCATCCGCGGGATGCGGGATCTGAATATCCTGAAGACCGATGTGGGTTTTCTGATCCTCTCTGCACTCACCATCAATGATATCGCAGGCTGGGTGTTTTTCACAATCATTTTGGGTGTTTTCGCCCATGGCAGTCTTGAGCTTGGCTTCATTACCCGCCTGATCGTGTTAACGCTAAGTTTTACGGCGATATCCCTGATCTTTCTGCGGCGGCTGGTGGACAAAATCATCACTTTCATCCATACCAAAATCGGTGATAGCACCGGTCTCAAGATCACCTTTATCATGGTGGTGGGAGCGCTGTTTGGAGCGATCACTTTGAAGATCGGGATCCATTCTCTTTTTGGTTTCTTCATCGCTGGCACAATCCTAGGCGAGGCTACGCATATCACAGAAAAAGATCGCTTTGTGGTCAATCGCCTGGTATATTCGATTTTTGTGCCGATCTTCTTTGCCAACATCGGCTTACATCTGAACTTTATTACGAATTTTGATTTACCCCTGGTTCTGATGATATCGGCAATCGGAATCTCAGCCCGCTATATTGCCGCCCATATCGGGTCACGCTGGGCTAAGCAGCACAAGACAAACCTGAATGTAATCGCCATTGCCCATACTCCCGGTGGCGAAATGCACATTGTAGTAAGCATGCTGGCTTATAGCGGGGGCTTGATCACAGAACGCATCCTGGTTAGCATTATCTCAGCTTCGCTACTTTCGACAATCATCTTTGGCCCCTGGCTCTCCTCAGCAGTGCGTAAGCTGCGCAAAAGCCTCTTTGATGTTTCCTTTACGGAATCCGATGTGCAGCTTGAGGCAGATTGCACAAATCAAAACGAGATGCTGCAAGAACTCAGCCGGATAGCTGCTAAACGCACCGATCTTGATGTTGAAACCCTGTATCACGAGATGTTGATCAGAGAAGAACAAATGAGCACCGCCATGGGTAGAGGAATCGCTATCCCCCACGCCAGGGTGGAAGGTCTGGAAAAATCATATGTGTTTGTAGTGCAAAACCGCGTAGGTCTGGATTGGGACAGCCCGGATGGTTTGCCGGTGCGCCTGCTGATCCTGATCATTAGCCCCAAAGATTCA
>Ga0265294_10008306_pt1 | contig 12149 bp, 8 predicted proteins | sample MunlanPumphouse3_FD_192504 | JGI IMG/M metagenome (GOLD analysis project Ga0265294, IMG submission 192504) | Groundwater microbial communities from a municipal landfill in Southern Ontario, Canada - Pumphouse #3 | ecosystem: Environmental > Aquatic > Deep subsurface > Groundwater | place... | reverse complement strand
TGAGTCTTACGGGAAATATCCTAAAGCCTATTTTATAAAAGTGTAAGCGATCTGATATTCATTCAAGTGTTTACTGTAGGGGGCACCCGGAAATGGGCTGCCAAGCTCCTGCTGATATTGAACTTAATAAGCCTCATGGACTTCAAAAGCCGGCGTGTAATTATGCACGGCCTTGAAGTCCAAACCGCCCATAAGATATTAAATAAGTGATAGTTTAGTTTATGCGCTTTTAACTCCAATGCCTCAATTGGGTTAAAAGATCGCAGAATAATCCGGGCATGAGGCAAAGATCCATACTACAAGGGTGGTGGATGGACATAGCTACGATCAAAAGCTCACCAAACCGAGATCATGTGCCAAAATATCTACCATATATGAATGTGCAACGGTTTCTTTAAGTATTTAGAAACAAGTATAACTATGTTACATTGTGCACAATTATCCTCAATATTGTGATCGTAAGGTCCAAAACTTATCTAAGCCACGCTTGACATAAATTAATATCTTCAGCAATGTGACCTTAACTACTAAAATGTTCTCAAGGGGATAACATGATAACTGTATATATAAATGGTCAAGCCACTTCGGTGTTGAAAAATACGAAGGTTTTGCATGCGTGCACAAAAGCCGGATATCCTGTGCCACATCTTTGCTATCATGAAGATTTGCCAGCTTTTGGCAACTGCGGAGTGTGCATGGTGGAAGTTAACGGTCGCACGGTAAGAGCTTGCTCCACTCCTTGCGAAGAAGGAATGCAGATTAAAACCACCGGTAAAAAGCTTTTGGATTTGAGGCGGGAAGCTCTAGAAATAATTCTTTCCAACCATCCCAATAACTGTCCCGAGTGCATCAAAAATGGACGGTGCGAATTGCAGGATTTGGCTCAGGAACTAGCGATTCGCCACATGCACCTAAAAAAAGTAAAACGGAAATATAAGGGACGCGACGAATCCTCGCTAGCGATAACTTTGGATCCATCTTATTGCATCCAATGCGGACGCTGTACTTATGTATGCAATGAGATTCAAGACGTTCATGCTTTGCAAAGCAGCGATCGTGGATTTGAAACCTATGTAGGTCCCACTTTTGATCGTTCTCTGGAGGAGAGTGAATGTGTAAAGTGTGGTCAGTGCAGCGCTTATTGCCCGGTTGCGGCTATCTATGAATGTGACGATTCGGATGCCTTGTGGGCAGCATTGGACAATCCGGATTTGGTATTGGTGGCCCAAGAGGCACCGGCGGTTAGAGTGGCTTTGGGGGAAGAATTTGGTTACAAACCCGGTACGAATGTTAAGGGCAAGATGTACACAGCCTTACGTGAACTAGGTTTTCAGTATATCTTCGATACAAATTTCGGAGCAGATCTTACCATCATGGAAGAGGCAACGGAATTTGTGCACATCTTTAAGAATCATCCGGAAAAGTTTCCCCTCATCACAACTTGCTGTCCATCATGGGTAGATTTTTTAGAGAAGTTCCATAGTGATCTCATTCCTCAATTTTCTTCTTCCAAAAGCCCGCATCAGATGGTGGGGACTATGGTGAAGACCTATTGGGCACAAAAGAAGGGAATTGATCCGAATAAGATCTTTCTGGTATCTGTAATGCCATGTACAGCAAAGAAGTATGAAATTGAACGCATGGAAGATATGTATGCCAGTGGACACAAGGACGTGGATCTTACCATCACTACCCGCGAGCTGGCACGCATGCTTAAAACCAGAGGAATAGATTTGGCAAAACTTGAAGATGGCGCTGTCGATAATCCCTTGGGCGAATATAGCGGAGCGGGAACCATCTTTGGCGCCACCGGTGGAGTGATGGAGGCTGCATTACGCACGGCATACTACCTGGCAACAGGTTCGGAATTGCCAAGTCCGAAAATAGATTTTGTGCGTGGGTCTAAGGGAATCAAAAAAGGCAAGATTGAGATTTTAGGCAAAGAAATCCGCATCGGAGTAGCATCCGGATTGGGTAATGTGAGCAAACTCATGAATGAGATTCGCACTGCCAAAGAAGCAGGGAAAGAACCACCTTATCACTTTGTGGAAGTAATGGCGTGTACCGGCGGTTGTGTAGGTGGAGGCGGACAGCCCTACCGTAGCACAAACAGAGTGCGTGCCGCGCGAGCCAAAGGATTGTATAAAGAAGATGAACATGCCGAACGTAGGGAATCGCACAACAATCCCTCCATCCAAAACCTATATAAAGATTTTCTTGGTGAGCCAAACAGCGCCAAGGCGCGTAAGCTATTACATACCAGCTATATTGCTCGCCCAATGAAGATTAGTAAAGAAGAATAAATGGAAAAACAGGATAAGAGCCTAATCTATCCGCTATTTATACCAATGCGGGGTTGCCGGAGTGCATGCGTTTATTGCAATCAACATAAAATAACCGGAGCCGGGGCTTTTAACCTGCAGGAAGCAAGAGTAGAGGTAGCGGCTTTTATTGAACGAAACTCCCCAAAGCCAAAACAAGTAGCTTTTTATGGGGGAACTTTTACTGCTCTACCAGTAAATGAGCAAATAGAGTATCTCTCTGCCATGCAAGAAGTTCTGGAAGATGGGGATGGCTTGCGGATTAGTACGCATCCAGCATATATTGATGAGATTACACTTAATCGCTTGCGAAATCATCGGGTAGCTACTATCGAGCTGGGGATTCAAGACTTTTGTGATGAGGTATTGAATGCAACCGGAAGAAATTATACTTCAGTTCAAGCAATTCAGGCAGCGAATGCTGTGCGTAAAGCCGGATTTGAAATGGGAGTGCAATTGATGCCCGGTCTTCCGGGTAGCAATATCAAAAGCCACCGGTACAATTTACAGGTTTTAAGTGAATTGAGGCCGGATCTGCTGAGGTTGTATCCCACAATTGTAATTAGAGACACAAAGCTCGAAAAGATGTATTTGGAAGATAGATATCAACCGCTAAGTCTAAAATCAGCCATAGATATTTGTGCAGATTTTACAAAACTATGTAAAGCCAATAACATTCGAATCATCAAATATGGTTTGCCGTCTAACTTGAATATAAGCGAGGTGGTAGCCGGACCATACCATCCAGCGTTTGGAGAATTGGTTAAACAAGCGCTTCTACGCCGTGAGATAGAGCACAATCCGTCTCGTAAACAACATCTAACTACTTGCGAATTGCAATTACTACGTGCCCATAGGGCTCTTGAACTAAGCCTTTGAAACGGATTAATTACGGCAACACAACATTAAAATACTCGGCTTGCACGCCGGAGTGAAGGAAGTCCTATGAAAGCTTTTATTGTATTGGCACTTGGCATCTTACTTATTCTTGTAGCCTGCACAGTGGAGAAGCCATCCTTGCCCACATGGGATGTAGATTTGGCGATTCCACTTATAAACGAGGAGTATTTCATATCCGATCTCGTCGATAGCGTGAATATCGTGATTGGAGATAATCAAGTGCTGCATCTCATAGGTTCTGGAGAAGTAGATACTCCTGAAGTTGGCACAGTGGAAATGCATCCCAATTTGGATGAACAGGTACCGCTTATCTCCGGTATGGATATTACGGAAGAGATTGGTTTTATAGATAGCGGAGGGTCAGCAGAACTAAGTTATGGGAAGTTTTCATCCGGAATAATGAGAATACGTTTTAGCAATGTAGTACCGCAGACTGAAGAATTGCGCATTACATTTACTGATATTAGCACAATAGATGGAAACCCCTTGCAAGTAACTTATGATGACAATGAGGAATGGCAAGATATAGACCTAACTGGTTGCGTGATTGGGGAGTTGGATAGTCCCGACATTCTAACCGATCTGGAAGTATCGATATTTGCAAGCTCGTCTTTACCAGATGGTACTCCTCTTGCGCTGTTTGATATAGAGTTAAGCGGAGCTTTGTTGTTTGAAGTATTTCAAGGCATTCTTCACGACTTTGAAATTGCTTTGAATAACTATTCTTCAAGTATCGATATCGATTATCCAAGCAATGTGGATGAGGCTATCACGCTAAGCGATGCGCATCTGGAAATAGATGTTACCAATAATATAGGCTTTGATTGCGAGTTTATAGGCTTTTTTGAAGCTAGAAGAGGTGACGTGGTAGAAAGAAAGCAGATTGTGGACCCTAATGGAAACAATTATCGCATCAGTGCGGCTAATTCTGAAGGAGCGGTGGTAACGAGCTTGATTTTTGATGAAGGACTCAGCAGGCTAATGCAAATTATGCCCGAAAGTATTCAGATTGTAGATGCTATGTTTTTAGTGGATTCAGCATCCGGAGCGGGAACTCTGCGAGAAAATGATACGCTTGTGGCAAACTATGTTTTAGATGCACCGTTCCGCTTTACTCTTCACGAATCCCCCGTGATGGTGGAGGATGCGATTAAGATCAATATAAGCGAAGATAATAAAGAATACATCTCCGAAGACCTTCAATCTGCCAGTTTGGAGTTTAAGGTATGGAATAAGATTCCGGTGGGAGGTAAGGTAAAGGCATATTTTAGTGTAGATGAGGAGATCGATCCGGAAGACAGTCTGAGCTATGCTTTCTATAAAGAAATTGAGGTGGCTTCAGCTCAAAGTGCTCCAGATTGGCAAAACGACTTGGAACCTCTTGTTTTAAGCAAACAAGAGTTGGATTTCTTTAGTGGAGAACAGATCTATCTTAAATGGGAATTTATCTTTGAGGCATCTCAAGGTTTAGTGGAAATCACAGCCAGTAGTGCAGACTTTATGGCAATCAAAAGTACGCTGCGTGGCAAACTGAGAATTAATGGATCGGAGTTGTAAGATGAAGAAGATAATTAGCTTTGCAGTAATTAGTATAATGGCAGTATCTGCTTTTGCCACACCTTCTGCCAAATCATTCTTCTTTGCCGATAGCTATATGCTTCGTGCCAATGGAGTTGAAGCAAACTACTGGAACCCGGCAAAACTCAGTGCCAACAATGATAGCGATATTTGGCTACCTCTGGGGAATAGCGGCGTTCAGATAAGCAATAATGCCCTAGATTTGGATACATACAATTTCTTTGTTAGCGCAGATACTCTAAATGCAGAAGGCAAAGAGCGCATCCTTAAAGATATGGATGGTAGCATAGATTTCAACTCGACCGCCAATATCAGTTTGATTGGCGTAACGATGGGTAACACGGCTATTTCGGCGTCTGGTCACTTTCACGGCAAGGGAATGCTTTCTGAAGATTTTCTTCGCCTTGCCCTCTATGGCAATACCGAAGAGGAATACAGGTTTAACAAAGATACCAATAATGCCTCTGCGCTTTCGTATATTGATGTTACTTACGGAATTGGCGATATAATAGTACCCTATATACCAGAAAACATACCTCAGATAAAAGCTGGATTTGCCGCCAGCCTCCTTACCGGTATCGCTTGTGTAGAAACCCACAAGTTCGATGTTCTATTCAGGAGTACCGAAGATGAAGGAGCTAGCCTAGATTCGGATATAGAATTGCGCACCGGTGTGTTGGGAGCCGGGTTTAAGGGAATGTTGGGCTTATATAGCGAAATCACGCCTTGGCTTGAGACCGGTATTACCGTAGATAATATTGCGGGATTCATCAAATGGGGATTGAGCAAGGACATAATTCATTATTACGCTTCTGCCGATAGTGTTTATATTAGTAATGCCGATACGGATATTTTTACTCAGGGCAATGAACGCTATAAATCTGGAGCTTTTACCACTAATTTGGGCACTGAGATGCGTCTTGCCGCCTTGGTTAAGCACAAGTATGCCACTTTGTCTGCGGATTGGGTACAAGGATTTAGCAATACCGTTAACAGCAGCAAGGTCGGGCGCCTTTCTTTTGGGGCAGGTTTCATGCCTACCCCGTTCTTACCGCTTTCATTGGGTATTTCTTTACCGAACAGCAGCAATCCATTGAAAGTGTCTTACGGGCTTGGGCTTAAAAGTAAATCAAGCGAAATCAACCTTGCAATTCAAAGCTATGATAGCCTTTTTCCCGGATACAAATCTAAAGGTATTTCTTTTGGCACAGCCCTAAGAATTTGGTTCTAATGCTTTTTGTATTTGCAGCGATAATATCTTTAGTAATCACAGCGGTGCTGTATTATAAAAGCCGTCCTACGCAGGTGCGGAGGCGCCTGATTCTGCTTTTTGGCTTACGCTTTATTAGTTTATTTATCCTACTTGTGATATTACTTAGCCCCATTCTGTATTTTAGTAGGGAGCGCACAAAGCAGCCGATACTTCTTGTTATGCAAGACGTTAGCCATTCTATGGAAACTCAAACCGAAGGAATTAGCAAAGCAAAGAGCCTGTATGAGCCAATGTCACTATTAATAGCCCGGTATAAAGATGAAGGATACAAGATTGCTCAATATGATTTCGCCGATGGCATTGAGGGCGGAGCAGAGAATAGTCTTTTGGGCAAAAGCCTTCAAGAGATAAGCAAGAAAGAAGATATCAGCCAAATTCAAGCCATCCTTTTAGCTTCAGATGGATGGTTTAGGGATGGAGATTACAGTCTTGTATCTCGCTTAGGAATTCCGATACTGGCTCTTGCCGATACCACCAGTTATGTTTATGGGGATCTTTCAATCACCGGACTGCATACAAATCGCTATGCCTATCGCAATGAGAGCACAATATTAAGAGCCAAGGTACTTGCCACAGACTATAGTGGACCCGCAAAAGTAAATCTGTATCTGGCACAGAACCGCATTAGCAGCAAGAATTTGAATCTTGAATCGGGGGTTGAAGAGATTGCCGAGTTCGATTACAGGTTTCCTCAAACCGGCTTCTTTAACTACCGTGTTGAGGTAGAGCCACTTGATAAGGAACAGCGTTTGGGCAATAATGTCTATCCCGGTGCCATCGAGGTTTTATCCGAAAAGGAACACATTGTAGTTTTTAGTGATGCACCTGGTTGGGACAACAAGTTTATTTTGGATGCCGTAGCCTCAAATCCTCGCTGGCAAAGTATTTCGTATCAATTGCGTAACGGAGTTGTTTATCGAGGTGAAGAGCAAGTTACTCTTCCGGCAGATGAGCAACCTGTAGTGATTGTGATTATAAACAATGGCAATCTGCGCTTGGATGCTCAGTCCCGCCGCTATATTGAAGATAGGTTGAAACGTGGTGCAGGCTTACTATATCAAGGTTTGCCGATACTTGAGCTATCCGAATACCTACCGCTAATGCGCTCAAATATCATAAGCCCTTATCAGGGTTTTGTTCAGCTCAGTGATGCTGCAGAGATGTATCCTATGCTCTCGCCGTTGAAACGTGAAGTTAGCAAGCTTCCTCCTCTGGATTACTATTATACTTCAGTTGCGGCTGGGAGCGAGCTTTTAGCTGTGATGAACAATCCCCAAAAAACACCCGGCATTGCGGTTAGGCACAGCGCCAATTCCCGGGCACTTTCTTTTTGCTTCCTAAATTTGTGGCGATGGCAATTGCAAAGCAGCGATGCAGCTTATCAAAAGATGGTGGTTAATATCCTTACTTGGTTAAGCAACAAGGCATTAGGCAGCTATAGCGCTATCTATAAAAACAGCTATATGCAAGGTGAAAATGTAGTGATCCGCCTCAGGGCAGAAGACGAGATCCGCAGTCACGATTTGGATAAAAACCCCAAGATTAGCATTTTTGATGCCGATGGCAAGTTGTTAATTCAGGATTTTATGATTCGTTCCAATGAAGAATACACTTTTTCCACCGAGCTTTCGCATGCGGGCGACTATCGTTTTGAGATCAGTGAAGCAGCAAGTGATAAGAGCAGCAAAGGCAGTTTTGCCATTTCCGAAATGTCGGTTGAAGCGCGGGATTTTGGATTTAACCTACCATTGTTAGGATTCCTTGCCAATCAAAGTAGGGGAAAGATCATTCCCATTAATGAGATAGACAAGCATCAAGCTTTAGCTCCTGTGCTAAAGCAAGAGATTCTTAGACGCGAGATCAACCTCTATAAAATGTGGTATATTCCTGCTTTATTCATTCTCAGTTTCTGTTTGGAGCTATTTTTTCGCCGCAGATGGGGGCTTCTATAACATCAGCATTATTCATGGGAGGTAATAAATGTCACTATTTATCGTAATAATCGCAGGTCTTCTGATTGCCGGCATACTGGTATGGATGAAGGAATCTAAAAACACTTATGCTTTATTGAGTATTGCCTTTATAGTGGGCATCAGCATCTTTAGCATCTTCTTTTGGCAAAGCAGAAAAGCCGAAACCAGTCTGCGGGTAGTAGGGTACTCCAGCAAACTATTCAATTCGGACTTGGTTAAGTGGAATATCTCTCTGCAAAAAAGCGTAGGTAACGGCGAGCTGAATAGCGGATATAAGGCTATGAACAGAGACGTAAAAGCTTTTAGAGAGTATTTTATAGAACAAGGTTTGGATGAAGAAGAAATTAGCGTGCAACCAGTTTCCAGCTATCCCCGCTACGACAACTATGGTGCGATGATTGGTTACAACCTCAATCAGGAGATATTTGTTCTTTCAGATAAATTGGACAAAATAGAGGATTTAGCGCTTAATCCGGATTTTGTTGCCGAACGGGGCATGGTGCTATCTAACAGCCGTTTGGAATATCTGTATAGCAAACTTCCCGAGCTCAAGCAAGAGCTGCTTGCGGCTGCAACAGAAGATGCGTTGGCGCGCGCCAAAGAAATATCCGGATCTGCAAATACCAGTTTGGGTAAGATGCGTGAAGCCCGGGCCGGAGTATTTCAGATTACCGAGCCCTATTCCACAGATGTTTCGGATTATGGCATATATAACACCAGTACCCGCAAAAAGAGCATCAGCGTTACCCTTACGGCGTATTTTTATCTGAAGTAGTATCTTATTTGGTTTGAAACTACACAAAAATAGGCTGCCTCACAATGGGGCAGCCTTTCCTTAGCAACACACAGAAATTTAGAATCTGTATGTAAGACCGATATTTCCTGAGATGGAATTGGAATTGTATTTACCGGGCATATTGGTTGCCGTTTGTTCAGAATCTTTGATTTCACGTTCTGTGAACATCACCCATTGAGCATTGGCTTCGATGCCGATATTACCCAGATCAATACCCCAACCGATGTTGCTGCTAAATTTGTCGCTCACGTCGGAGAGAGTGGGCAATTGAGTTGCTTTGGGAATAGGTGTCTGATCGTAGAAGAAGCCCAAGCGATATTTATTCATACCCATCTGGTACTCGGCGCCAAGGCTTACGCGATGAGTGTTTTCCCATTTGAAGGCCAGCGGAACTTCCGCATAGGGATTATTGGGATCTGCGATAATGATGGGATCTTTGATTTTTACTTTCACTTCATCAAGGCTTTCCCACATGGTGTAAGCATAGTCCATGGTAAGGGTCAGATTCTCAAATTTGGTATAGGCGATGCCAATGCCGATATCTCCTGGGAGGTCCAGCGTGGCGTCGATATCAGATTTTCCCCCTAACTTCATGGCCGGAGTGCCATCAGGATTTGCCGGTGCCCAAAGGTGCATGCTGATATCACCTTCCATATCGATGGAACTCGGTAGTTTACCGGAAAGACCGATGGCGACGCAGCGCGTAGGTTTGAACAACACGCCCATATTTGCGCCAACGCCGATCCCGGTTCCTGAAAGGTCAATGCTCATCGGAGCTGCGGTACTGCTGCTGGGGAACTTCAATTGAGTAATATCAATAGTACCATACATTACGCTCATACCCATTCCCACCGAGAGATTGGGTAATACTTGGTAGGCAATTGAAGGATGCATATCAATCACGGCAATGCTGCTCATCATTTCTTCTTCGGGAAAGCTGGCAGCGTCATCATACACGTAAGGCGCACCGGGCATTTTGTAGGCATCCCAAGTAGTGCCCAAACCGTATGGCACATAAACGCCTAAGCCATATTTCAGACGCGGGTTTTTTGCCATAGTGAGGAAGGCATTGGGAAATGCCACCACTTTCTTGTTGGCTTCATATTCCTTAGCGGTAAATCCGGGAATGTTTGTCACGGTAGTGCCGCTGGGATCCCATTTGGCGGATGGCATAATGAAAGTACCGCCCAAAGAGACGGAATTTTCATCCATAAAGCCTAAGCCGGCAGGGTTCCAATACATCGCACTGGAGTCATCACTCAAACCACGGAAAGCACCGCCCATGGAAGTAGCTCTGGAGCCTACTCCGGTGAGGGCAAAGCCGCCGGCAAAAAGCTGTCCGGCTATTAATACCATACACATTAGAAGCGCTAAATTGCGAATTTGCTTCATAATTAATCTCCTTTAAAGATCATAATATTCGGATTTTTGAGATTTAACGGTGAATATTATTCAGTACTTGTTTCCCGTCAAGATAAATCTTGAACAGGACTCAATTTGAATGAGGAATCGACTTGTAACATAACAAAATGTGTTCATATAAGCGGAATGAGTGCTTTAATTTTTACAAGAGCTTTATCATCGTTATTCCAATCGGACTCCCCACTATATCTCAATCTAAAGATGAAGCAAGTTTTGTATGCGATGGCTTTAGTTTTTTAATACAATTCTGTGGCACTGCTTTTTTCCTTCAAATGATGCCTGCAGAATGTAAAGTCCGGAGGAAAGCTTGTGTTTTCCCAGCTCAATTTGCATCGCTTCAGCAGGACCTTTTGCCATATAGTTACCCAGAGTGTGAACATTTCTACCGCGAATATCGTACAGACTGATCTCCCAATTTCCTTGAGCAGGTGCTTTTATCCAAATCTTATCTGATACAGGATTGGGATATATTTTCAGCCCTGGCACCCCCTCCACCAGGTTATCTTCCAAAGCAGAGCCATTAGCTTCAGCTTCTTCCAGTACATAGAGCATACCGCCATTTAAAGTGCTAACATAGGCTGCGATGCCATATTCTGTGGTTTCCCATTGGTACAAATAATAATCTATATATGTGGATACATAGTGATAACTTACGCATAGGGCGGGAAAGGTTCCCAAAGGAATGGTAATATTTCCTTCAGAGAGCACCCTGCCGCTAACCGTGTAGGCGCCATAAGCCCATGTATGCGTGCCTTGCCAAGTTTTACCCAGCGTATGCGGCAAGCCATGCGGAATGCCGGGATTCCAAACCATATTGGGACTGCCGGTATAGCCCAAAGTGATGATGTCCGTACCATCATTCTGAAGATAAGAAGTGCCTTCATCATGGATTCCAATCACATACTGCGTGTATTGGCAGCAAAGGTTCGCAGTAGGAAAATCTGAGTGCCCATCATATTCGTGATAGCTATTATACACATAACCCGGCTCCGGCAGAGAAAAATCCCAGCTTTTACCGCTACCCTCGCTGAGATCCGTAGTGCTTTGAATCCAATTACCTTGTTTATAATTCCTCTCTGCACCGGGATTGAAGCCAAAATGGGCTTGTTCGATGCAGAGCGCACCAAATTTAGTAGCAAGCAATACAAGCATTAATAAATAAACAAACTTACTCATCGTCACCTCTGGTGCAAAATACTTGCAAGCAGCCAAGCTGTCAATAAATTCTGCGGCATCAAATCTGTCTGTAAGAACCAAGAATCCGCCTTTTATGCATGCGACAGCTCCAAGGCTTAATCTCACCATTAGCGTATGTTCATCTTTAGATCTTCCCGTCTCACCCGATGATCTCGAGGTGAACCAGATGTAACCATAGCCTGATTTAGTAGAAGTGAATTGGGTATGGCACTTGGGATGGAGGGGAACGTGGAAATAACCCCAATTGAGGCATTGGAGTTCAAAGCGCATAAACTAACTATCACTTATTTAATATCTTATGGGCGGTTTGGACTTCAAGGCCGTGCATAATTACACGCCTGCTTTTGAAGTCCATGAGGCCTATTAAGTTCAATATCAGCACGAACTTAATTGGCCTCATGAACTCCAATAGCATTGTTCAGGATAACAATAGCATTCTGCTTTACAGCTGGTAGCCAATTGTAGTTTTTGTTGTCTTCAGATTACACAGATTATTAATAGTATAGAAAGTTGAGTTCTGGGGGTTATGCTTGTTTTAGAGCTTTTCGGAAGCACAATCCAAGTGTAATTTTCTGTTAATGAAGATGTAATTTTTATATTCTGATTTGGGTTAAATTATTTGTATCTCGAGTTGATCAATTTGTGCATTAACTCTTTTTTTCGCTAGCTCTACATACTCCGGGTTTATT
>Ga0265294_10008305_pt1 | contig 12149 bp, 11 predicted proteins | sample MunlanPumphouse3_FD_192504 | JGI IMG/M metagenome (GOLD analysis project Ga0265294, IMG submission 192504) | Groundwater microbial communities from a municipal landfill in Southern Ontario, Canada - Pumphouse #3 | ecosystem: Environmental > Aquatic > Deep subsurface > Groundwater | place... | reverse complement strand
AGATATACCTAAATTTGTAGAGACTTTTACTACTGATCTTGTAACCGGAGAAAAAGATATTACCGGTTTGGAATGGGGGAGCTATAATTTTGCGATAGATCCTCCGTGGTGCCTGGTCTCAACCAACCCTCCCACTCCGCTTATGGTTAATCCTGGAGAGACGTCTTATGTGGTAATCGATACTTGTCACCCCTAATATGAAAAAAAACATCCGACAAAAAGGGTTCACTCTGATTGAAACTATCATTGCGATGGCTATCTTCAGTGTGCTTATGCTTGCGGTTGCCACTCTCTTTACTTCTCTTTACCGTCAGCAAAGTGCCAGTATTGGGATGATCCAAAGGACAGCTGCCGCGAACCGGTTTATTAAAACGATCAGTAAAGAAATACGGGAGGCTAGTAATGGCGTGGGCGTGGGTTCCCTTTGGGTCACAGCAGGAGAGAACTCATTGACATTTTATTCTGATGTGAACGGAGACGGTCTGGCGGAGAAAATTTCTTATACTTTGGCAGAAGGCGAGACTGACTTGAAGAGGACGGTGGTAGAGCCGGGGAGCTCTCCGTATTATGCTACGGAAGGCGAGACTTCTATTGTCTGTGCCGAAGTCCAAAATGGTACTACGCCGATTTTTACTTATTATGACGAAAATTATGTGGGAATAGGTGACCCTCTAACGCCTCCCATCAATTTCGTCCAGGTCAGATTAGTGGGTGTTTCGCTGAACCTGAATTCTCTAAATAAACAAAGTTCTTATCCTCTGCATGTGGAAACGAAGATTCACCTTCGTAATTTATAAGTCATGAGAAGGTTCACGATTCTTTTTTTAGGCGTGGGGTAGCAGAAAATGGTTGTAATTTTTTCTTACATAATTAAGACGCAAATATGCCAAAGAAACTAAAAATATCAGTCCAAGGAGGTATGATTACACCGACGCTGCTGGTGCTGCTGGCAATATTTTTCGTGTTTGCCATAACTATCATGAGTTGGTCTCTCCAAGAGAGAAAGGACGTTCTTCGGGAATCGCGCAATACAAAAGCGCTTCAGCTCGCTGAAGCGGGTGTGGATTATTATAAATGGCATTTGTCGCATGATGAAAATGATCATAAGGATGGCCATACCTGGTGTTGCGGTGATGATGACGGTGACGGTGTGGGCGATGACGCTCTTACTCTGGAGGACTGCGGTGGTGTTTGCGGACCTTATACTACGGAATATCGGAATTGTAATGATGTGGCAATAGGTAAATATTCGCTAATGATTACTCCCCCCTCGTTAGGCTCGACAGTAGTGGGGGTAGAATCGACAGGTTGGGTATATGAGGACAACAGCGTAAAAAAAGTTGTAACTTCGCAACTTGGAAAAAAGTCATTGGCGAGATATAGTTTTCTTTCCAATTCTTCGATTTGGATAGGAGAAGGAGAATCAACTTCAGGACCGTTCCATTCCAACAAAGGAATCCGTTTCGATGGTGATTGTAATGCGTCGGTCACTAATGCCTCTCCAGACTATCTGTATAGGGATTATGATGAAGACGATAATATAATTTATGTTCTGCATGATGGAATTTGGGGGTTAGCAGAGGATGATCCGTGCGGGCAATATTGGAACTATCCGGACTCTCCTGTGGATTTCTCTCTTTTTACCGTGGATATGGCTAGTATAAAGAAGAAAGCGGAAGATTCTGGAATTTATCTTCCCCAATTTAACCGTTCGGTATTCCATTCGGTATTCCATCCTGGTCGGGGGTATAAAATAGTATTCAGAGACGATGGGAAAGTTGAAGTAACTGCCATCAGATCTTTTTTTACTTATGATTATTATGACGGTGGTTGGAAAACTGACGACGAAGAGATAAATAAGTTGTGGCCAACTACAGAGGAAGTGTATGACCTGCCGGAGAACGGACTGATTTTTGCGCAAGATGATGTCTGGGTTGAGGGTACGGTCAAAGGCAAGGTCACTGTGGTGGCGGCAAACCTTGAATTGACTCGCCCCAATTTTGCTAAAATAACAATCAATGATAATATTACATATTTTGTACCCGATGGATATCCAGACGACTATCGTGACGGAAACAGTTCTTTGGGGCTTATGGCCGAAGGTAATGTATTAGTACCGGGGTACTCGCCGACCAATCTGAGAATTGATGCGGTTATGCTATCTCAAAATGAGCATGTTTATAGGAGGAATTATGGCGGGGAAGTCAATGGAGGAGGTCTGTTGAACAAAATAACCGTCTATGGAGGAATTATAACTAATAAATTGTGGACTTGGAGTTATTCTTACAATAATATTCTTTATGACGGATATACTTTTACGGAGACTATATATGACAATCACCTTACCTATGGTCCGCCACCGTCATTTCCGACGGATGAAAATTTTGATGTCTTATCTTGGTCGGAAAAAAAATAGTCCAAAAATAAATTTTGTGTTAAAATATAATCAGATTATGACTTCACTATTTTTCTTATGTCGATTTTCAATGATAAAATAAATCCGTTCGGTCTCGACTTCAGTGATCGGGCGGTTAAGGTGGCGCAGCTAGGAGAGAAAGATGGTAAATACTTTTTGCGCGGATGCCAGCGCGAAGAAATTCCGCAGGGCATTATCGAAGAAGGGGATATCAAGAATCCGGCAGAGCTGGTGAAATATATCAAACTGGCAATGGCTAAGGCCGCACCTCAGGCTATCCGGTCCAAATTTGTTATTTATTCCATTCCTGAGACCAAGGGGTTCATTCGGGTCATCAAGATTCCATATGAGAAGAAAGATGATTTGGAATCTGCAATATTTGCGGAAGTGGAGCAGCTGTTTCCAGTGAGCCTGGAGGAGTCTTATCTTGATTGGCAGGTTTTGGGCGGCAAAAAAGAGAGCGAAGAATATCTGGAGGTTCTGGTGGCAGTGGTACCACAGGTGGTCGTGGATTCTTATTCCGAAGTCTTATCGATGGCAGGATTTCGCCCGGTGGCGGCGGAGATAGAATCCATCGCGATATCACGTAGCCTCGTCAATGAAAAAGTGTCGCAAAAGCCTATGCTTATCATCGATCTGGGGAAAGACCGGACGGGTTTTATCATATACAAGAGTCCGGCGGTGCAATTCACGGCCAGTATCCCGGTTTGCGGCAAGGAATTCAATAAAGCGATTGCGAGACAACTGGATATCAGCGAGGAAGAGGCGGAGGTGCTCAAGTACAAATGCGGGCTGAGCACGCGCGGAGAATGTCAAAAAGTATATCGGGCGATGGATTCCAATCTGAATGAAATGATGGGCTATATCGATAGGCTTTTGGGTTACTATCATGAACATTTCACGGAGGAATCCGATATCGCCAAAGTTATCATATGCGGCGGTGAAGCGCGACTGAATGGCATTAGCTCATTGCTGTCCCTCAAAATTAAAAAAGAGATTGAGAAAGGGAGCCCATGGGTGAATATCATCAGCAGTGTACAGGAGATTCCTGCCATCTCGCGCAATGATTCCATGGTTTTCGTGACGGTATTAGGGCTGGCGCTGCGGGGCGTAGAAAAAGACGATACAATATAAAAGCTACTATTATGATAAGAATAAATCTGCTTTCTCCTTTGGACAAAGAAAATCTGAAATGGGAGAAAATAAATAATCTGGCGCTCAAGAGCATTATCTGGGTACTTTTGGCAGTGGCTATTTCGGTCGGGGTTTTTCTCTGCTCAGTTGAATATCTGAAGACGAAAAAGGATGCAGCTGCGGCCGAGCTTGCCAATATTGAGAGCTTGCCGGCGACGCAGGAGGTGGATACCATCGAGAAGAGCCTTACGCAGAGCAAAAGTAAAGTGGAGGATATATATGCTATCCAAATCGGACATGTAAGCTGGACCACACTTTTTGAAAACATTGCGGGTCTTATTCCCGCTGGGGCCAGGTTGACGGATATTGCCGTGCAAGAAGAAGTTGCTGCTGCTTCTACTTCCTCTCGAAAGAGTCAAGAAACGCTTGGGGTGACGAAAGTTGCGCAGAAAACCGTCAAAGCGGAAGATGCGAAGATTAAGATACAAATCAGCGGTGAAGCTAAGACACGTGAGATACTACTTGCTTTGGAAGGGAATCTTAAGAGCTCGGATTTGTTTTTTGATTTGCAATACGATACCAAGAACTATGTGGAATCCACTGATATAGAATTCAAGTACACTTTTTATATTTACAAGCAGAAACTATTAAAATAAAAATCCGTTCAAAAATCCTATGAATGAAATAAAGAAAAAATTCACTTTGAATATCTCGATTGCGATTCTGCTTGTCTTAGCTTTCATATACATCGGTACGGAATATCTGGCGAAAGATGTAGAAACTTATAGCGGGCAGATCGTATCGGACAGGCAGGCGGCTTCTTTGCAAAAAGCTAAGATTGCTCAGCTGCCGGAGCTCAAGAAACAATATGAAGAGAACTCGGTCAAAATAAATGAGATTTTCGAGACCGTCATCGACAAGGAGCACATTGTAGATTTCATCAAAGAGTCGGAAGAGACCGCGAGCAGAGACAGGGTGAAACTCAAAATCAAGACTACGGCGACACAGGCAGTCACGGCTGTCGGAAAAGACAATGTGACAGGAGGTGTTTCTCTCACCAGTAGCAGTTTTAATTTTACAGTGGGCGGGAAATTCGACAATGTAATGCGTTTTTTGGGCGAGATGGAAAATTTCAAATACTGTTTGGATATCGAGAATGTGAATATGACTTATGATGATTTTGATGAAAATAATAAAAACATGATAATACTTACTTTCGATGTAAAGCTTTATCAGGAAGATAGCCAAAAATAATGGATATAAAAAAAATAAATTTCAATTTCAAATTGAGCGATATCAAGATTACCGATGAAATCAAGAAAAAAATATTCGGTACATTGGAGAGAAATCTGCGACTGATCCTGCTCGTTTTTGTGGGTGTCACGACCATTTATTCCTTTAATATCATCTTCAAAAAGGCCTATGTGGAAATCGTCTATATCCAATATCCGGGGTATAAAAACACGATTATCGAGGGCAAGGATAAAACTATGTTAGAAGAGATTATACAGGTTATCGGTGATCGTAAGGAGAATTTGGCGAATTCGGAAAACAAGCTTTATGCCGATCCTTTCAGTTTCCGGGAGAATGTAAGTCTGCAGCCGATAGTTGCCGTAGAGGGCGAGGATGAAGATGTGCCGGAAGTTATAACTGGAACCGACGGTGAAGATAAAACGGAGATTACGAATAAAACCAATAGTACCGCCGTGGACAGAGAAAGCAAGAGCGTTTTGGTAGAAGAGAAAGAACAATAGTATGAGACAGGGGTTATAGTCGGTAACTTATTGTGACGGTTCAATATTCGAGGTCTGACCTTTTAAATGAATGAGGTCAGGCCTCTGATTGACTTCTCCGGATTTGTCTGGTATACTCTGAGGGTGAAAAACTTTTACTGTCCCCGTAGTTCAGTGGATAGAACGGGAGCCTTCTAAGCTCTTAACGTGGGTTCGATTCCTGCCGGGGACACAAAAATAGATTATAGGCTTAAAATGGAAATGGTAGTCGTTTCTGTTTTTTTGTTAACTTGATTGTCTATAGTTTCTGACTTATAATGAGAGTAGGTTAAATTGATGAATTTATCAATATGGGACAAGGTCTGGAAAATTTACTGCTGATAATAGCTTTTTTTGCTATAGTTTTTATTGTGAGTCTGATAGAGGTGTTGGTTTTTTAAGGCGATAATAAGGACGTAAGATTCTGCTTCTTTATAGGGTAAAAATAATACGATATTCATTATTTTTTCCGTTGGGGGGGGTCTGCGCTAAAGACTACGGCGTAACGAAGCGGGGTGAGAGGAAAGAATAGTAAAACATTAATCAAAAAAGAGCCGCATGGGCCCTTTTTTTGTTTGTGGTTGAACTATATTTAGTTGGCTTCATCCAATTTTTCCAGTTCTTTCGTACCTTCCGCCAATCCTTCCATCTGTTCTTGGTCGCTGCGCAGTAGAAAAGTCTCCAATTCTCCGATGTGCTCTTTCTTCTCTTTGAGAATATTATGAAAGACGGCCTTGGCCTTTGTGTCTTTGCTGACGAAGGCGAGCTGTTCGAAGAGATTGACTGAATCCAGTTCAGAAATAAGTGCGATACGGAGAATCTGTTTCTCTGTATCTTCATTATTCGGTTGTGATAGATCAAATGGGTTGATGGAAAGCATATTTAGTTCTTATTTATTATGAATCCATTATATCATATTTTAGGTTTAATCGTAATCTATCGTGCCGGTAAAAACATCAGGGCTCTGACTTTATAAAGGCACAAAGTCAGGGCTTTCACGGTTTCGGCCTACTTCCAGTTTAAGCTTTTTATCATAACCAAAAGTTTCAATACGACGCATTCTGATTCCTGTCTACAAAAGAAGTGGCGTTAACATAAGCGAAGCATTATTGTTGTGCGGGGTGTGAGAGGACTGTCTGCTGTCCATAGTTTCAGTATCACTGACGTCTTTTTTTATTAAGATGTGAATCATCAGTCCTTTGTCTATTTAACATACCCTCCCTCTCACAACGTTATAACTAAAGCCATAACGGTCCTTCCTCCTCGAGAGGGGATTTTTAAATCCAAACTCATCTGGAATCAAATATACTATGGGAAGTGCAGGCGCATGGGCTTCTTGTGGAAAAACGGCGATTTGCGTGTTTATCGTATTTTTTGTATAATGGAGTTATCAAAATATAACAAAAAGGATTTATATGGAGGAGTTTTTATCGCAGATGATTTAATAAACCAAGAAATTAACAAAAAGAGGACTTTATGCTTCAAACCAAGACAAGCGTTGATTTTGGAATATGAGGACGGCGTGCCAGTAAAAAAAGGACAATCGCTATTATTCCCTCAATCCCAGAACACCTAAAAACACTTTATTCTTTATTTACTTGCTTTTCGCAAGTATTTTTTTACAATCAAAAACTCACCGGCGTCAGCCGGTGAGTGCGTTTAGAGCGATAGCTCTCTCATAAGGATAATATTATGATTATCTGATCATCATTTCCTTACATCAACATAGTTCCGAGACTGTGTCATCTTGAACTTGTTTCAGTATCTTCTTTATATTACGTAATATAACGAAGATTCCGCATCAAGTCCGGAATAACGAAAAAAGAAATCAATATACCATGAAAAAACAAATACAAAGTTACGATAAGCATTAAGCCACACAACGAGTAGATTCTAATCGGCAGTTCTTGTTCAAGTAGCGGGCGTAGATCTCTTAACAGATACTCTTGGCGTTTTAGTCGGGAGTATGATCATTGTGCTTTTACGGCAGGCAATCGCATAGAAGCGGATTATTGTTTAATCCCAAAAAAAGTACGGTCGAGATGACCGGTTTATATAATAAATGTTCCAGGGCTATGAAACCGTAAAGGTCAGCACGGTTTTGTATTCGCCTTCTTGCTGGTTGCCGGGCACGAATTGGTCGAATTTAATATTTTTGATAGTGAAGATGCCGTTGCCGTTCTTTTTGCTCGCAGTCGCGATATTTATGGTCTGTACGTCGGCCGTAAATGAGGCGGTTACGCCCTGTTTGATGCCATCTGTGGGATCGGAGGATTCTATGGATATTGCATCTAAATCGGTGGTTAGCTGTCCTGTTGTACTGCCATCGCCGTCAAAATCTATAACGTCGCCGTCTTTGCTGTCTTGCCAGTCCGTGGCTGTTACGTCGAGGCTCCAGCCGGAATTTTCGGGGTTTATGCTGGTCAGAATCAAGTCGCCCAATGGATTGTTGCCGCTTATCTGCGAGGAGAAAGAAAAGGGTACACTTTTGAAACTGATATATTCCGGAGTCTGTAGGCTCAAAACGCTCCTATTGACTGTGAAGGTGCCGGAATAGGGGGCGGAACATTCTTTCTGATTGTCGCAGACGACCATGAAATATTTGTTGCTGCCACCTGCATCTGCGCGAGGTGTAAATCTGCAGCTCAGGGGGTTGTCTATGGCGAAGGTGTCTGAAACACACCATGATCCATCTCGGCAGAATGCGTCGGGGGACATCTTCTTGCTTTTGCAAACGTGGAGCGCATATCCGCTTCCTTGCGCGGCTGTCGAATATGAGGCGGAGAACTCTACCTCTTGTCCGATGTTAGCGATTGAGGGATCTACAGCGCCTTGATCTATGGTGATTACTGTTGTCGGCTTTGCACTCGTTTCTTTTCCGAATGAAGCCAAGGCGCATATCAAACAGAGGAAAAGCAAGCAAGTGCTTGCTTTTTTGGTCTTAAATTTTCTGAAACATTTATTCATAATGGGATGTGAGATTTAAGGTATGCTCAGAAAAACTATTTTCCCAGAGTAATAATAATCTTGTCGGTATTGGCACTTTCACATTCTTTGTCCTCGATAGAGGTATAGGGAATGGAAGCAATGATACTTTTTGCTTCTTGGCAGATAGCGCTTTTGATGTTGTTGCCGCATTCGATGGTGGTATTGGCATAGTTGAAACGGTCCGCATTACCCGTAGTGATTTTAGCGTAACCTTTCACTTCAAAGGCTGCCGCTGCTGTGCCGGATGCGCCTTTAACTCCGCTGCCGTTAAGGATTTCAATCTTAGCTTCTTGTCTGTCTGCGGCGCCTATCTCGCCGATAGTTGCTTCGCTTGTCGTATCGTTGCTTATTTCTTTATCTCCCGTGGCGGTTTCATCTGTCGCTATCGTCTCGGTGTTTTTCGTTGCAGTGCTTGTTTGTGGTTCGTCCGATTGGTCTTCGTTTGTGACATCGATTTGGTTCCCGCCCCGATTATAGACAAAGTTCGCGTTGTTTTTCTTGGCGATAATTCCGTTATAGATGAAATAGCCGAGAGCCGCGATGATGATCAGAAGCAGTAGCTTCTTGAATATTTGCCTGCCGGTTGAAAATCTTTCTTTGTCAGAGGAGATATTTTTTTCGTCTGAAATGAGAGAAAGGTCTTCTTCAAAAGCTTTCTGGCGGTCTTGGCGGATGCGTTCGGTCGGCTCGGATAGCACTTCGCTCTTAGAGAATATGCTCGACATTACATCTTTCTTGTCGACGATTGTGATTGTCTGGCCTTCCTCAAGCTGGTAAGGCGGTTTCAATTTATTGATCTTGGCGATTTTTTTCCAGCTGGTTTCGGTTCTTTCGGCGATATTTTCCAAATTGTCCCCAGATTGGATTGTGTATTCTTTGTAATATTTCCGATTTATTCTTCGTTTTAATTTTAGAAGAATGATATAGATCAGATTAACCAAGAGAAATAATCCGATAATCGGAATATATTCTTGTGGGAATGCGTAGAAAGACATTTTTTCGGGGTTGGAGATTTTTTCTTCCGTACCGTCGTTATTTTTGTACGTGAGCTCGGCAGATGCTTCGAATTTTCCGATTTTAGCTTTATCTAGTGTAAAAACTAACCTTTGCTCTTCGCCGCGCGGGACAAGGATCTTTTGCTCAAGTGTCTGGTTCTGTTTGCCGAGAAGTGTGTCTTTGATATTTACTTTCACGGTGGAATCGAGGGAGATATTACCTTCGTTTTTTACCGTTATGCTGTAAACGTAGGTCATGTCTTGCTTGTTGTGTTCTACGGAGCCGCCGCTGAAACTGGCGCGACGAATGGTTTCGCCCGGTACCGTCTCATATACGCGGATGCCTATACGGGTGCTGATTACAAATCCACTCTTGGCGTTCTTCTGTTCTTCGGTAAGGTCTTTCTGAATGATGATACCCCCGGAAATTTCTCCTGCGGTGGCTTCAATCGGAATGCTGATATTGAATTTAACTTGTTGCTCTTGTCTGGGCTTGATAATCATATGATCGACTTCCGGGATGATCCATTTGCCAATGCTGTCTCGGATATCGTTTTCTTCCTCTAAGGCGAACCCGCCCATATTGTTCGTCGTGGAGTCTACTGCATAAATCTTGATGGATTGTTCTTGGTCCGAATCGTTCTTGACAGTGAGGTAGTCCTCTTTGCTTTCTCCCGGGTTTAAATCGTAAATGAACCATGATTGAGAGAGCGAGTTATCGGGGTCTGCGTTTGTCGGGTAAGCAATAAGTCCGTCGCCGCTCACAGCTCGGACGCAGTTTGAAGGCAGAATGATCCAAAAAATAATGGCAGCTAAGGCCAGTATTCTTTTGAAGACATCTTTCTTGGCATTCCGCAAAATCATAGGCGTTTTTTAGTTTTTTAGGTTTAGTTCTTATAATTATTATACAATATAAATGACTAATGCGAAAATATTTTATGGCGGGGAATGTCTATGGAGGGAGTTTGGTCTTGGGCGCAAAAAAATAACCCGATTTGATCTCGGGTTATTTCGTGTCCGGTATATATCTATGAAATAGTAAGGGTGAGGTTCGTGACATATTCACCCGTCAATTGGTTGCCTGGAATGATTTGCGAAGCATTGAGTCCGGAGATGGTGTATTGTCCGGAGCCGCTTTCCGCAGCAGCAGTAACGAGATTGATTGACGATGTTCCGAAACTGGCGTCTGTACCCATTGTCAATCCCGCCTTATCGTCTCCGGCGAGAGCGGTTACATTGTTTATAGTCGGGATGTCCAGCGTAAGCAAACCTTCGTCCACGCCGTTTCCGTTATGCTTGATGACGTTGGTTCCATTCGTCCAATCGGAGGCGGAAATATTGATACCCCAACCCGATCTGTTGCCACGTGCGTCAGTAGTTGTGATGCTGTCGATAGGGTTGTTTGCGCTTATCTGATTGTCAAAGGAGAAACTTTTCCCGGCGAAAGTGGCTTGAGCTGGGGCGTCCACCGAGAGCGCCCCTTGGGAGACCTGTAAAGAAAGAGCCGTACTATCACTTATATCTGCCTTTACTTTTACAAATGCTGTAAGGCAAAAGATTAAAATCAAATTAAAGATAACGATTTTTTGTGTGTCTTTCATTTTTTTGTTTCTTAGTGTTAAGTATATCTTTTTTTGTTTTGTGAAAATAAAAAGCGCCCTAAAAATTATTTTGGCCACCCTTGCTTTTATTTTCTCACTTGTTCAGTATACACTATTTTTTGGTGGAGGTCAATACCATATTTGTCGTATTATTTATTCATTGTTGCTCTATCCAAAAAATATTTCGGGAGAATATAGATTGAACTCTGAATAGGAGCTTAAATCGTTTAATCAGTGGAAATATCATAATCTATCCGGTAATTTTAAGGCTGAAAAATTGCTATAAGGCAAAACTCTCACTTCCGAAGACTGATAGCATCGGTATCTGATGCCAGACTGCCGCAAATAGGGAATAACGGTTTGATAAGTGTACTGACCATAGCATTCAGAAAATACAAAAGATTCGGAATTAATACAATGATTGAAAAAGTATAATAAGATATGTAAAGCTACGCTTCATATTATCTTAGTGTCGTTGTTGCTCGCTAAGATCGTACCTTTCGCAGAAGCGGCAAAGGATACGTCGATAGTGAAGTCTCGGGACTTGTTTGATGAACGGTAAAGACCATCTTGAGGCATGTACCATCTGGGCCTTCAGGGGGGGGTGAGGCCATTTGATTATGGTGGTCTAGAGATAGCAGCGAGTTTAAAAGTTAAAAGGCAGATTTTGGCCGACTCGGCGATGCATCTTATCTTGGTCGATGTCATTGTGGAACTGAGCAAAGGCCAATGTCCCGGTTTCAGCTGGAACAACGTATACAAACAGATTACAAAGGAACCTAATGACGATTCAGGAACAAGAGTAGCGATCCAGCCCTGTTATGGGTTTCCTAAATAAAAATATTTTTTGAGTAGGGAGTGAATCGTACTTGTTTGATTTCTCTCTCCTCTTTTTTTATGCCGATAAATTAGGGCAAGAAGGGTTAAACGTCTGGTGCTACCTCGGAATGTGATGATGAAGGACAGAGAAGCTGATTCTTGTTCAAAAAACAATCAATAAATCAAGCGGCTTGTAGAGGTAGTGTGGGTTTGACAAAAGTTATAACTGCTTATAAGATAAGGTTGCGGATTTATAGCGCAGGCAAATCAGAGGAGATGGTGTTCTGAAAGATAGTCTTGAGAAGGAAGAAGCTAGGAAGCAAGTGAAAAAGATAGCTCTTTATTTTAAGAAGTATCCCCATGGCCGTTATTATTCTCTCACTGAATTTAGAGAGACAGTAGAAAAAGCGGAGGCTTTGGAGGT
>Ga0265294_10008304_pt1 | contig 12149 bp, 13 predicted proteins | sample MunlanPumphouse3_FD_192504 | JGI IMG/M metagenome (GOLD analysis project Ga0265294, IMG submission 192504) | Groundwater microbial communities from a municipal landfill in Southern Ontario, Canada - Pumphouse #3 | ecosystem: Environmental > Aquatic > Deep subsurface > Groundwater | place... | reverse complement strand
AAAACCTAAAGAGCTTGTAAAAGTTCTTTAGGTTTAAATAATTACTCAAAAAACTTTAAAACTGTTTGTATAACTGTAGCATTTATTAAATCTACAAAAAATGCTCCACAAAGAGGAACTATTAAAAATGCTTTATGAGAAGATCCATACATATTTGTAATTGCTTGCATATTTGCAACTGCTGTAGGAGTTGCTCCTAAACCAAAACCACAATGCCCAGCTGCTAAAACACTTGCATCATAATTTTTACCCATAGTTCTAAATGTTACAAAATATGCATATAAAATCATAATTAAAACTTGTGAAACTAAAATCACAGTTAAAGCACCAGCTAGATTTGATAGTTGCCAAAGTTTAAGTGAAAGTAGAGCCATTGCTAAATATAAAGATAATGAAGCATTTCCAAAAACATCAATTGCTCTATCAAAAATCTCAATTTTGAATATATTTTCTAAAACATTTCTTAAAATTACACCACCTGCAAGTGCCCAGACAAAAGTAGGTAGTTCAAGTGCACTTCCTTTTGCAAAGTTTGTCATAAAATCAGCAAATGCTAAACAAGCTGCAAATAGAGCTAAAGTTGATATTGCACTATTTGCAGTAATTAATCTTACCTCTTGAGGATACTCAAAAGGAACAAATTCATCAATTACTTTCTCATTTTTTAAGTCATCTTCTTTTCTAGATTTTTCACTAGCAAGCTTATATCTATTTATTAAAAATTTTGCTAAAGGTCCACCAATAAGTCCACCCATTACAAGACCAAAAGTTGCAGCTGCCATTCCTAGGGCCATAGCACCTTCAATTGCATATTTTGTCTCTAAAATTTCTCCCCAAGCTCCAGCTGTTCCATGTCCACCAGTCAGTGAAACAGAACCAGCTATAAGACCAATAAGTGGATCAATTCCTAATAGTGTAGCAAGAGATATTCCAACAAAGTTTTGAATTATAATAAAACCAGAAACTACAAAAAGAAAAATAAAAAGAGATTTCCCACCCTCTTTTAATTTTGCAAAATTTGCACTAAGACCAATTGATATAAAAAATATAAGCATAAAACTTGTTTGAAGTTCGCTACTAGTTGTTATACTATGACCCCAAAAATTATATACAAAAGTAGAAATAGTAGCTGCCACAAGACCACCAGCAACAGGTTCTGGTATATTATATCTTCTTAAAAACTCAATTTTATTTACTAAAAATTTACCAATAAGCAAAACTATAACAGCTGCAATTAGTGTATAGTAGGCATTAAATGTGAAATTCATAAGTTCTCCTTTTTAAACTATTTATTATTTTTTACTTAAATTTATATATCTTTCTAAAATTATTTTTGCAGCAATTGAGTCAATTCTTCCATCTCTTACTTGTTTTACTTCACCTTTCATAAGCTCTTTTGCCTCTATTGAGCTAAGATTTTCTTCACAAAATTCAAAAGGAATTTTAAGTTCTAGTAGGTTTGTAAAGTGTTTTATTCTATTTTGAGTATCTATATTTGAGCTTGGAAGTCCAATAATTAGTTTTTCAATTTGCCACTCTTTTAAAAAATTGTTTACTTCAAGAGCAGCTTGATTTCTATTTTTTCTAATAATTGCATTTTGTGGAGTTACAATATCACTCATAAGAGAGATTGCAACCCCAACTCTTTTTAGACCAACATCAATTGAAGCCAATCTCAATCTAAAATCTCACTTGCAACTTCAAATTTATTGTTTGCAGTCATTAGATGAATTTTTGGATGAATTTTATTAATCTCTTTAAATAGATTTTTGCTTAAGTGCATTCCAACTTTATACTCCTCTTCCTCACTAATACTATGAGCTCGTTCAAGTTCATCTATCCAAAATTGAGGAACATGAATTCCTGGAACTTGTGCAGATAAAAATAGCGCAGTTCTTAGTTTTGTAATAGGAAATAGCCCAAGTATTAGTTGTGATTTTTTCTTATCACCTTCTACATTCTCTTTTGCAATTTCAAAGCTTTCAAGTAGTTTTTTTACATTTTCAATGTCAAAAACAGGTTGAGTTATAACTCCAACAGCACCGTTTTGAATCTTTAAATTCATCTTTTTTTCCAAACTCCCAAAATTTTTAGCATATGCATTTACAACTGCAAATGGAAATATCTGTTTTGGTTCAATTTTAAAAGGCCTACCAGCAAAATCCATACCATAGTTAAAAGATTTAATCATCTTTAAAAGCATTAAAGAGTTTGCTTCAAAAACACCTTTACTATTTGGTTGATCACTCATTTTTGCAGGATCTCCTGTAAGAGCTAAAATTGCTCTAATATCAAAATCATTAGCTCCTAGTAAATCAGATTGTAAAGCAATTTTATTTCTATCTCTCATTGTCATTGTTGCAATTACTGGTTTTTTAAACTCTGTTTGAAGTTTTAAAGCAGCAAAAAGTGAGTTATATTTTAATTTTGCCAAAGGATTATCTGTACAAGTAAAGCCATCAACTTTTGAATCTATTTTAAATTTTTTAATTTTTTCTACAATATTGTGCATTGATGGTTCGTGTTGAGGTGTTGTTTCAAGTGTTAAGTATTTACCATCTTGAAGTTTAGAAATTAGTGTTTCAAACATAAAAAAGCTTTCCTTTTTAAACTATTTAGTTAAATTTGGCTAATATTATACCCTTTAATATTTAAAGTTTTAGGATATTTATGAAATTAGCAGTTTTTGATTTTGATTCAACACTTATGGATGGAGAAACTATAGATTTTCTTGCAGATGAGTTTGGAATTGGAAGTGAAGTAAAAAAAATAACAGAAGAGGCTATGAGTGGAAGATTGGATTTTTTTGAATCTTTAATTCAAAGAGTAGCACTTTTAAAGGGAATGGATTATAAAAAAGTAGTTGATATTTGTGCAAATCTTCCTTTAATGACAGGTTCAAAAGAGATTGTAAAAGAGTTACAAAAAATGAATTATAAAGTTGTTTGTTTTAGTGGTGGATTTAGATTAGGAACATCACCTGCTAAAGATAAATTGGGACTTGATGCAGATTTTTCAAATATTTTACACCAAAAAGATGGAGTTTTAACAGGACTTGTTGGTGGTGATATGATGTTTGGCTACTCAAAAGGTGATATGATACAAAGACTTCAAGGTCTTTTAAAAATATCAAAAGAGGATACATTGGTTTGTGGAGATGGTGCAAATGATTTAAGTATGTTTGAAAAAGCTGATACAAGAGTTGCTTTTTGTGCAAAAGATATACTTAAAAAAGAGGCAAATATAATTGTTGATACAAAAGATTTAACAAAAATTTTAGATTATATAAAGGCTTAAGAGATGAAAGAGTTTGAAGAGATAAATTACTCAATTTGGTGTGATTTTATTGAAAGAGATTTTTTAGAAAATAGATTTCAAGAGATTATAAATGATGGAACAATAAAAGGTGCAACATCAAATCCAGCTATTTTTGAATCATCAATTAAAAGTTCAAGCGCATATAAACAACAACTTTTAATGCTTCAAGCAAATGAGAATAAAGCAATTTATGAAGAGCTTGCTTTTACAGATATCAAAAGAGCAGCTGAACTTTTAGAACCACTTTATAAAAAAAACAATAACAATGGATTTATATCAATAGAGGTTGACCCACTTTTGTGTGATGATGCTTCTTTAACTATTGAAGAGGGATTAAGAATTCACAAATCTTTACACTCTGATAATGTTATGATAAAAATACCAGCAACACAAGCTGGTTATATTGCAATGAGAGAACTTACAAGTAGAGGAATTCATGTGAATGCTACTTTGGTTTTTTCACAAGAACAAGCAAAAATGTGTGCAATGGCACTTGATGAGGGAATAAAAGCTTCAAATAAAGATATAAAAGCTGTTATTTCTGTATTTGTTTCAAGATTTGATAGAGAAATTGATGGTGATTTAATCATAAAAGGTTTACCACACTCAAAACTTGGAATTATAAATGCAACAAAGTGTTACCATATAGTTGAAAAGTTTGAAAATAGAAATATAAGAACTCTTTTTGCAAGTACAGGTGTAAAAGGTAATGAACTAAGCCCTAGCTACTATGTTGATAATTTAATCTATCCAAATAGTATAAACACAGCACCACTTTCTACTATTGAAGCATGGCTTGAAATTGGTAAAAAAGAGCCTTCAGTTGTAATATCTGAAGCTGAATGTGATACATTTTTAGATCTTTTAGATAAAAATGGTTTCAATGTAGATAAAATATCTAACAAACTTTTAAATGATGGGCTTGAAGCTTTTAAAATATCATTTAAAGAGCTTTTAGAAAAAGTTAAAAATTAATTTAATATTAAGATATATTGGATAAAATTTTTCCATTAATAAAAAATAAGAAAAGGTAGCAAATATGAAAAATTGGAGCCCAAGTAGCTGGAGAGAGTTCCCTATAAAACAACAACCAACATATAATGATATAAAAACTTTAAAAGAGGTTGAACAAGAGTTAGCTAGCTATCCTCCTTTAATTTTTGCTGGTGAAGCATTAAGTTTGAAAAAACAGCTTGCAAAAGTTGTAAATGGTGAGGCATTTTTACTTCAAGGTGGAGATTGTGCTGAGAGTTTTAGCTCTTTTAATGCACAAAATATCAAAGATTTGTTTAAAGTAATGATGCAAATGGCAGTTGTATTAACATTTTCAGGTGGTTGCCCTGTTGTAAAAGTTGGAAGGGTTGCTGGACAATTTGCAAAGCCAAGAAGTGCAGATTTTGAAGAGATAAATGGTCTTAGTCTTCCATCATATAGAGGAGATATCATAAATGATATGGATTTTACTCTTGATGCAAGAGAACCAAAAGCAAAAAAACTTTTAAAAGCATATAATCAAAGTGCTGCTACAATGAACCTTTTAAGAGCATTCTCAAGAGGTGGAATGGCTGATTTAAATCAAGTGCACTTATGGAATTTGGATTTTGTTAAAGACAATACTTTAGGTGCAAAATATGAAGAGATAGCAAATAAAATTAGTGAGAGTTTGGCATTTATGAAAGCTTGTGGAATAACAAGTGAAAATACTCCACAACTAAATCAAACAACACTATTTACATCTCATGAAGCACTATTACTGAACTATGAAGAGGCACTTACAAGAAGAGATTCAATCACAGGTGATTGGTTTAACTGCTCTGCTCATATGCTTTGGATTGGAGATAGAACAAGAGAGCTTGATGGTGCTCATATTGAGTATTTTAGAGGAATTAAAAATCCAATTGGTTGTAAAGTTGGTCCATCAATGAAAGAGGATGAGCTAATTAAATTAATTGATGCTTTAAATCCAGACAATGAAGCTGGAAGATTAAATTTAATTGTTAGAATGGGTAATGAAAAAATTTATGAACACTTCCCAAAACTTTTAGCAAGAGTTGAAAAAGAGGGTAAAAAAGTTTTATGGTCAAGCGATCCAATGCATGGAAATACTATAAAAGCTGAAAATGGATATAAAACAAGAGATTTTGAAGCAATTTTAGGTGAAGTAAAACAGTTCTTCCAAATTCATAAAGCTCAAGGATCATACGCTGGCGGAATTCATCTTGAGATGACTGGGCAAAATGTAACAGAGTGTACTGGAAGTAGATCATCTGCAATTAAACAAAGTGATTTAGCTAGTAGATATCATACGCAATGTGATCCAAGATTAAATGCTGATCAAGCTTTAGAACTATCATTTATGATTGCTGAAACATTAAAAGAGGCTAGAAAATAAAGTAAGAAGATTTATAAAAAAATCTTCTTATACTCCTCTTCATTCCAAGCAACTACAAGTTTATCACCATACTCTATAACAGGTCTTTTAAAAAGCATAGGTTCATTTGCAAGATACTCTTTTTTACCTTGCTCATTAAGATTTAACTCTTTTAAATTCATAGTTTTGTATTTAGTACCTTTTGAGTTAAAAAGTATATCTATATCAACTTTTTGTGACCATTTTTTAACAGTTTCTAAATCTATTTTTGTAGTTTTTAAATCTACAAAATCAATCTCTATGTTGTGGTCTTTGAAAAACTTCAAAGCATTTCGCACGCTTCCACAAGTTTTTATACCATAAACTTTTATCATATTTTACTCTATAATTTTTGGAACTACAAAGTAGTTATCTTCACTTTTTGGTGCATTTTTTAAAATTGCATCAGATATCTCTTTACTTGAAACTGCAACATCTTCTCTAAAAGGTGTTCCACCCTCAATTACACTTGCAATTGCCTCTACATTTGAAACATCAACTTCATTTAAGTTGTTTACAAATTCAAGCATTTGAGATATATCACTTTTTAACTGCTCTTTTTTATCATCTTCTATTTTCACACTAGAGAGTTTTTCTAATCTTGTTATTAAATTATCATCTACAATAATATTTGACATATTTTTCCTTTATCTTAAAGTAAGTATTCTATCAAAAAAAAGTTTATTAGCCTCTTTTAGCATAAAAATCTTTTTTAAATTCCACCCAATTATCTTTTAAAATAGCCTCTCTTGCTTGTTTCATTAAATCCAAGTAGTAGAAAATATTATGAATTGAAGCAAGTCTAAAATATGTTATTTCACCAGCTCTTAAAAGATGATTTAAATAAGCTCTTGTAAAATTTTTACAAGTATAACAAGAACAACTCTCATCTATTGGTTTAATATCTTCTTTAAACTCTGCTTTTTTAATATTTAATCTTCCAAAACTTGTAAATAGTGTTCCATTTCTTGCATTTCTTGTAGGCATTACACAATCAAACATATCAACACCACGCTCTATATTTTCTATCAAATCCTCAGGTGTTCCAACTCCCATTAAGTATCTTGGTTTTTCTTTTGGCATAAATTGTGTTGTCCACTCAACAGTTTCATACATAAGAGCATTTGGTTCACCAACACTTAATCCACCAATTGCAAAACCATCATAATCACTCATTGCACAAAGTTGTTGGGCACTTTGTTTTCTAAACTCTTTATCTGTTCCACCTTGAATAATTGCAAAAATATTCTGATGTGTTCCAATACCACGAGATTTTTGCTCCATGTGATAAGTAATAGCTTCTTTTGCCCATTTTGTAGTTCTTTCAATTGATTTAGCAATTCTCTCTTTTGTATTTGGAAGTGCTACTAAATCATCTAAAATCATCATAATATCAGAGTTTAAATCATATTGTGTATCAAGTACACTTTTTGGCGTAAAGTAGTGACGGCTTCCATCAATATGAGATTTAAACATAATTCCATTTTCATCAGGTTTACTATTATCGCTTAGTGAAAAAGCTTGAAATCCTCCACTATCTGTTAAAAATGAGTTTGGAAATTTTGAAAAACCATGAAGTCCACCAAATTTTTTTATTAGTTTGCTTCCAGGTCTTAAGTATAAGTGATAAGTATTTCCTAAGATTATTTTTGCTCCAAGTTCTAGCATATCGTTTGCATCAAGAGCTTTTACAGTTCCTTGAGTACCAACTGGCATAAAAACAGGAGTTAAGATAGTGCTGTTGGCTGTTTTGATTGTACAGGCTCTTGCGCCTTGTGAAGTTGCATCGATTTTAAATTCCATAAATATTATAAACCTTTTTGTAAATTAGGATTTTGTTTTAAATTAATAAAAAATAGATTCTATCCAAAATCTACTATTAAACTTTTTAAGATATAATTTTGCCCATGAAAAAAATATTAATTATACTTGATGGTATTGTTGCGAAGAAGCTTTTACAAAGAATTGTAGAGTCAAATACAGGCGATAATAGCTATGATGTCGTATATATGAATGATGTAATTTTACCAATTCATAAGCCTACAAATTTTACATTTTATAAGTTTGACCCAACTTCTAGCTCTAAATTATCAATGGTTTTAGATAAAGATATTCATAGTGAAGTTTTGATGGCATTAAACTCAAAAGATGAGATGCTAAGTACTATAAAAATAATTAGAGAGTATAAAAAGAATCTTCAAATCACAATATTGGATTATTGGGGAATTAGCTTAAAAGATCCAATGGTTCACATCTATAAAGGTATAGATGTACTTGCTAATGGAATGGTTGAAAGATTACCAAATATTCCTGTTCTTGCTCAAAATATTGGACTAAAGCAGGGTGAAATTATGGAGATTAAAATTCCATTTGGAAGCTCGTATGCTTATAAATCAATTGCTACTTTAGAGCAAAAAGATTGGAGAATTTTTGGTCTTTATAGAAATCAAAAATTAGTAGAATTAAAAAGAAGTTTAGTTTTAAAACCAAACGATATAATCCTTGTAATTGGAAAACCATCTGTATTGATGAATATTTACAATGTAATTGGAAAAACTCAAGGTCAATTTCCAATGCCTTTTGGAAATAATATATATCTGTATCTTGATCTATATTTAGAAGATGAACTTAGTGTAAAACATATTTTAAGAGATACTAAATTTTTAAATGAAAAATTAAAAAACTCTTTATTAATTGTAAGAGTTACAAGACCAACTACACCAAAAATAATGACTCTTGTAAAAAATGAATTAAGAAATTTTCCTACAATAGTTTTGCATATAGATTATGCAAATAAAGGTTTTGAAGATCTGTTTAAAGAGGATAGTAGAAAGTATAATATTGGACTTATTGCACCAAGCCCTTCTATGTTTAAAGACAAAAAGATGCTTAAAAAATTAGATTGTATAAAACTTCCAATGTATAAAAAAGGTGAAGAGAATTTAAGATCATCAAAAAATATTGGAGTTGTTTTAAATGATTATCTATCTTATGAACAGATTGCTCCAATTGTTTTTGATTTAGCTAGTCAATTAAAATTAAAAGCAAAAGTATTTAATCACGATCCAATTGGACAAAAAGATAATCAAGAGAATTTATTAAACCATTTTGAGAATATTGCAAAAGTATTTAATGAAAAAGTTGAAATAGAAAGTGGAGATAAGAATCCAATTAGAGAGTTAAGAAAACAGAAAAATATTTTACAGGTTCTTCCTTTAAAAGATATTATGTTTAAAAAGAGAACTTTCTTTAAAATTATCTATACAAATAGTGATTTAGTAGCATTTGATATGTATAAATTTAATCAAATTTTAATACCTATTTCAGAAGATTAAGAGGGGAAAATATGAGAGTTCATTTTATTGGAATTGGGGGAATTGGTCTTTCTGCCTTAGCTAGATTTTTAAATTTTGATGGGCATAGGGTTAGTGGAAGTGATGTTAAAAGTTCACCAATTATAAAAGAGCTAATAAATGAGGGTATTAAAATATCTTGTCCGCAAGATGCTAAAAATATAACAAAAGATTTGGATTTAGTAATTTATTCAGCAGCAGTAACAGATGAAAATCCAGAGCTTATAGAGGCAAGACTTAAGCAAATAAGAACTTTAAGTAGAAAAGAGGCACTACCAATTATTTTAGGGGATAAGAAAAACTATTGTGTTGCAGGAGCTCATGGAAAATCAACTACAACTGCAATTTTAGCAACAATACTTCAAAGTAGCACTTTAATTGGAGCAATTTCAAAAGAGTTTGGAAGTAATTTTAGATATGTAGATAAAACTGTTGTATTTGAAGCAGATGAGAGTGATGCATCTTTTTTACTTTCAAATCCATATTGTGCAATTGTTACAAATGCTGAGCCTGAGCATATGGAGTATTATCACTATGATTATGATAAATTTTATGAATCTTATGAAACTTTTTTGAGTTTAGCAAAAAAAAGAGTTGTAAATGGTGAAGATAAAGATATTCAAAAATTAAAAATTGAGGATGCAACATATCTTTATCCATCAAAAGATATAAAAAATCTATGTTATACAATTAAAAATGGAGAACCTTGTACAAAATTTACTCTAAAAGATTATGGAGAATTTGAGGTTTGGGGATTTGGATTTCATATAGCTTCAAATGCCTCTTTGGCAATTTTGGCTGCTTTAAATGAGCTTGATATTGAGACAATTAGAAAAAATCTTTTAAACTATAAAGGTATTAAAAAGAGATTTGATATTGTTCAATCAAATGATAAATTTGTAGTTATTGATGATTATGCTCATCATCCAACAGAGATTGAAGCAACTATGAAATCAGTTGAGTTATATGACAACTTAACAAATTTTAACAATAGAATAGTTCTTTGGCAACCACATAAATATAGTAGAACTGCTGATAATCTAGAAGGTTTTAAAAAGTGCTTTAGAAGATGTGATGAGTTGATAATTTTACCTATTTGGAAAGTTGCTGGTGAGAAAAAACTTGATTTAAATTTAGAAAAAGAGTTTGCCTCTTATAATCCAATTTTTGCAGATAGAGTAGTATCTTACAAAGGCAAAATAGAGCTTATAAAAGATGATAAAATCATAAAAACTTATGATGAAGGTATATTTTTAGGTGTTGGAGCTGGAGATATTACCTATCAATTGAGATTTTAATCTCATTTTCCCACTCTTTTAAGAGTTTATAAAATTCTTTACCATCTTGGCTATCCTCTTTTCCCATAAGATATTTTTGCATAAGTATTAGTTTGATTAATTCCATATCACTTGTTCCATACTCTTCAAATAAGCCTTTTGCTTCAGATTTTAAACTATCCAAAGTTAGAGTATTTAAATTTAATGCTTCTTTTATAATACCTTGTTTATCTTCAAGATTTACACTATCTTGTCTATAATTTTTGAAAGCTTCTCCTAAAGTTTGAGATTTTGAAGCTTTTAACTCATCTATCCATTTTGTTTTTCCCGTTCCAAAATTTTCACTTTGTCCTACATCATAAAAACTTCCATTTTTATAATCTATTGATAAAACCATATCAGGTACATTTTCAAAACCTTTTTTGGCTACATCTTGTAGTTTTTTTGCATTAAATTCATATAGCAAACCTTTATTTTGCTCTGAAACTTTATCGCTTTTCATCATAGCTTCTTTGTATATTTCTAAAATATCTGTTCCATATTGTGTAAGGAATTTATCATCTATATTTTCTAAATCTCTTAGATCATAGCCAGTTTTATCTTTTATTTCGTGAAAAATACGGCTTTTTTCATTGCTTTCTAAAGTTATTTGTGAATTATTATCCGTAGAACTTTTATAGATGTGTGTAAATAACTCTTTTGAATTATCTGCTGTATTTAGTACATCTTCTAGTAAACTTGCTAAACTTTTATCTTCAATTCCACTAACACTTACTTTATAATCATATGGATCAATAGTAAAACTAATATTTGTATCTTTTGGTATCTCTATGCCATATCTATCTAAAAGTTGTGAAAACTGCTCATTTACTTTATCTCTATAGTATGCTTTTTGTCTTGCAACATCAACATCATCATAGATAGCTTTCATATCTTTTACATGATAGTCAGCAGTTTGAAATGAGTGATATTTCCCATTTAATTGACTTTTTTCTTGCTCAAAAGAAATTTTTCTTTCAGTATCATTCATCTCTTTTGCATAATATTCATATTTTGGGTTATTATATTTATTCCAAATATGATTTGATGGGTCTGGAAATTTTTTATTTTCTTCATTTGTTTTTTTATAATGCTCTTCTAGCTTTTTTACTAAAGCTTCCATATCGGGATTAATATAACTATTATCCCAAGTAGTAATAAAAGTCTCTTCATCTGAAGATGAAAGTAGATTTAAGCTATTTAGTGTTTTTAAGTCAATATTTATATTTACTGCTTCACTATTTTTGTTTTGGCTTGTATTTGAATTTTGTGTTACCTTTATTCCACTTAGCGAACTAAACTGTTGAATATTAGTGTTTATCTTCATAACAATTTCCTCACTTTTATTATTACTTTTCTTAAAATTAGTTTAATTATAGTGAACTAATCTTTATTTAACTTTAACAATCATAAATCAAATATCTTATATACAAGGAGAACATAATATTATGTTAAAAATTAGTTTTGGTCAAGAATATTTAAATAATGGATTAAATCTTCAAATTTTAAATAGTAATGGAAGCCCAAAAACAGCTATTAAAACAACTGTAAACAAACCCAAACGGTGTTGATTCTTAAATTATTACTATGAATTTAACAAATAATTCATCTATTCTAAATGGTGCTATTGTTAAATCTATTACAACTAACTGTTAATGATGACTTAGAAGTAAAAAAAGTTTGGTCTTTTAAATATAATCAAAAAGCATTAGGAGCTTCAACTATGAAAAATGTAAAAGCAACAATAAATTA
>Ga0265294_10008303_pt1 | contig 12150 bp, 9 predicted proteins | sample MunlanPumphouse3_FD_192504 | JGI IMG/M metagenome (GOLD analysis project Ga0265294, IMG submission 192504) | Groundwater microbial communities from a municipal landfill in Southern Ontario, Canada - Pumphouse #3 | ecosystem: Environmental > Aquatic > Deep subsurface > Groundwater | place... | reverse complement strand
GGCATACGAGATAAACTTAAAACCACGGGTTTCATCAAAGCGTTGTGCTGCCTTGATAAGGCCCAGATTGCCCTCGTTAATGAGGTCAGGAAGGCTGAGTCCCTGATTTTGATACTGTTTTGAAACGGATACAACAAAACGAAGATTAGCTTTGGTAAGTTTTTCCAACGCCATTCTATCGCCCTGTTTAATCCTTTGCGCTAATGCAACTTCTTCCTCAGCAGTAATCAATTCCACCTTGCCTATCTCTTGCAAATATTTGTCAAGAGAGGCCGTCTCCCTGTTTGTAACCTGCTTAGTAATCTTTAGTTGCCTCATACAATAATGTTGATTTATTTTTTTTCACAAGTAATGTGAAGGGGTTATACGAAATTATCAGTAATACAGTTGCACTATCTTAGTGACGGTTAAAATTTCGATTTCCACCTTGAGGGCTTCTTCCCGGACTGCGGTTCTCTCTAGGACGACGCTCAGGCTCTTTATAATTGGCCGGGCGTTCGAGTAAAGCTTTCATTGAGAGGCGTAATTTTCCTGTTTTCTGATCTACCTCAATGAGTTTAACATCGATCATTTCACCCACTTTAAGTTTGTCTTCAACAGCTTCTACGCGCTCATAGGAGATTTCAGAAATGTGAAGTAATCCTTCTTTTCCTGGCATGATTTCTACGAATGCGCCAAAGGGTGTAATGCTTTTAATTTTTCCGTTATAAACTTGGTCAACCTCGGGAACAGCAGTAATATCGTTGATCCGTTTTTTTGCAGCGAGGATGGACGCTTTATCAGGAGAGAATATATCCACCATTCCAAAATCACCAACTTCTTCAATAATAATAGTTGTGTTAGTGGAAGCTTGAATTTCCTGAATGATTTTGCCACCAGGTCCTATGATTGCACCGATGAATTCTTTACCCACCTTCATAGATTCAATTCTGGGAACAAAGTCTTTATAATCTTCACGTGGTGCTGCGAGGGTTTCTGTTATTTTACCAAGTATGTGTATTCTGCCGCGTTTCGATTGTTCTAATGCATCGGAAAGTACATCGTATGATAAGCCTTCTACTTTGATGTCCATTTGACAAGCAGTAAGACCATTAACAGTACCGGTTACTTTAAAGTCCATATCACCTAAATGATCTTCATCACCAAGGATATCGGAAAGAATTACATATTTACCGGTTTTAGTGTCGGTAACTAATCCCATGGCAATACCAGAAACGGGATTTGTTATTTTTACACCTGCGTCCATAAGTGCAAGCGTACCGGCACAAACTGTAGCCATAGAAGATGATCCGTTAGATTCCAGTATGTCGGAAACTATTCGTATAGTATAAGGATTTTCTTCTACTGGTGGTAACACTTGTTTAAGCGCTCTAAGAGCTAAGTTTCCATGACCTACTTCACGACGACCAACACCACGCAGTGGTTTAGCTTCACCGGTAGCGAAAGGAGGGAAGTTATAATGTAAAATGAAATTTTCTTTACTTTCGATAACGGCTCCGTCAATCATTTGCTGATCGAGTTTGCTACCTAATGTAATAGTTGTAAGCGATTGTGTTTCACCACGAGTAAAGATTGCGGATCCATGAGCAGAAGGCAGATAATTTGTTTCACACCAAATATCTCTGATTTCGTCTAAATCACGACCATCAATACGAGAACGAGAATCGAGCATAAAATTACGAACTGCATCTTTCATGATATCATGGAAGTAGCGACTAATGATGGGTGCATATTCTGCAGCCACCTCAGGTTCTAAAGTCTCTATAAATTCAGCTTTTACAGCATCAAAATTTTCTGACCTTTTATGCTTGTCGTTAATTTGTAATTTTGCTAAATCATAGCATTTCTGGTATGAAAAATCGGTAACAGCTTGTTTAATCTCTTCGTTATTTCTCTCGTGGCAATACGTACGCTTCGTGGCTGCTTTTTCAACCATTGCAGCCAAGTCGATTTGAGCCTGACATTGTACTTTAATGGCCTCATGGGCAAATTTCATGGCTTCGAGCATATCTTCTTCAGATACTTCTTTCATTTCACCTTCAACCATCATTATGTTGTCCATTGAAGCGGCAACAATAAGATCCATGTCTGCTTCTGCTAAAGCATCAATAGCTGGATTGATAACAAATTGCCCATCGATACGACAAACTCTTGCTTCAGAAATAGGTCCATGGAAGGGAATGTCGGAAACAGATAACGCTGCCGAAGCGGCCAATGCTGCATATGCATCGGGTAATGTATTTTTATCACCTGAGATCAAGGAAATGATAACCTGTGTTTCAGCATGATAATCTGCAGGAAATAGAGGACGCAATGCACGGTCAACTAATCGTGAAATCAGCACTTCATAATCTGAAGGTCTGGATTCTCTTTTGAAAAATCCACCGGGAAAACGACCAACTGCAGCATACTTCTCACGATAATCAACAGACAATGGCATAAAATCAACATCCTCGCGTGCCTCTTTGGCGCTAACAACTGTTGCTAACAGCATTGTATTATCTATTGTTACTACAACTGAACCGTCTGCTTGCTTAGCAAGTTTTCCGGTTTCTATGGTTACTTTTCTCCCATCACCTAAGTCAAAGGTCTTGGAAATTCCTTGAATTGACATGCGTATTTATATTAATGACTATATCCTAATTGTATATAATGCAAAAAAAGGCAATTTGTTTTAATTGCCTCTTTTATTTTTGGTAAGGTATAACCTAAGGCTACTTCCTTAGTCCAAGTGTTTTTATGATCGCTCTGTAGCGTTCAATATCTTTTTCTTTCAAATAATCAAGCAATCTGCGGCGTTTTCCAACCATACGAACCAGTGACCGTTGGGTTACGCGGTCCTTTTTGTTTATCTTCAAATGGTCAGTTAAGTGGCTGATTTTGAATGTAAACAATGCTATTTGACCTTCAGCAGAGCCGGTATCAGTTTCTGATTTGCCGTACTTTGAAAAAAATTCTTTTGTTGTTTCTGGCGTTAAGTACATGTCTGTTTTTTTTATTATCGTAATCGCTTAATAGTCCAAATTTTCGGGCTGCAAAAATAGTATTATTATAATACAAATCCAATTTTTTATGAAAAAACATTTCATGTACATAACGTCTTATGGCTTATTTCAGGCATTATGTTTTTGTCCTTACGCTCCCCTAAACGTAATCAGTACCTTGTATATTGCCTTTTTCCTCGTTATATTACTAATATCTGCATTAATAACGTAATTTTGCCGTTCGTTAGTAGATTTATAGTTAGCAAAACCAAAAATGAAAATTTCTCGCTTAGTGTTATGCATTCTGATGTCGTTCGGCCTCGTTATGTTTTCGTGTAAACAAAAATCTGAAAACAAAGATTTGCAACCCACTGTCTCCCGTTGGTCGGAGCATTTAGGTATTACCTATACTGGCCAACTTGAAGGTGAATTTATAATGGTTAAATTTCTCAGTGCCGAAGGAGTAGATCAGGTGAAAGGAGTGTATTTGTTGCCAGAAAATCGTGCCGTAGCTACGTTGGATACCTTTTCCATTATAAATAGAAAAGAGGGTGTATGGATATTGGAAAGCGATGAATTTTCAGGAAATGTGGAATACACTGGCATGATTGCCAAAGATACAATTAATATTACGATCTCCGTCCCTCGTAAATTCCTTGGCCTTTTTAAAATTGGTAAGAAAACATATGACCTTGAAATATATCCATTTAAGGATTTGCGTACTTCTGTTTATGAGGGACTCTATAGGAAGAATATTTTTAATTCAGTAAAAATTGAGAATGATGTTGAATATGGAGTTGCAGAAGGCTATTGGACTACATTCTTAGCAGACAATATGAATTATTGGGAGATATTAGGAAAAGGTGTGCGCGAAACTTTTCGTATGGAAAAATTGCCATTGACTCTTGATCTGTATATTCCGGAAAATTGCCAATTGCAACAGCGTTCGTTGCTAGTACTTGTGCACGGTGGAGGCTTTTATGTGGGCGATAAAGCAGAACCCACGTATACAGAGTTAATCGATTGGTTTTGGAGGAAAGGATATGTTGTCGCTTCTGTAAATTACAGAATGGGGTTTAAACTATCAGCAAAGAGTGTAGAACGAAGCGGATATAGCGCCCTCCAAGATGTACATGCTGCATTACGTTTTTTAGCTCATAACAGCGATAAATATGGGTACGATCCCAATGAGATTTTCTTGGCAGGTAGCTCTGCCGGTGCCATTACTTCTCTCAATATTGCTTTTATGGATGACGATGAAAAACCTGAGTCTTGTAATGCTGGTCTGTTTTTAAAAGATATGGGTGGAATTAGTGAATCAGGAAATACACTTACAGATAAATTTACCGTGAAAGGCGTGGTGAATATGTGGGGCGCTTTAAATGATACTACTATAATTGATGATGATGAAAAAGTTGCTTTGTTGAGCTTTCATGGCGATAACGACCAGATTGTGCCGTTCTCCTGTGGTCGCCCTTTTCAAAATGTGGGTGGTAAAGTGAATGAATGGATAATGCCTGAAATGTGTGGAAGTGAGGTGATAACCGAAATTGCCAAGCGTAAAGGATGGACAGCTCAATTAGTTACTTTTAAAGGATTTGATCATATGCCACATATGAATAAGGACAAGTCGTTTAATGCAAATTTCGATACCATCAAGCGTGTAACAACAACCTTCTTAGCTGATCAACTGGTTGAGGGATTGGGTGAATTACGTGGCCCGCAGATTTGCAGTGCAACTGACAGAACTGCGATTTATTCGATAGATTCAGAATTGGCTTCAGCTGTAAACTGGGAAGTAGAAGGAGGCTTTATCCGATTGTATAAAGGTAATGAAATTGATGTGGTTTGGTATAGCGACCATATAGATCATATTGTTCGTGCAACGGTAATAGGGGCGTCGGGGAGTAGTTCGAAAATGATGATGAATGTGGATGTACAACAGTAATTTGTATTACATTTGCTGCGAAAAAAAATAGAAATGGGAAAACAACGCGCAGCAACAATTGGGGCACTAGCCATTAGTATTTCGGCTATTTTATGGGGCTTGGATGGAGTGGTGTTAACACCAAGAATATTAGGCGAGAATGGAAGCCATCTTAACACAGTGTATGTCGTTTTTGTGCTTCATGCCTTTCCTTTTGCTTTAATGAGTATATTTCTTAACAAAGAGTTTTCAAAACTAAAGAACTTCTCTCGACAGGATATTATTAATTTTATATTGGTGGCGTTAGCCGGCGGCGCTATGGGTACTATTTTTATCGTTAAGGCGCTATTTACTGTTGGATTTCAAGATCTTACTGTTGTTGCTTTATTGCAGAAGCTTCAGCCGGTTTTTGGTATCGCATTGGCTTCTTTGATTTTAAAGGAACGGATGAGTAAAATGTACGGACTTTGGGCATTCATAGCCATTGTAGCTGGTTATTTTTTGACTTTCGGTTTTCATGCCCCCAATATGAATACAGGTCGTAATACAACATTGGCCGCTCTTTATGCCTTGATGGCCGCACTGGCATTTAGTTCTTCAACCGTGCTGAGTAAGAAGGTGCTTAATAAGTTTAATTTTACTACGGCAACCTTTTATCGCTATTTCTTTACCACAATCATCCTTCTCTTGTATGTTCTTATTTCCGGTGTGTGGAGGCAAGTTTCGATTACGCCACCATCCACCTGGATTCTTTTTGGTGTAATCGGTTTAACAACGGGTAGTGGCGCAATATTTTTGTATTATTATGGTCTGAGGCATGTGAAAGCCATGGTCTCAACCATCTGTGAACTATTGTTTCCTGTTTCTGTAATTGTATTCGATTATCTGATAAATAAAAACAGGCTGGATGTTGTGCAATGGATAAGTATTTTAGTGATGTTTTTGGCCATTTATATGTTAAATCATACGCGGAAACATAAGCCGGTTGTAGTAAAAAAATAAAAGGCTGCCCAGTTATGGATAGCCTTTTCGTAAAAACAAAATAAATTATTTTTTTATTACTAGTACTAAACTAGTTTTGATAATCACTCAGTGCCTTCATTAGCTTTTTTCTTGTGAAGAATATTCTGCTCTTCACTGTGCCTATGGAAAGGTCGAGTTCTTCAGCTATCTCTTTGTATTTAAATCCTTTTGTGTGCATTTCAAATGGTAGACGGTGTACATCTTCCAAATTATTAATAGCTTTTCTTATCTCCTTAACAGATACGCTCGAATCTGGAGATTCGCTGTCGTTAAGTCTGGGGATATTTATATAGTACTGGTCATTTGTTGAGTCTGAGAATGTATTTGCCTTCTGACTTCTACGGTAGTTATTAATGAAAGTGTTTTTCATTATGGTGTAAGTCCATGCCTTCAGGTTTGTATTATCGATAAACTTATCTTTATTTGTTAAAGCTTTTACAAATGTATCCTGTACAAGGTCTTCCGCTTCTTCTCGATTTGAAGTCAACGAATTTGCAAAATAGTGCAAATTATCTCTTAAACTCAGGAGTTTTGTATTGAATTCAAGATCTGACATAGTCTAATATTTAAGTGAGTAAAATTTCGTTTTGTTTAATGATTACAGGTACAAAGTTAAACAAAAAAATAATACAAATGCATAAAATGTTCAATTGCTAATGATAATAATTAGAATCGGACTGATTATCAATCAATTAAAATATATTTTTTTTAAAAATTGTGTGGGAATCTGTTTAGCAGGATGCTGAAAACGATAAACAAAGCATGTTTTGCGTTAATAAAGAGGGAAACGCATCATTAAATCGGCTTTAAAATCAACAATAGATTGAACAGCTTTTACTTTTAGGGGTAATTCGGTTGGATTTTCAGAATTGTGTAGGTTACTGAAATAGATTTGTTTCTCCGGGAATTCATTGCACAACTCCTGAGCATACCTTTCTATTTCGCATGAGCTTACCGGTGATGTAAATGTAGTGACCAATGCATCGGGCGGTTTTATATCTGCGATTTCTTTTAAACATTCGATGCTAACCGATTGGCCGAGGTAAATAATTTTATGCCCAGACTTGCGGATGAGATAGGCAAAAAATAACATGCAGAGTTCATTGTAATGTCCTTCGGGAAGGAAAATAAAGAATCTCTTCCCATTGGGATCCGGAGGCATAATTAATCCATCCAGTGCAACGATAATTTTCTGCCTTAATATTCCTTCAGAGAAATGTTGCTGCGCTGAATTGATAATTCCGGTAAGCCAATGAAGCCGGATTTTTTCGTAAAAAGGGAAAAACACTTTTATAAAGGCATTTTCAAAGCCATGCGTAATAACAGCAGTTGTAATTGCTTTGTTGAGTTGAACAAGATCTAACTCTATAGTGGCATGAAGCATGCTCTCTATAATGCCTTCCGCGTCGTTCTGATTATATAAGCGTTTAAGTACTTGCTCATTAATTTGCTTTTCGGTTAGTTCAGCAATATGAGATATTTTTATCCCGCTATTATTTAGGATAGAAATATTGAGAAGCATTTTAAGATCTTCGTCAGTGTAAAAACGGATATTTGTATCGGTTCTTTTTGGCTCTATTATCCCATAACGCTTTTCCCATATCCTGATGGTATGGGCTTTTATGCCCGTCATGCGTTCCAGATCACTAATCGAATAACCGTTTTTACTCATTTTACAATACTTTCACTTCCTAAACGGGTTGAAAGGCAAAATGTTTAGGGGTTTCTCTGAATTCGCCTGTTAAGTCACTATTTTTTTGGCTTTTGCAATAGCTGCTGGTATTCCATCGGGGTTTTTGCCACCTGCACTAGCGAAGTGGGGCTGTCCACCACCACCACCTTGGATTTCTTTCGCTATCTCCCGAATGATATTGCCTGCATGAAGTCCTTTTTTCTCGGCTACAACCGGGTCAATCATTACCAATAATCCTGCTTTACCATCAACGCGGCTACCCATAATAATTATGGCATTAGGAATTTCTCCTTTTAGTTGGAAGGCTAAATCTTTCATGGTTGAAGCATCTAATTCTACTTCTGTTGCTATCAGGTTGTAGTCGTTATGTTTAATGATATTTGCAAGGATCTCTTTTTTTAGATTCCCGGCTTTTTCTTTTTTTAGTGATTCGATTTCTTTTTGTAGCGCATGGTTCTGCGTCAGGAGTTGTTCTACTCCGGAAACAATATCTTTAGGATTTTTTAGTCGTGTTTTAATTTCATTATTTGCATCTACTGCACTAAAGAGAAATTCTTCAGCTTTATTAGCTGTAACAGCCTCTATTCGCCTTACTCCAGAGGCAATGGCTCCTTCCGACACGATTTTGAAAATACCGATGTTTCCGGTTGCCTGCACGTGTGTTCCACCGCATAATTCCACTGAATCGCCAAATTGAATTACCCGAACCAGATCTCCGTATTTCTCACCAAATAGTGCCATGGCTCCTTGTGAAATGGCTTCTTCCATCGGAATATCCCGCTTTTCTTCTAGTGGAATATTTTGACGGATAGTTTGATTTACCATTTTTTCGACGTTACGGATTTCCTCATCTGAAAGTTTATGGAAATGTGAGAAGTCGAAACGAAGATAATCGGGACCAACAAAAGATCCTTTTTGCTCTACATGCAATCCCAATATTTCTCTAAGTGCATGATGCAAGAGATGTGTGGCGGAGTGATTGTTTTTAATCATCTCTCTTCTAGAATCAGTTACCGTTACTAAAAAGTGTGCTTCCGGATTTTTGGGTAGCTCTTTGGTAATATGAATTATGAGGTCGTTTTCTTTTTTTGTATCGATGATAAAGGTTTTGTTTCCATTTTCCTCCATAACTCCGGTATCGCCAATTTGTCCTCCGCTTTCGGCGTAAAATGGTGTGTAATTGAACACTAGTTGATACAATGTTTTGTCTTTAGCCGATACTTTTCGGTATTTGGTGATATGGATTGTTGCAGTGGTATGGTCGTAACCAATAAATTCTTCCTTGGTGTCATCTTGATCCAAAGCAATCCAATCATCAGTTGCAACTGTAGCCGCTTTACGTGATCGGTTTTTTTGTTCTTGCAGCTTTTTATTAAAGCCTTCTTGGTCGATTGTTCGTCCATTTTCGGATGCCATCAACAGGGTTAAATCGAGAGGGAACCCAAATGTGTCGAATAATTCAAAGGCGAAGTCACCTTCAATCACCTTAACGTCGGGATTTTGTTCAATATATTGGTTAAAGCGTTGTATCCCATTTGATAATGTGCGCAGGAATGAGGTTTCTTCTTCTAAAATCACCCTTTCAATAAGGGCTTTTTGTTTTTTGATTTCAGGGAATATTTCGCCAAACTGTTGTGTGAGTGTACTTACTAATTTATAGATGTTGGGTTCTTTAAGGTCGAGGAACGTATATGCATATCGTGCAGCACGACGGAGTATTCTTCTGATTACATACCCAGCTCCTGTATTTGAAGGCAGTTGACCATCGGCAATGGCAAAGGAAATGGCGCGCGAGTGATCGGCAATCACGCGCATGGCAATATCATGGTCCTTATTTTTTCCGTAAGGAAGATTTGCCAGTTTACTAATTTCTTTGATAAGGGGTTGGAAAACGTCTGTGTCGTAGTTACTTTGAGTGCCTTGCAGAACCATGCAGAGTCTCTCGAAACCCATTCCGGTATCAACACATTTGGCAGGAAGTGAATGTAAAGAGCCATCGGCATTACGATTATATTGCATAAATACCAGGTTCCAAATTTCAATTACCAATGGATGATCTTTATTAACGAGATCGCGGCCCGATATTAATTGTTTTTCTTCGTTGGAGCGGATATCAATATGGATTTCGGAACAGGGTCCACAAGGGCCTGTTTCTCCCATTTCCCAGAAGTTATCTTTTTTTGATCCATGTAGAATTCTGTCTTCTGGAACAATTAATTTCCAGAAATTTTCGGCTTCAGTGTCTACATCGAGATTGTCGGTTTTATCGCCGCCAAAAACGGTTACATATAAGTTTTCCGGATTGATATGATATACTTCGGTAAGTAGTTCCCGGGACCATGCGATGGCTTCTTTTTTGAAATATCCGCCAAACGACCAGTTTCCGAGCATTTCAAACATGGTATGATGATAGGTGTCGCGGCCAACTTCTTCCAAATCATTGTGCTTGCCCGATACTCTAAGACACTTTTGCGTGTCGGCGATACGTGGAGATTTGGGCTTTTTATTTCCTAAAAAGATATCCTTAAATTGATTCATCCCTGCGTTAACAAACATCAGGGTGGGGTCATCTTTTAATACCATCGGAGATGATGGTACGATTTCATGCTGCTTTGATTTGAAAAAATCCAAAAATGTTTTTCTGACCTCTGTTGCTTTCATATATTCAATATCAAGTTATTCAATGTAGTACTCTGCTTTTATGTTGAGATTGCAAATTTAATCCAATTTGTTACTTTTGCATCAATGAATAGTATTTTTACACAGTAATTATATGGCAAAAGTTAAATATCATTTTAACCCGGAGTCTTATACCGTTGAGAAAGTAAAGGTTACTTTTCGTGATTGGCTTCGCCGTAGTCTTACTGCAATTTTCTCCGGATTAATATTTTCAGTCTTGTTGATGGTATTTGTTTTTCCCCTGTTTGAATCGCCAAAGGAGAGGATGATGAAACGGGAGCTGCAACAATGGGAGTTGCAATATCAGATTCTCAGCGACAGGATGGAGCATACAGAGAAGGTTCTTGGTGATCTGCAGGACAGGGATGATAACATCTATCGGATTATTTTTGAAGCGGAACCTATTCCGGCCTCTGTGCGTAAGGCTGGATATGGTGGCGTGGATCGTTATGCGCGTCTCGATGGATATGATAATTCAAAGGTTATAATTAATGCTACGCAGCAACTCGATCGGATTACGAGCCAAATATACGTGCAGTCGAAGTCGTTTGACGAGGTGTATGAGCTGGCTCGAAAAAAAGAGGAGATGCTCAGGTGTTTGCCTGCAATCCAACCCATTCGTGATAACGACATACGCAGAATCTCTTCCTATTATGGCTATCGTACCGACCCGTTTTATAAAGTCAGAAAATTTCACGATGGAGTGGATTTCTCAGCGCCCTTAGGGAAAGAGGTAATTGCCACCGGTGATGGAAAAGTTATTGAAGTAAAACATTCAAGAAGAGGATATGGTAATACGATTATTATTGATCACGGATTTTCATATAAAACGGTATACGCTCATTTGAATTCTTTTAATGTAAAAAAAGGAGATAATGTGAAACGAGGTCAGGTTATTGGCGCTATTGGTAATACGGGGAAATCAACAGCTCCGCATCTTCATTATGAGGTGAGAAAAAATAATCGCGCCATAAACCCCATTCATTTCTTCTTTAATGATCTAACTCCGGAGCAGTATGAAGAAATTTTGGAACTTTCATTGCTTCCTACTCAATCAATGGATTAACACGGTTATTTATGTCTGAAGGAAATTCAAAACTTTATTATTCAATTGGTGAAGTAGCCAAAATGTTTGGTGTAAATACTTCTTTAATAAGGTATTGGGAAAAAGAATTCGATGGTTGGATAAAACCTCAGCGATCTCCTAGTGGAACCCGCTATTATACAAATGCCGATATCGATGGTATAAGGCAAGTGTATGGTCTAGTGAAAATTGAAGGTTATACCCTACAGGGTGCGAAAGACACTTTACGTGATCGTAAAAAGCAGATTGAAGAAGATGAGGCCATTCGCTCCACGCTATTAAAAGCCAGAGAGATCCTGATGCAGTATCTCCCCGAGTAACACGTGATTAATAGTATTTTTCACCCTCCAGATAGTTTACTACATAATCTCTCACGCCATCTTCCAATGATGTAAATGGTTTTTTGTACCCGGCTTTTATGAGCTTGGTCATGTCAGCCTGTGTATAGTATTGATATTTATTTCTTATATCTTCCGGCGTATCGATAAATTCAATTTTCGGCTCAATATTTAAACTGGCAAAAGTTGCCTTCGCAAGATCGAGAAACGACCGAGCTTTTCCTGTTCCTAGATTATAAATGCCATTATGAATCCTAGTTTCCTTAATCCAGAGAATAACATCAGTAATATCTTTCACATATATAAAGTCACGTAACTGTTGTCCATCTTCAAAATCGGGATTATGTGAGCGGAACAGTTTTACTTTGCCAGTTTCTTTAATTTGCTTGAAAGCGCTGGAAATTACTGAAGCCATTCTTCCT
>Ga0265294_10008302_pt1 | contig 12151 bp, 13 predicted proteins | sample MunlanPumphouse3_FD_192504 | JGI IMG/M metagenome (GOLD analysis project Ga0265294, IMG submission 192504) | Groundwater microbial communities from a municipal landfill in Southern Ontario, Canada - Pumphouse #3 | ecosystem: Environmental > Aquatic > Deep subsurface > Groundwater | place... | reverse complement strand
TTAGATTCATCTGCATAAGTTATTCTTAGCGCCCGAGGGAAAAATAGTAGTAATATCAAATAGTAGTAGAAGTATTCTGTAGAAGATGTAGTATTATCTGTAGTAGTAAGATTAGTAGTAGGAAACCATAGTAGTAGAAGATGTAGTAATATCAACCAGTTATATCAAATATTAGTAGAAGTATAATAGAAGATGTGGTAGTATTAAAGATAGTAGTAGGAATAGTAGTAGTAATATCAAATACTAACAGTGAATATGTTAATTTGTAATTAAATAGGTACGAATTAACTAACCTCTATAATGGTAGGAAGTGTTATATTCCTATTAATAATATGGGGTGATGATATGATTACAAATCCAGTGGAATTAGACATAGATGTATATAAGGATAGAGATTATAAACAAGTGTTTAATATCAAAGATGGTGATGATTCACCTATAGATGTTTCAGGTTGGACATTTGCTGCCCAAATAAGGCCTACCTATGGAAGTGATAGTCTGATAGCCACATTTACAGTAGAGAAGACAACAGCAGTAAGTGGTATAATTACTATGTCTCTGTCAGACACTGAAACTGCCGAAATAGATACAACCCCTGAAATAAGAATAGGCTCTACAACTACTTCAAATAACATGACTTGGGATATGGTAGTAGAAGATGATATAGGAGATAGATATAGTTTGATACAGGGAATATGTACAGTAAATGAAACTGTCACCAGGGCTAGTTAGGAGATTATAATATGTCAGACATCACAATAAATGTAGAACAAGATGTTGCTGTTGCTATTGAAGCTGAAAGTAGTACAGCAATGATAATAGAGGTAGCTGAGCAAGGACCATCAGGACCAAGTGGAACATCAGGTACTTCAGGAACATCAGGTACCTCTGGTTCAAGTGGAACATCAGGTACTTCTGGAACAAGTAGTGATGGAACATCTGGAACTAGTGGTACTTCAGGGTCATCAGGTACTTCAGCGCTGGGAGTAACATCAGGTACTTCAGGAACATCTGGTATAGATGGTGTGGATGGTACTTCTGGAACCAGTGGGGTTGATGGAACTAGTGGTTCTTCTGGTACAAGTGGAGAACCAGCTCTTCTCTTAGACCAGTCAACACCACAGCAAGTAGTTAATGGTAGACCTATATTTAAAGAAGGTGTTGTTATAAACATGTCAGGTGAAGAAGACCCTGAGCATACTGGTATATATATACGCAATGATGACTTACAAATGGGTGATGAAGATATAGATGAACATGGCGTGTATATGGATTTAACTATGACAAGCGGTATTGATATGTCTGGCAATGTTATAGGTTTAAAAAGTGTTGTAAATATAAATACTACGAATGAAAATGTAACTGGCGGTGCAATACCTATAGAAGGTTATGCAATACAAGTAAATGGTAATTCAGAAGGTCTTGTTGGTATAGATAGTGAAATTGTTATAACCAGTGGATATGCTTTTTATAATACAGGAATATCTTCTGTAGCATGGATTGATGTTGGATCTGTTGTTTATACTATTCTTGGTATTGATTCTTGGGTATATATTGAAGAAGGGTCAACAGTAGAAGGTGATGTAATAGGCCATTATAATATTGTTGATGTATTAGGTACTGTAGAGGGACTTTCATACGGCTATTTTCTTGAAGATACAACATCTGAGCTTGATTATGGTTATTATCAATCAGGAACATCTCCTAATCATTTTGGTGGTAATATAGAAACCGATGGTGATATAGTAATTAATGATGATAATTATATCAGTACAATAAAAATAGGAGACCTTAAGGATTTTAGTACTAATACACAGTTAACTATTGCCAGTGGGTCATTACAAACACAGATAGACAACATTACTATCTCAGGTGGAGGAGTTACAGCCCACAGTAATTTAACTGAGTTAGACTATGCTTCATCTGGGCATACTGGATTTCAGCCCGCTGGAAATTATATCACTGATGCAGAAATGACTATAATTATTGGTGATATAACTGCACAAATACCAACCGATTTCTATTCAACTAATGAAGTAGATACTATATCTGGCTCATTACATCAAGAAATACTTGATGTTGGTGGTATTAGTAGTATAGAAGAAGACCTTACACCAAAATTAGGTGGTGATTTAGACTTGAACTCTAAATCAATTAATTATGGTACTATACTAACAGTAAGTGGTACTTATGTAGGAGATTATATACAAGTAGAAGTAGATGATGACAATACTGTCTTCGGTAATGTCTTGTATCAGGCTGATGACTTTCATTATGATAGAGCAGATGCTGATGCTTCAGCAACTTCTCCAGCATTCGTAATGGCACTTAGTCCAGGCTCTGGAACAAGAAATGTACTTATGAGAGGACAGGTTTGTGATACTTCTTGGAGTTGGTCTGCAGGTAAAGTATATTTATCTACATCTACTGGTAGTATGACACAAACTGTAGTTTCAGACACTGGTGATGTAATACAAGTATTAGGTTTCGCATTATCAGCTAATACAGTATGGTTTGAACCAGTAAGAATGATAGCAGAGGTAGCATAATGGCAACACTTGGTAAAACATCTACAACTACAAATTATGCACAGTATATTTCCTCAACTTTTGCTGGTTTATGTATCACAGAAACATTAACTACAGGAGCAGATGTATATGATGCTTATGTTTATTTAAGAAGAAATACTTCAGGCGTAACATCTTACTGTAAAGTAATGATTTGGGATATGTCTGGTAATTTAATAACTAATGGTGTGTCTAATGAAATCACAGTAGATAATAATGACTATGCATGGAAATCAGCTACTTTTTCAACACACCCACAGTTATCACCTGGCTCTTCCTATTATTTAGGTATAGTACATTATGGAGGCAGTGCTACAATAAGAGCTGCATCTAATGATGAGTCTCCTTATGGAGGTACATACCCTTATTCCATTACTTACACTGGTGCTAATATAACAGTCGGTAATATAACTAATACTACTAGAAGAATGACAGTATATGTAAATTATAATGAAACAGCATCTGGGCCGGCTCTAAAAATAGAAGGTGTAACACCAAATAAGGTAGAAGGTGTTAGTTGGTCTGATTTAAATGATATATACTAAATTACAGGAGCATAAATATGAGCTTCAATTACAATAAATATATAAAGATAGTAGCAGATTCAATCCGTTATTATGGTGGGTATGTTAATTACATACAAAACATAGATGGTGCTTTAGATTCAAATACAAAAATTACTACATATAATAATATAGAAATACCTATAAAAGCTCTTGTAGCACCTTATAGTAATAATCTAATTGATGGTGTTAATATTAAAAATATTGATAAACAAGTTATTATAGAGTCAACCTTTGGCAGGCCTAATTTAGATGATAATATTGAAATAAGTGGTCAGTACTATAAAATCATAAGTGTAAAGGAATTTGCTCCAGGAATTATAGATACTCTTATTTATATATTACATGTCCGTTCTTATGAAGCTGCTACACCCATTGATGTGCTTATGGTTAAACTGTCTACTTTACAACTTGGTGTTGTTGTTAAGGATTCTGAAGCACTTGTTGATAGTCCAGAATGGATTGTTATAGCACATAATCATCATAAGTATAATACTACTACACTTATGTGTAAATATGTATGGGAACAGTATTCATTTGATGGATCATATGAAGGTGGCGGTTATTATCCAGATACACCTTGGCAGTCATGTTATATGAGAAGTAGATTAAATAATCTATGGCCTGGTTTATATTTTTCCTCAGAACTTCAGGGTATTTTACAAACAGTACAAATAGAAACACAGACAAACTTAGTTAATGATAAAGTATCTTTGTTATCAAAGGAAGAACTGTTTAATGTAGAACAAGATTCAAGCAGTGGAAGTTATATTACTTATTTTGCTGACGATTCTTATAGAATAGGAAGGTGGTATGAAAGTGAAGCACCTACAGAATGGTGGACAAGGGATGTTTCTTTTTGGTCTGCACCAACCGGTATTATCTGTACAGTACAAACAACTGGAGCATCAACTACGCATCCTGGAGCCCAGAAATGTGGAGTAAGACCAATAATTTTCTTATCAGGAGATGTTAATGTAGTACTAAACCCAGATAATAAATATGCAATTTCTTATTAAGGAGACTACCCTATGACTGAATCTGACTTCAATAAACTACTAATAACTGAAATAGAAAGCCTTAAGACAGACCTTAGACAGAACTTCTCTGAACTTAGAAAAGAAATAAGAAATATTAATACTGAGCTTGATAATAGACATGATAATTATAACAACAAGTTTTTAACAATCAAATCCTTTGAAAAGTATCTTACTTTCTTAATACTATTTATTACTGGTGCATATACTTATGTGACTATATTATTTGGTATACATTAAGACATTCTTATCTGAGAACTTATTGATTTTATCTTTACCAGGTCTTATAATATATGTTTCTTTGCCGCCGTAAAAATAATTCATTTCTTTATCATGAATATTTATATCATCAGGGCCTATAATAAAATATGAATCATTTACTATAAACATTAGTTTATTTAGGCCTTTTAATATTCTATCGCCTTTATTCTTCTTTATATGATAATATCTGCGTAGTCCATTTCTTGATATCTGTATTTCTAACTTATTGTTATTAACTACAATATCAGGCTCTGTAGTTATTTTATTTTGCATAGACCTTCTCACCATCCCATTAGCATCACATCCAATTCTTTCAGCTTTACAACCATTAGAGTTAAACCACAGACAAACTAATTCTTCAATTATCTGTCCGTCTAATAAATCATATAAATATTCCTCTCTTGTCCTGTTATCCCTGAAATACTCACTTATAGACCATGGAGTTGAATCTGATAATTCTTTTATTAACTTAACCATGTACTTATCTAAAATCCCTTTTACTTCTATTTCATTCAAATTCCATTTAATATGTATATCGTAGTACTTGTTATGAAATGCTGTTCGATTAGGAATTTTATATCACCCCCATTATATTTACTTAATGGGATGATGATATAGTCTAAAATCGCTGCGTTAAGGCCCTTAATAGAGAGCTGGTGAAGGCTTAATTATCGTATAGTGAATTCCTCTATAATACCTTTACTTAAGCCAGCATGTACTAACATTCTTATAATCTGAGATTTCTTTCTCTTAGTAATAATAGACAGTTTAGCTAACACATCATCATCATAATCATATAATCTTGTCCAGGATACTTTACCTGCTTTTAGCTCTTCACTATCTAAGTTTTCTAAATAAACAATTGTTTCTTCTTTGTCTTGTACTTTATCATATTGTATGATAAGGTCCCTAAGTCCTTGTATAATCTCTTTTAACTCTTTCTTAGTAATGTCTATCATAATAACACCTCTTAATTTAATCAAGTTTTGTAAATAATAATTGTAGTAGAAAGGGGCAGTAAATTAATAATGCCCCTTCCTATACCTAAACATAATGTAATCTCTTTACAACATCGCAGGAGGAGAGAGTCCTGTTATGGATGTCTGAAGGGTAGAATGTTTCTACAAGTACCCTTCTACTTATATTAAGGTTAGTTTATTAGCTAACCAACCAGTACTGAATTGTAATACTATTACTACTATCTTTTCACTTACTGTTGGGCACAGCACTGGCCACCCAGTAGTGGTACACTGAGAAAGTTAGTAGTCGGAGAACTGGGGAGCTAGCTTTCTGCTTTGGTACTGTCAGTACAAGTAGTGTGTCTTAGTAGTAAGTCTACAAGTAGTTAACCTACGGTTAGTAAGTTCTACTGGTAGTAAATCTTAATAGTAAATCTACAAGTAGTAAATCCGACAGCAATGTTATTAGTAGTATTTTATTATTTATCAAAGTGTTTTATGAGCCGACCATTTCTTAGAGGGCTGGGGAAAACTTATAAAACCCTGGCTTACCATACCCGGAGAGAGCATTACCTCTTAGCCGAGATTAGGACCAGCATTTCTACTGGCACTATAAAAAACAATTACCTGGTTTTTAACCTATAAAAACTTGGGTACCTAAAAGGTACCTTCTACATAAACTGACTTTAGACTCACCGTCGTGAATAATACCATAAAGCCAAATCTATGTAGAAGGATACATTGTTTTAACCGACATTTCTATCGGGGTGCTATCCATACCTGGTCTTTATCCTGTGAAGACTTGGGTAATTAAAAGGCACCTTCAATCTAAAGCGACTGAAGGAATATACCACATTTCTTAGTTTATCCATAGAGGTTGATAACATTTTCAACATATGAGGGCCGGGTGGCCAAGAGCCCTAATAAAATACTTAATTCTACTTATATAGAGGTTAGTTAATTCAACCAACCCATAAATTCTATAAGTTGTTTTCTTGTGTTATTTATATAACCATACTGATGATGAAAATCTTTATGACAATCCTCACACAGTGTAATTCCATTTGATAATGCAATCCTTAACTTCGGATTACTTGCATAATTCTCTATATGATGTGCATTCAAGTTATGTCCTTTTCCACATTTATTGCAGATGTAATCATCTCTCTCATACACTCTTCTTCGCCATTCAGTATATTCTGGGTACTTTCTTTTACTGTTTAAGTCTCTTTCCTCGTCAGTCAAATTAGGATTCCATCTTGGATGTTTATCACCTAAAACGGAACAACTACGACAGCTTTTTGATTTACCATTGACTAAATTACTTCCTATAACTATTGATTCTCTACCACATGAACAACGACATAAGAAACTACTATCCTTTTTAATACTATTAATTCTATATAAGACTGTCCATTCTCCAAAGATAGTTCCATCTGGTATGGAAATGTTTCTTAAACATCCACATGATACAGACCTTCCTTCTATTAAACTGTCTCTGCTAACTACCTTCTCTGTACCACAGCTACATCTACATAACCACATAGTTTTATGTGATGTAGGTATTCTATCTGCTTTGGATAATACTAACCATTCTCCAAATCTATTTTCTGTCAGGTCTATAAAAGGTCTATTTGAACATCCACATGACTTAGATTTACCACTTATCAAATTATCACTTATAACTATCTTTTCTTTCCCACAGCTACATCTACATAACCATCTCGCAGAGCCTTTTTTAAGGTTATCTGCTCTTGATAGTACAGTCCATTCTCCAAATATTTTTCCAGTTAAATCAATTAGTTTAGTCATAGTACTATTATAATCATTATATTTAAAATGTCAAGTGTTGTAAAGTATTTAAGGGGGCTAAAAAGCCCCCTCATACTACAATTCAAGAGTTATTCTGTTATAACTCCATGCATTTCTTCAGCTCCATAGTCGAGTCCCCATTGACCATACAGCATTCCACTTCGTGCTGCACCTGCAGTGGCTTTCTCTTCATAGAACAGATTACCTTTATCAGGAACTGTACACCATACATTGCTAACGAATGGCATGTTGATGAAGTAAATCTTTCCAGCCGGTATATGAGCATCATATGCTATACCAAAATCACCAAAATCGGTTGTTAAAGTATTGATGTTTACACCACCGACTACTCTATCTCTCGGCTGAGTCTGAAGATTTAGAGAGTAAAGATTAGATATTTTGATTTTGGCCGCAGAACCGCACCAAATAACTACACCACTCAAGTCAACACCAGCATCAGCCATTGTTGCTAAATGGTTATCTACATCATCTTTATCAAGAGTTGAAATACCACTTACAGTAGTAGTAAATGTAGACACAGCATTAACCAAACCATTAGTCATGGCAGCCACAGCAGCACCAGTTGACCTTTGATAAACACCATTCCATGCAGTGTAATTTAAATCAGTGTAAATCTGTTTCAGGCAAGCCTGTATATTATGATTATGAACATCATCAATAGCATTGATTCCATCTATTGAACCATAATCACTGGAATTACCAATAAGTTTGTTGTAAGAACTTAACATCTTGTATGTAGTAGAAACATCATACTTTACTATTTGACAAGTGTTAACATTTTGGTCCCTCGTGTAATTCGACGGAGTACTCTGTGAAAGAGCATCCGTTTCAGTAATCTCCTGTTGTGTACCACTTGCAATGGTCCAAGATGAGCTAAGAGCAAAATCAAAGTTGCTAACCAACCTTGCACTCGAACCTAAAGCGGATATGAAAGGAATATTACCATTCCCAAGCATGAATAGTTCCCCAGCATACTGAGGAAAAGTTTCTGTAGAAGCAGTAGCCATAATGTCTACCTCCTATATTGTTTTATTTATTTTATCTTGTTTCAGTTTAATTAATTCATTTACATCTTTATTCTTTATTGCTTTTTGAATCCTACCATCGTAAGACAAGTTAGTTACAAATTCTCCTTCAAATGACCCTGTTCCCTTTTTTCCAGAATTTAAATAAAACCTTGGTTTGCTTCTTTTAAATTCATTCTTGAAAAAGTTAACAACATTTTTACCGGTGTGATTTCCATCTTTATCAACTACAACCACACTGTCATCATCATCTAAGTCGAAATTTGTCTTTGTTATAGCTACCACATCATCTATGTAGTCAGGGTCAATACCAGCAGAGATAGCAGCAGTCTTTATTTGACCATGCATTTTCATAGTATTAATTGTAGCCTTAGCTAACTTTAATTCATTTTTCAACTCATCTGCATCAGGGTCCTGTTCCCCATCACCCTTATTTTTAGCCAATTTCTTCTCTAAATCTTTCTTAAGCTTCCTTTCTTTGGCTAAGGCAGATTTTAATCCATCTATGTTGATTTCAAACTTCCCGTCTGAGTTTTCAACATACAATCCTTGATACTTCTCATCAACACCATTTAAATTATCTAATATTTCTTCTAATGCCATAGTAATAACCTCCCGTTATTCGATTCTTGGTTTTCCTGTGTCGAGATTCTCCTCTTCACCAGTTCCTACTACTTGTTTACCATTCTCATCAATATATGGTTTTGATTCTGGTAATTCTTCTTCTATTTTCTCTTGTTTTAGTAATTCTATGTCCTTACTACTATCAAAATCAGGAGATAGGACACCTCTTCTTTTCATTTCCTTATGAAAACTTGGTAATGAAATACTTCTATTTTGTCTCATTTTCAATAAAACATTACTTTCTGAGCCATCTCTTAGTTGTAATCCAAAATCAACATTAACTATTGCTTTACCTGATTTTTCAATATCTTCCCAATCACACATGATGTTGTTTACTTTTATTATCATTCCTTGTAATCTAACAGCTAAGTCTTGTAAAGAACAGTTTATGTCAGATATATCAAGTGCTTTAGCTGTTGCTGTGCCACTGGGATTCTTAGCATTAAGTAACTCTAAGCTTTCTACCATCATTCTATCTTCTAAGTCTCTTATTTCTTGCATGCCAGCTTCTATAGCTTTACCAGTGTGTTCAACATATTGAAGGTCGCTTCCGTCAGGTCCCATTACAGCTGATTTAGCTCCGATAGGCAGAGTATCACCTTCATTAAACCCAGTACCGAATAAGATAGGAACTCTTGCCACATGAGTTATATTCATTTGGTCTGATAAAGATTGCCAGTGAGCTCTATTCAGATTTGCTAAGTTTTGTAAAGGACTTACACTTCCAAAGAATCCAATCTTTTTTCCATACAAAGGAACAAGTGGTATATAGTTTAATGAAGTTTCTCCTTCATCAAACAGAATCCAATTATTTTTATCATCTTCTCTGAATAATTGCCAAGAACCAGGATATAATACTCTTATTTGTTGTATTGTTTTCACTCCCCAAACACCATCAGGAACAGTTACAATTTCAAGTATATGTGCTCTTATTAATACTTTTCTACTATTTATCACACCAGGTACAGCATTTATCACCTGTTCTGCTTTTATATGAACACAGTACGGTCTAAAACCAGCATCTAATTCATCTGCTAAAGTTAAATCATCACTGCTATTAGGATAATCTACATAAACATAACTAATACCCTTAATAAGCATGTCTCTGAATACTTCTTTATAGAAAGCATCAGCATTATTTCCTTGTAAATCAATATTATTGTTATAGTCTAATATAAGTTTATTAGTATCATCACTAAATATGATAGGTTTCTTGAATACTCTACCTGTATGATTTTCAACGGCCCAAGCAAAATAGTTTTTTAATGTTGAACGAGACAGCCTATTATTATATTGACTAACTGTTTCCAATGGTTCTCTTGGTAAATAAGTTAGACCAGCCTTCTTCATGGCATCTTCACCACCCATAAGTGTTATAGGTAGTTGCCATTTCTCATGCATAGTATCATATATATCTGATGTACTATCAACTGTATTATTGTTTATAATTGTATTTATTGTTGTCATAAATACCCCCTATATTAGTAATTCCTGTGTTTTTAATGGTGGCCTAACTGTCTGACATACATAACGAGTTTCATCTGCTATATGGTCTTCCATATCAGTGCGTATATCTTCCATATCTTTGTCATCTCTTAACAGACTTGGAATTGTTCGTATCCATTCTCTACATGTTTTGAATACCCATAATCCAGGATTCTCTGGTATTTCTTTTGCTGCTTCAGCCATCAATCCTCTCATAGATTGCCATCCAGCAATTCTCTCATTATCAGCTGGTTTAAAGGGAAGTCTTCTAACCTTGCTAAATTGCTTGAATATACTTGGACCAGACTGGTCTCTAAATATACTTGGGTCAGCAACCCATTGTATCACATCTAAATCTTTTGTAAGGTCATAAATACCAATAGCCATTTCTTCATTAGTTAGCTTCAATCCTTTATCAGGAATAGTCCTTCCTCTACTGTCTCTTTCTACTATATACCATTCTTTAACTCTTATTATAGAACCTCTTGGAAAAACTCTACCATCTGGTAATGCTACACCATTACTCTTAGCCCATATACCTAAGGAAGCAGGCTTCTGTGAGCCCCAGTCGAGAGAAATGATATACTTCCATCCGGTTGGTACTTTGAATGGCTCTATAATGTGTTTATCAGGGTCCCAAACACCATCAAAGAAACCACCAGCTGCTATATCCCAATTTCCTTCTAACCAAGCTTTTCTCTTTTGTACATTCTCTATACTTGATAAATTCTTTATATAATCAGGGTCAGCTTTACATAGTATCTTATTCTCTTTTAAACTGCCATGTATTCTAATTCTTATTTGTCCAGAACTATTTACAATCTTTGTAAAAGCAGGTGCTGGGTCAATAAAATATTGCTTTACCCAACCATGTCCAGCTCCCCAAGGGTTACATGTAGACCTATACTTAATAGGTACTCCTATTATACTACATCTATTACATGCTTTCATACTTTCATAGCATTCAATCGTTGGCCAGTTTGTTAATTCTTCCCAACCAATCCATGGGTATTCATGTCCATGATAATTCCAATAATCATCAGCTCTTTTCATATGTCTAAATAACAATTCTTCACCATCAGGAAACACCCATTTATTTACACCATTGGAACCTAAAAACTTCGCATCTGGAAATACTTGTGTATAGTACTTTTTTGTTCTACTAATTACATCAGTTAGCTGTGGAAAGCTTTCTCTAAATAGTATTCCTCTATATGCAGAGCCATACCCTTTACCAACATTCTGTAAGAAATCAATTATCAGAGCATCTGTCTTACCTGGTCCTCTTGTTCCTTCATATAAAACTTCCCAATAAGGACATGTGATAAAGGCTGTTTGGCTTCCAGGCTGTGGCATCCAAGCAGTATTATTTGTTTTCATTTTCCCAATACTCTTCCCATTCTTTAGGAGATGCTTTGGGTAATAAAACAATAGGACTACTATTAGAGTGTTCTATTTTCTGTGATACTACGAAATCCCCCTGAGCTTTACCAAGAAGCTTAGATGCTTCTAATCTAATATTTCCTGAGAAAGAAGGGTCATTCATAATTTTTGTCCACAGCCTTTGTCTGTCATCACTATCCGCTATTGCTTTATCTGTTATATTTCCACCACTTCTATAAAATTCTATCTGTTCTGTAATTCGTTGGTTATCTCTAAGTTTAGTAAGGGATTGTCTTTTACTTGCAGGCGAGTATCCCGCTTCTAAAACTGCTTGTAACTCAGACATCCCGTCAGCTACTAACTTAGCAAATTTTAGTTGCCTTGCAGTTAATCTATTCAACATAATTTATCCCC
>Ga0265294_10008301_pt1 | contig 12153 bp, 8 predicted proteins | sample MunlanPumphouse3_FD_192504 | JGI IMG/M metagenome (GOLD analysis project Ga0265294, IMG submission 192504) | Groundwater microbial communities from a municipal landfill in Southern Ontario, Canada - Pumphouse #3 | ecosystem: Environmental > Aquatic > Deep subsurface > Groundwater | place... | reverse complement strand
TCCGATCTGCACCCGCTCCATCAGATGGCGCATCACCTTGAACTTGCAATGAACCTGTGTGCTGTCGGCCGACAAGTTGACATCACTGGCATTGAGATCGCACTGGGGAGTGAAGTACCGCTCCCAGATGGGATCTCCTTCCAGCGTCAACGCATCGGTCTCGTAGTTGAAGACTCCTCCCAGCGTGGTCAGCGATCCCCTGATGTTGTTCTCGGTGTTGAGTATCATCTTCTGGGCCTGTTCAAAGACGTCCCAGTAGAATCCCAACTTCATCCGCGCATCGGCACTGCAAAGTGCTTCCATCACGCCCCACACCTTGATGCCCGCATCTACCCTTATGCCTGCCGTGGTGTGGACATTGGTCGACAACTCACCACCCGGGAAGGAGAGGCCATTCTCACTGAACTTGGATGCCCGGGTGCTGCTGCGGGTTCTGAATCCCTCGTTGCTGTTGTAGGAGAATCCGAGGTCCATCGCGGCGCTGTAGCTCATACCTGCCCTGATCTCTGCTTCTCCCCCCACACCGGCAACACCGTAAAAATGAATCACCGGCACGATGGTGAGCGGTGGCACCGGGATGGGGGCAAAATAGGCGGTTAGCAGGTGGAACGATTTGTCCACCGCATCGGCCTCCACCTGGATGCTCATATCGGCTGAAAGCTGGATGTCGGGGGATATGCTGGCATGGAAATAGTGCAGTTTCTTGTCGAAGATGCCCACCAACAGCCGCATGCTGAGATCCATACTGGCCGATACTTCAATTTCGGAGTTGTCACCAGGCTCCAGCGTAAAGTTCATGTTGCCGGAGGAGTAGTTGTAGTTTTTTCTTCCGCCGGCCCGTGTTGCAGGCATAGAAAGTTCAATTTGCGAACCATTACGGGTGAAGCTAACCGCTTCACCGTCGGGTGTCTCCACCCGGCTCAGGTAAGCTCCGAGTTCCAGCTCAACACCTCCCTCTTCGTTGAGGGAGCCATCCTCGTTCCAGATCGGTTCTCCCAGTGAGAGCTCCTCAAACACCTCGGTGATATCTGTTATCGGACTAGTCGTTACTTGGATGTATTCACTATCCGGATAGTCCGTCATATAGGTGATTCGGCCCCTATAGCCTTCCGGCAACAATTGGGAGGGAGTATCGAAAAGCAATACCTCACCCATAATGGGCTCAAACTCTTTCTTCACAATCATTTCGAGGTCGTGTATCTCAAACATCACCTTATGCGAATCATCCCACCTGTGCCAGGTATCCACTCGGACATCCACGATGTACTCCATCCTGTCTGCATCGACCAGGGTAACATCCTCCTGTAGTTTATATTCCGCCTCATCCGTTGCGTTTGCAGTCTCACCCACCGGGTAGACCAAGCTGCGTTCTATCTTTTTTCCTGATGTCGTACCGATCGTCTTTATCACTTCACTGCCGTCATCCATCACTAACTTTACCTCAAATCCTTTGCTATATTGGCGGGGAGGGATAAAGAGATAGAAATGGTGCAGCGCGCCATCGAGCAGCACCCCCTCACCGCAATCGACAGTGAGGGTAAGGGAGGTTCCACTGCCGCTCTCTGGAAAGCGTGCATCGGGGATCCCCTCGTTCCAGGCAACCGTGAAAGCACCACTCACCGGTTTGCCCGAGAGATCGCGGAACTGCACCTTGAGGATACGGTCACCTTCATTGCCGCTGTAACCCACCTTGAGCAGGGCAAAAAGGTTGCGGAAACTAATACCAGCGGCGCTGCCCTTGCCAGCCATGAAGTTAGCAGGGGCATAGGGTTGTGATACCCTCTCCACCTGGGTATAGGGTTGTGTGGCGGGGAAGGTGAGCGATATCTCGCCGTTGTTGATTGTTGCTCCCTCCTGATAGGGGTAATAGGCTGTCACCTCACCCGAGGGCATGCTGCCATCGGTTCTGAATCGGGCTTTCTTGCCGTTTTCCAGTATGTCGTCTACACCCGCAGTGAAAGGTAGGTTGCTGCCCCCTCCCTTGCCGAAGACACCGATCCGGTCGTCCGCCTCCCAGCGGACCTCTGCCTTGATGCCGTATTGGTCAATCACTGCGGTGCGTGTCATTCTATTGCCGTCAATGATGTTTCCCACCAATCGCTTGTCGGCAGGGTCAGTCTCCTGTTCAATTGGGTCAACGGTACATCCCTCCAAAAAGAGGAAGAATATGACCAGGAATGATATGATAAGATATCGTTTACTATTGTTTTTCTTCATGATGTGGTGCTTTGATGTTAATCCCATTCCGTCGGGTCGCTGTAATTGAAATCATCATTATCAGAAGCCTCTTCTGCCTCTTCTTCTTGTACCAAGAGTTTCACCGTCTTGTTGCTGGCATAGACAATGATCTCCTGTTCGGGTCTCATCTGGGTGCTGTTATTGGGCGTTGAGGTGATGGTGAACTGCTTGTCGTTGATTTTCTCTAGCTTGAGCCACTCACCGATATATCCCAGGGTGAACTCGGTCACGTTGGTCTCTACCCAGACGACGATGGTTCCACCGTATGAGGGGAGGGTTATTATATCCCTGTAGCCCTGAGAATGCCAGAGCTGGAGCTCCGGTGCGGGGTCCTGGTACACCCTGATCGAGGCAAGCGAGTCGTTTTTGTTCCCATAAAGGGTTACCAAGGCACGCCGGGGAATTCTGCCCCCCCAACTTTCTTCAATGAAGATGCTAATGCCCTCATCTGAATTTTTCTCAACTTGACACCAGGACTGATCAGAACGATAGCTCCAGCCGGTCACATTGGTTACAATACCCATTGTGAGATAGCTCCCCTGATTATTCATGATTACCTTGTCGGTAACCGGCTTGATGTAGGCTCCCTCCGGTTCTACCGCCGCATCCTGCGTCACCTCTATGGTCACCTTCTTGGTGGTACCCTCTGCAGTAACCGTCAGAATCGCTTTTTCCGGTGAGGTGAAGGCTTTGTTCTCGGCTGCAGTTACCGTGAAATGGGAGGTCTCCTTGCTGACCGTGCACCAGTTCTTACTGGATGTGACGCTCCAGCTTTTGGCATTCGTGGCGACTGTGATCTCTTTGCTTCCTCCTTCGGCTGCGAAGTGGATGGGTGAAGCGGATACCTCCAGGGTAGTTGTCTTGTTGTCATCTCCGTCACCATTGCCATTTCCTCCTCCGGGAATTTCATCTTTGCCACAATGTGAAAGAAACAGGATAGACAATAGTAAAAAGGAGAGTGTGCAATTGTTGGCTTTCATGCAATCATAACTTGATGAGGTTTAACATTTCTCTATTGCCGTAAAATTAGCCTTTTTCAGACTTAGTTTTCTCTCATTTTTACAAAAAAAGTTGACTTTTTCACAAAAAAGAGACAATTTCAGCTATTTCCGAACTGTTGCCCTTTCATTAAGATGCCAAAGCAGTGGTTTGCTAAAAATAAACCAGGGTGAAATCACATTGTGATCCACCCTGGATATTGTCAGATTCTACAACAGGAATAGAGTATTGGTAGTACACCCGGCGGGAATCGAACCCACATCGTCGGAACCGGAATCCGGTATTCTATCCATTGAACTACGGGTGCCTCTCTTATCTTCTCATTTCTTCTCTGAAGGAGCCGTTTTTCCAGTGTAAGAAAAGCGAATCATTTTTCAGATAAGGGTTGATTTCTGCCATTTGTTCTTCCGTCAGCCGTTCCCTGTAATGCAGTTTCAGCAAGAGATCTGTTCCTGCTTTATCAAAACGGGCCGAGATCGGATAAATGTCCGGCAAAGATACGGCATATTTGTAATTATCCGAATGATTTTCCGGAGAAATAAAGAAAATTTCTTTGGAAATTGTTGGCAAAAATCCGAGTGGGTCAAGTTTTACCCATTCGGTAGTGAAAAAGGTGATCCTGCTGTCACATATACCGGCACATACCGTTTGGATAAGGCATATGATTGCAGAATCGCCCGGCAGGGGTAGTATCTTGAGCTGGAGATCACCGGCAGCAGAGGTGCGGATATGAAGGAACTCCCTGTCATGCGCTACCTTGCTGATCTCTCCCAGAGAATATGGTACCGACGTATTGCCACTGTCTACCAGCAACATGGTTTTGTTGCTTTCCGATATCCCCGGCAACAATGCTGGGGGCATCGTGCGGAACAGATCTGTTATGTTCTGTCCTGTAGCAACTGCTGAAAGGGACAAGAGTAGGAGAAGATTGATGAATTTTGTTTTCATTTGGTGACTTTTTGTATGCAGAGCACTATTTTTCCGACGGTTTCTCTCTCGGTCGGAAATTCTGCTGATCATTCTTTGGTTGCGGTGCGTAATAGGCTCCCACCTTGGAGATGTGGGCGATATCCCTCGTTTCCTGAATGGTTACGCGCAATTTGGAAGGTGTGACATCCCCGAAGCGTAGCAATCGCTTGTAACCTATGGTGGTACCTTCGGTAAGTGTTGTCCATGCCTCGTCAATCCATCCTTCAACCCTGAATGATTCCACCCGCTGCCCTTTTTGGATATCCTCACGGAGCATTACCGTGTTGATTGCTTCCCCCTCGTTCATCAGGTACTCCCTGGAGGCTCCCGAGCGAGCTTTCCATACGATGTCACCATCCACCACCAGTTCTTTCCGGAAAAGTGACGAGAGATAATCGCCGAGCTGCCTGAGCCGTTCTGCGTCGGTCTCGTGGATCCTACCCCGTGTGTCGGGTGGCACATTGAGAAGCAACCCGGCGTTCATACCCACTGATTGGAAATAGATGTCGACCAGTTCCTGCAGACTCTTCACTTGGTCATCCTCTTCGGGATGATAGAACCAGCCCGGGCGAATCGACACATCTACTTCTGAAGGATACCAGTACAGCGTTTTCGCCTCCCTGATCAACTCCCTGCTACCCAGGTCGTCGGCAGTGGGCGAGATTCTCAACCGTCCATTTTCGCTTTTGAATGACTCATTGATGTCAGGATGCAGGGGGGTGACGCTCCATTCAGTTTCACGCCCCAGGCCCTGCTCATTACCCACCCAACGAATATCGTTTCCCATGATTGCCTTCACTGCCCATGGCTGAAGACTATCGATGACATTGTAAAAACGAATCCAATCATACTCTTGTACCCTGCCGTTGGACCCCTCTCCATTGGCACCGTCAAACCAGACTTCATCGATCTTTCCATACCAGGTGAGGAGTTCTGTTAGCTGATTGGTGTATAGGTTGTTATATCTGGGAGAGTCGCCGTAGCTGACGGCGTTCCGGTCCCAGGGAGAAAGGTAAATACCAAATTTCATGTCATGTTTCTCGCATGCCTCCCTTACCTCCTTCACCACATCACCCTCGCCATTGCGCCAGGGTGAAGCGGCAACCGAGTGGGGGGTGGTTTGTGTAGGCCAGAGGCAGAATCCGTCGTGGTGCTTGGCGGTGAGGATGATCATCTTGAATCCGGCCTGCTGCAAAGCAATGACCCATTGTTCAGCGTTGAAATCGGTGGGATCAAACAAGGCAGGGTCCTCAGTGCCATTACCCCATTCCTGTCCGGTGAAGGTATTCATCCCAAAATGAATGAAGGCGGTCAGTTCGAGCTGCTGCCATTCATATTGTTGCTGGGTGGGTACAACATATGCTGCCAGTTTTATCTTCTGGTCAGAGGTGAGGATATTGGGGAAAGTCAGTTTTTTTTCAAAATAGGTATTCGCTCTTTGGCTGCAGCCCCCGGAAAGCAATACCAAAAACAATAAACCCAACACTACCATTCTTCTCATAGGTACTTTCCTGTTACGTTTGGAGCAAAGTTACGACAATTGCAGCAATATCACACAAAAAAAGCCATCCCGATTGGGATGGCTGAGCCGATCTGTCGTCGCTTCAGCTTATTGATTTGTTAAAGCGGCAGCTTCTTCCACAACCTGTCCCAGGGTGTCAGCGGCAGCAGCGGCAGCAGCCTCAATGGCAGCCTGGATACTGTCGGCCTGAGCTTTTGCAATGCTATCCAGACGAGCCACTTCGGCAAGACTGTCCTGTCTGGCTTTTTCGGCTTGTACCTGAGCATTGTTGCAAGAAACCAAACCCAATGTTGCTACCATGGCAACCAATAACAATACTTTTTTCATTCTTTAGTGATTTTAAACGATAAATAAATTTGTTTCTCCAAAAACGATGCAAATGTACAGCAAAAACATGTTATGCAACATGTTTACGCTGTTTTTAATAGTTAAATAAAATTAAAAGGCGAAGGCGCGATTCCTCTTTCCATTGTGGCCACTATCCAAACCAGTCTGCCATTGTTCAGCTATAGAGAAAGCGTTTGATGCTTTTCTTGGGTGTTTTATCAAACTCATTGTTTACCAGCTCGATAGAGCTTACTTTCTCATAATTGGCCACCGATCTGTTGAGCATCTCCCTGTTTTCACGCATGATTGCTTCCAGTCTCTCCGGTGTGATCTGATCGGCGTTGATTGCCGCCATGTCGGGATAGACCAGGGCAATCAGCCTGAAGTTGCGAAGCACAACGATACTTTCGGCCACATAGGGCAGGTTGTTCAGCCGTGATTCAATCTCCTCGGGATAGACATTCTGACCATTGGCGGTCAACAGCATGGTTTTGATTCTTCCCTTTATGTATAGTCTTCGTCCAACCATAATACCGGAATCGCCGGTTTTCAACCAGCCATCCTCGGTGAAAGCGGCTGTTGTTGCTTCCGGATTCTTGTAATAGCCCTTCATCACATTTTCACCTCGTACCTGTATCTCTCCTGGTATCTTCTCGGGATCAGGGGATTCGATGCGTGCTTCCATGATCCCTTCCAGCACGGAGCCACAGGATCCGGGAACAAAGTCGTAGTGGTGGTCGTAGGAAATCAAAGGTGCGCATTCTGTCATGCCATATCCCACAGTGAAAGGAAATTTCATTTTATGGAAAAAAGCTTCCACCTCTCCATTGAGGGCGGCACCCCCGATAATTACCTCACGAAAATTGCCTCCCAGTGAGTGAAAGAGCGATTTCCTGATTTTTGACAGGATCAGCCGGTCCATGCCCGGGATGTGCATCACTGCTTTTACAATCGGCTTGTTGATGATCGGGAGGATCTTTTTTTTGTAGATCTTTTCGAAAATCAGGGGTACCGTGATGATTAAGTTTGGTTTTACCTCCTGTAGCGCATTGATCAGATTCTGCGGCGTGGGTATTACCCCCAGCAGCGTGCTGTGCACCCCCGCAGAGAGGGCATAGAGAAAATCGAAAGCGCATCCGTAGACGTGGGCCATGGGCAGAAATGCCAGTATCTTCTCCTTGGCAAAGAGCAGATCCAGTTTGTGCGCGTAGGTGACATTGCCTGCAAAGTTGTTGGCGGTGATCATTACTCCCTTGCTGAAACCGGTGGTTCCGGAGGTGTAGTTGATACAGATGACCTCATCATTGCTCACATCGGGATAGCGAATATCCTCCCGGGTGAATCCCTTCGGATAATGGGTAGTGAAGGTGTGATCCAGAGACTCCACCACCTTCCTGATATCTGCAAATTCTGTTGTCAGTAATGAAAATGAAGGAATCTCAAATACCGGCACTTCAATCCGGCTCCTGCTCAGGTTGTTCCACAGCGTATCGTTGACAAACACCAGGCGGGAATCAGAATGTGCAATGATCTCTTCCATGCTTTCGGGGTTGAATTCATGCAGGATCGGAACAATCACGCACCCGTAGGTGATGGTTGCCATAAACAGGATCGACCAGGATGAGTGATTTTTACCAATCAGTGAGATCTTATCCCCCTTCACAATACCCAGTTCCTTGAAGAGCAGGTGCAGTCGTGCAATCTCACGAGCCAGTTCACCGTAACTGTAGGTAGTGTTTTCCCTGTAATCGGTCAGGGCAGGCAAATCCCAATGCTTTTTAAAACTCTCTTCGTACAGATGAATGAAATTCTGCTGGATCATGTATGCACATTTATGCTTGTTGTGTGCAAAAATACAACTGGAAAATCAGATAACAAAACAAATAGGGGGTGAAATGGGAATAAATATTGTAATTTTGTGCTTTTGTAGTAGTAAAAAATAACCGTATATGCTCAAACAGTCCATCACAGCTGTACTGTTCCGAACGATTCTCAGTCTATGATCGATCAATCCATTTTTCAAAATAAGACAGCAGCCTACTATACACTTGGCTGCAAATTGAATTTTGCTGAAACGTCAGCCATCGGCCGACAACTTTTTCATTCGGGTGTGAGGCGTGCGCGAAAGGGACAACAAGCTGATATTTGCGTGATCAATACTTGCTCGGTGACAGAATTGGCCGACAAGAAAGGACGTCAGGCTATCCGTAAGGCGATTCAGGAACATCCCTCAGCCTTTGTGGTGGTTACCGGCTGCTATGCGCAGCTCAAACCGGAGGAGATTGCCAAAATTGAAGGTGTAGACCTGGTATTGGGTGCTGAGCAGAAACTGGATGTGGTAAAATACCTGGATGATTTAAAGAAAAGGGATCACGGTGAGGTTGTCACCTCCAAAACACATCGTATCCGCTCATTCGTGCCTTCGGTATCTGCTGACGACCGTACCCGTTACTTTCTGAAGGTGCAGGATGGTTGTGATTATTTCTGTTCCTTTTGTACCATTCCCTTTGCCCGTGGCAGAAGCCGTAACGGATCGATAGCCGATCTCGTAAAGCAGGCGGAGCAAGTGGTACAGGAGGGTGGTAAGGAGGTTGTTCTCACTGGTGTCAATATCGGTGATTTCGGCCGTACCACCAGTGAGTCTTTTCCCGATCTGCTTCGGGCACTTGATCAGGTAGAGGGGATTGAGCGTTACCGTATCTCCTCGATTGAACCCAACCTGCTGACCGATGAGATAATCCTGTTCGTTGCCAACTCCCGTCGATTTGCCCCTCATTTCCATATGCCGTTGCAAGCCGGTTCGGATGCTGTTTTGCAGCTGATGAAACGCAAGTATGATACAGCACTCTTCCGCCACAAGGTTGAGATGATCAAAAGCATTCTGCCGGATGCCTTTATCGGGGTAGATGTGATTGTGGGGGTGAGAGGTGAGACCGATGCCTATTTTGAGGAGAGCAGGCAATTTGTTGAGTCGCTCGACATGTCACAATTGCATGTTTTTACCTATTCCGAGCGTCCCGGTACACAGGCACTACAGATAGAGCATGCCGTTGATCCCAGAAGCAAACATGCTCGTAGCAAACAGTTACTCGACATATCGGATGAAAAGTTGTCTCGATTTTATGCATCGCAGAAGGGCAGTCGGCGGAAAGTGCTCTTTGAGCATACGAGAAGAGGAGGTAAGATGCATGGCTTCACGGAAAATTATCTGAAGTTGTATGCCGATTATGATCCCATGCTGGTCAATCGGATCACAGAGGTTACGGTGGGTGAGTACAACGAAGAGGAGATGGCTATGAAAGCAGTGTTCTGATGAAGGGGAAAGGAAAAGAGCATATGGGTGCCAGGTTACTGGTTGTTGGCGCGGGCTTGATCGCTTTGCTTCCTTTTTCTCTGCTCTATCTGATTTCAGATATTCTCTACCTGGTTGTCTATTACCTGGTACGGTATCGGAGAAAAATGGTGCGAATCAACCTGCACAATGCTTTTCCCGATAAGAAGCAGTGCGAGAGGACCGTTCTGGAAAAAAAATTCTACCACCATCTGTGTGACTATTTTGTGGAGACGGTGAAGCTCCTACGGCTTTCGGAGGATGAGATGAAGCAACGAATGCGCTTTGAGAACCCTGAATTGCTCAACCAACTGATGAAGGAGGGGAAATCTTCTCTCCTCTGTCTCGGCCACTACGGCAACTGGGAATGGGTGCCCTCCATCGTGTTCCATCTCCTACCGGGGGTGGAAGCCGGACTGGTCTACAAGCAACTGCACTCAACAGCATTTGATCAGTTGTTCCGTAAAATCAGAGGCCGATTCGGGTCACTGCCCATTGAGAAGAGAAGCGTGTTGCGAACCCTTCTCCGGAAAAAGAGTGAGGGACAAACTATCGTGGTGGGATTCCTTACTGATCAGCGTCCCCCGCGAATCTCTGATAAGTACTGGACAACTTTTCTGAATCAGGATACACCGGTGCAGACAGGTATGGAGAAAATCGCCAGATCGCTCTCCCTTTCAGTCGTTTATCTGGAAATTGAAAAGGTGAAAAGGGGTTGTTATCGTGGTCGTTTTGTGACCCTCTCTACAAACGCAGCTCATGAACCGGAGCATACCATCACCGAGCGGTATATGCGCCTGTTGGAAGAAACAGTAAAGCATGCGCCCGCCTATTACCTCTGGTCGCACAACCTTTGGAAATTCAAAAAGGAGTGAGAAAATGCGACAGAATTCCGGGAAATGTAACCTGCATTGAAGATCATAACAATGGCAAAGACATCGGTAATCATACTCAACTGGAACGGAGAGAAGCTGTTGAGACAGTTTCTCCCGGCTGTGATAGCACATACTCAGGGCGAGAGTAGCCGCGTAGTGGTGGCTGACAACGGATCTACTGATGCATCTGTAGCGTATGTCCAGACCCATTTCCCGGAGGTTGATCTGATTCTTTTTGATCAGAATCATGGCTTCGCTGAAGGTTACAACAAGGCAATACAACAGGTTGATTCTGAATATATTATATTGTTAAACTCCGATGTGGAGACCATCCCCGGATGGAACCTGCCATTGATCTCCTACCTCGACAATCATCCGGCAGTTGCTGCTGTGCAACCCACTATTCGTTCCTACCATCAGAGAACCCATTTTGAATATGCCGGAGCTTCCGGGGGATTTATCGACAAATATGGTTATCCCTTTTGCAGGGGACGTATACTGGAGACGGTGGAAGAGGACAGGGGACAGTATATGGACGCGGTGCCGGTTTTCTGGGCCAGTGGAGCCTGTCTGTGCATCCGGAGAAGTGATTATGTGACGGTGGGAGGACTTGATGGTCGTTTCTTCGCACACATGGAAGAGATCGACCTCTGCTGGCGTCTCAATGCCCGGGGCAGGGGAGTGGTCTCTGTTCCCTCCTCCCAGGTCTATCATATGGGGGGGGCGTCTCTGGGTAAGGATAATCCCCGTAAGCTCTACCTCAATTTCCGCAATAACCTGCTGATGCTATATAAGAATCTGCCGGAGAAGAGACTTTTTCTCACCTGCGCCATACGGATTCTCTTCGATTTGTTGGCTCTGTTGCATCTTCTCATTCAGGGGAAGGTGAAGAGCAGCCGTGCGGTCGTCGAGGCTTACCGTGATTTTTGGAAGATGAGACCCTCATACCGGGATATGCGCCGGGAAAACTTGCATCTTGCTACTGTAGGCGATTTGCCCGGCCTATACCGAAGAAGCATACTGTTGGCTTATTACCTGCGAAAAAGACGAACCTACAGCTCGCTCTTCCACAACCGGAAAGATGTTATTCGAAATGAAAACTGAGTGTGATCATCCGTTGTGTGGCTTTTGAGAGCGCAAGGGCATATTTCATCAACGTCTCATCATTCAGGTCGCTACGATCGGTTTCAAGTAAGTCGGTCAGTCCGAAGCTGAATTTCAATTCGGGGGAGAGTGTAAAAAGGGGGAGATAAAAATTGCATCCTGCACCAATCTCCACTCCCCTGTCGAATGGTTTGAGCTGAACTGCCAGATTCTTGTTCGCTGCCAGCTCCATGCTCCCATAACCTCCCACTAAAAAATAGGGCTTGAAATTGTTGATTCTGATTCCCGATATTTTCAACTGGAGGGGTAGCGTAAGGTAGTTGTTTCGGATGGTTGTGGCAAAGGTTTCACCTGATCTCTGCTCCCTGAAAAGGAATTTCTTGCTACCCAGGTTCAACGAGGGAAGTAAGCGTAGATTCAGGTGAGGGGTAAGGTGGAGATCACCGATTATTCCCGCCGTAAATCCGGGTGAATAGGCAGGTATCTCGCAAAACCATGTCTCTCCATTGTCATTCCGATGGCCCGACTGGGTAAGAATCAGATCCTGGGTATGCATGCCAATGGTAAACCCCAGGTGAAACAGCTGCTGATCGGCATAGGGCCGGTGTTGCAAGGTAGCCTGTTGGCCATGAGCGCCAAAATGCATACTGCATAACAAGGCCAGTATGGAGCGGAAATGTACACTTTTCATACCTCTGTAAAACGTCCGCTCCTTCCGGATATTGTGTGGGAATTGGAAAGATATGGGGAATCTTTTTTCAGATTTCAAAAAACTTTCTACCTTTGCA
>Ga0265294_10008299_pt1 | contig 12156 bp, 7 predicted proteins | sample MunlanPumphouse3_FD_192504 | JGI IMG/M metagenome (GOLD analysis project Ga0265294, IMG submission 192504) | Groundwater microbial communities from a municipal landfill in Southern Ontario, Canada - Pumphouse #3 | ecosystem: Environmental > Aquatic > Deep subsurface > Groundwater | place... | reverse complement strand
CAATAACACTCAAGTCCCCAACCATATCAGTGGCATCATCAAACAAATTGAAGGTGTAGGTTTCCAACTGCAAGCCAACCAGGTTAACCATCAGGGGCATCTGGTAGCCAAGGATGTACTCACCTTTATAGTTGAACCCATTGACCATGGATCCTCCATTCTCATACTCCCAAGCTTGGCCGGAAGAAGCATTGCTATACCCCTTGTAGTTCAACTCATGGTAGGTTCGAATGACTACGCTCATCCAATCTCCAGAGAAGATGGCACCTGTGTCAAACTGGAAGGCAGCTCCTGCCCTACCCAAGTAATAGAGGCCATTCAAACTGTCAGAAACAAGAGGGGTTCCAAGCTTCACTCCTTCGAGGTCCATCAGATTAAAATCCCAACCGGTTCCCAGGCCTCCGCCCAAGCTTATCTCAGCTACGGCAATCGGGGTAAGAACTGCGTCGAGGGTCACAGTCCCTGCAATGGGAGAAAGACCGAGGTTTGCCTTTACTTTGACATTGTTTCCACTGAACAGAGGGCCTTCCCCTGCCAATACAGGAATCTTTGCCTGGTAGGCTGCATCGAGTTTTGCCTCAATGCCAGTTCCATATGCACCGGTAAGCTTCAGCGTACCACTGTTGGTGGTCTGGGCAAACAAGAGACCTGCTGCCATGAGTATAACCAAGAGTGCGAGTAATCGTTTATTCTGTTTCACAGTAATTCCTCCAAACTTAACGTAGGTCCAGCATATCATAGGGGGTGGCGTAACCAAATACTTTCTACCCCCTCATTCAACCCTTTGTTTTCTTCTAAATTCAGAGGGAGAAAACCCTTTGATCTTCTTGAAGTATGTACAGAAATATGAGGTATTCGAGAAGCCGAGGCTTTCTCGTATCGAATTGATTGATTGCTTGGTTGAGGTGAGAAGACGACAGGCTTCTTCTATGCGCTTTGTTCCGATATAATCATTCAAGCTCATGTGCTCAGATGCCTTGAATACGTTTCGAGTATACCCAAGGGAAAGTTCAACTTTATCAGCAATAAATGTTGAACTGAGATTTACATCATACAGGTGCTCTGCAACAAGGTGTTTCATGCTTTGTATAAGCTCAAGGTTATGCCGTTTCGAATATTGTTGTTTATAGTCTAATAGAAGTTGCTCAACCCGGAGCAATCCTTCCTGTAATTCATCATAATTGCGACTACTAAGGGTTAGAAGCTTCCATTCCTGAGCAGTAATTTCCTCTGAGGCCTCGAATATATCACCTATCAACCCGACAATGGAGTAGCTAAGATAGAGCTTCATTGCCCCAAACAACTCATAATCATCTTGGCTCTTAAGGCTAGACATAAGTAATTGGACAGCGTCCTTGTACGCTTCAGACGATTTTTGCATGAGGGCCTTACTTACTTCAGCTGTCTCCCCAAGGAAAAGATTCACTTCCTTGTTGTTCGTCTGTTCAATTGGCCTAACAAATCCAGCATGTACCAATATCTGTGTACGTAATGAATGATGCATCTCAGCATATGTTTGTGGAAGGTCCTCCAACCCAATACGTGTTTGGCTATATAGGATTGAAAGATTCTCAGAATATCTATCAGACATATCTATACGCATTTTTTTACATTGGGAGATGATGTTTGAAGAATCCTGAAGAGTGAGATAGACAAACAGTCCTCGTTCTACTTGAAGCAGCAAGGTTTGTTTCCCATTAATGGTAAAATACTGTGATGCAAAGGCTAAGAACTGCTCCTTATCACAAGTTACTTCTTTACGATCAACAGGTTGTCTATGGAACAAAATAAGTTGAAAGGAGGATCCATGGTAAAGAGGTAGGCACTCAATCCCTACAATTCCCTTGAGAAAATCAATAAACCGTTTCTCTCTGGTAAGCTGATTATTTACTCGTCTCGTTTCCCAGACTAATAACAGGGAAGCAAGTATTGCCAACCCTAGGAATACCAAGACCAGGTTCCACCGCAAAGCAACCAGAGGTTCACTTAAATATACCATAGGAAGTATATAAATGAGACGCCAGTTCATCTCTCCCACATCGTACCAACAAGCAAGAAACTCGTCTCCATTGATATCGTTCAACACTTCGGCCCCACTAGACTCTGGGAATAGCACAATTTGGCCGAGTAGTGATTGGCTGGTCACTCGTTGTCCAAATTGTTTGGGATCTGGGTGACTGATAATGAAAAAATCTTCATCAATCATATAGAAGTTTTTCATGGTATCACTATCATCAGAAGCCAATATATTTCTTGCAGCTGTTTCGGAAAGATTCATTACGATTCCAGAACGCAAACCTCCTTGCTCATCATAACTTAAATTACAAATTGAATAGAGATTGGTGGGTACATCATCATATCTGGGCAAAGAAAGAGGAATCGTCTTATTAGAAAATATTGATTGACGTTGATATAGATGCTTATTTCTAGGTTGTTGAGCTAGGAATGACAGGAGAGTAGAGTCACTGATCTGATCTGATGACTCAACCCCATTCAAGCTGGAAAAAAATCCATAGTTTTGGTTATACAAATATATTGAGTGGATATAAGAATTACGTGCGACTGTGTTCTCAAGCCTTGCGTATACTCCCAGCGTTGCTTGTTCCTTAGGTACATTTGCGAGGAGATAATTTCTTATCTCTGTAGCATCACTCAAATCATCAATAATGGGAACAGTGCTAAATCTCATCTGTCGATAGTAAGTACTGATCATTCTCAAAGATGCAAGGAAATCATCGACAATTATTGATTGCGCTACATCGGTAAACAAGGTTGAAAAGACTAATGCAAGAGAGATCATGGCAACCAAAACAATTGATATGATGGGAATAAATACCTTGAGTAACCAAGATCGAGTTACAGATTGCTTTCTCATCTTTTTACTGCCCTTTATGCCATAACTTTACCATCAGAAAATACAAATCACCAGAAAAATAAATATTTCTTGCTTTTTAACAATGATTTCTTCGTTTTTCAAAACAATCTGGTGCTTTCAAAATTGCTTTAAAAATATTCTCATGCAAGTCTGAGATTAGAAAATCACAGTCCCAAAAGGAGGGAACACATGAAAACACGGAGATTTTTCCTTGTACTGATTCTTGTCTTTGTAACAGCAGGTATCTTGTTCGCAGCTGGAGACAAAGAAGCTACATCAACAAAACCAGAAGATGGCCCAGTAGTTATCTCGTATTACACATGGGATGATGGGAGTCATAAAGCACTGATTGACACATTCAATGCGACACACTCTCACATCCAAGTTGATGCACAGATTCTTCCTGCAGCTGATTATGAGACAAAACTCACTACACTCTTAAGCGGTCGTGCAGACATTGATGCTTTTATGGAAAAGCGCCAAGCGGATATGTTCGGCCAATATGACAACGGTTATCTAGAACCACTTGATTCCTATATTGCAGCCACTGGAAAACCCAATGATGCAGTTGAAGCATTCAAGTCTAGTTCAGTGATCAATGGCGACATTGTAGTCATTCCCTGGAGAGGTGGAGCATATTACACCTACTATAATGAGAAAGTATTTGAAAAAGCAGGTATCCCTACTCCTGACTATTACGTAGAACGTGGTGAATGGACTTGGGAGAAATTTGAAGAGGTCTCCAAAGCAATAACGGCAGCTGACCCCTCCCTCATTGGATCCACCATCTATATTTGGGGCGGTCAGGGATTCTTCCAAGCAGGACAGGCTGGTAATGACATCGTTACCCCGGATGGTAAAATTGACTCAATCGAAAACGTTGTCAAACAGCTCGAAATGCGAAAGAGACTAGAGGATCTACAAGCAATGTGGAGCTTGATTGATATGAAGGTAACCAAGCTTCACTACTCCAAGCAGTTCTATGATGGTAACGTTGGTATGCTGCTTATCGGTGAATGGTTCCCCGGCCAAATGGTTGTAGGTCGTGATGATGGATTGCTTGCATTCGACTTTGAGGACTGGGGTATTACCCGCCTTCCCTGTGATCAGGAAGAATACGTCACCGTCGGGCTTCCCACCGGAAACTGTATCACAAGTTATTCGAAGAAAAAGGATGCAGCATTCGAGTTTATCAATTGGATGAGTGGTCCTGAAGGTGCAGCTGTTGCAGCTTCCTATGGCGTTCTCCCTGCGGCACCAGGTGAGGAAGCAAGAGTTGAAATTGCAAAGAACCTTCCAGAGGGTAATTCCATCGATTACTTCCTTGAGGAGAAGGGAAACTACACTGCCAATTTCAGCCCCTATGGTACTCGTGTTGAAACTGAATTCGCAAAGATCCAAGAAGACTTCTTACTTGGTAATATGAACATCGATCAATTCAGAACAACTTTTACCAAGACCCTGAACGACATCATCAAAACCACATACTAGAATAGTGGTAGCGACTTCTTCTCCAAGACAGATTAGTGTCTTGGAGAAGGAGATTCTTGGAGGCACGACGTGAATACAGGCAATTCACTTAAGAAGACAGGAACCATACTTTCATTCTTGCTACCAAGCTTTATTGGTTTTATGATTTTTGTCTTCTCACCAATGATTATGGCCGTAGCGCTCTCTTTCACAAATTATTCAGGTGGTCCACGGTTTCGCTTTATCGGGTTGAAAAACTATATCGTTGCGTTTACAAACCCTGATTTTCTCTCATATCTATTCGTAACGTTCAAGTTCATGACTATTACGGTTCTCTTCCAGATTGGTTTAGGCTTGATGTTCGCGCTCATTCTCGCTAGAAACTTTAGAGCTTGCGCAACTTATCGTGGTTTACTTTACCTTCCCAATATCTTGTCTTCGGTTGCGGTAGGACTTGCTTTCATGTTCATCTTTGAACCATCAAGTGGGTTTATGAACCAGATGTTGGCTTCTCTTGGATTGCCAACATCAAAGTGGCTAGCCAGCAGCAAGTCATCACTATCGGTAATCATCACCATAGCAATTTGGCAGAACTTCGGGTATTACATGGTGCTCTTTATTGGCGGATTACAGAATATCAGCATCACCTTATATGAAGCTGCAGAAATGGATGGAGCTGGGAAAATAAAACAGTTCTTTCATGTCACCCTGCCAGGACTCTCTCCTATTCTTTTTTATGGATTAACCATTGCAATCATTCGAGGATTCCAGGTCTTCGACTATATATACATTATGACTGGAGGACAGCAGGGAGGTGGACCTGCAGGGTCAACCAATGTTCTCGCATTTGACATCTATCTCAATGCATTTACCTTCTTCCGTTTCGGATATGCCTCAGCTGAATCTGTGGTGTTAATGATTATTATCTTGGCGGTCACATTCCTACAGAGCCATGGACAAAAAAAGTGGGTGAATTATGATATCGTATAGGCAGAAACAACAACTAGAGAGAGTTATCAAATACGTCGTTCTGACAATGGTAGCCTTTATCACACTGTTCCCTTTGATTATTGTCTTGTCTTCAAGTTTCAAAAATGAGAGTGAACTCTTCAATTTCCCTTTCAAGTTTATTCCTGAGAACCCCATTTTCACAAACTTTGCACGACTAATGGATAAATTCCCTCTTTATATATGGAACTCCGTTAAACTGACATTTACTATTGTGGTGGTCCAGCTCTTTACAGCAGCAACCGGTGCGTATGTTTTTACAAAATTACAATGGAAAGGACGAGATTTCATATTCGGTCTCTACTTGGCTTCTATGATGATACCGATGCAGGCTGTGATGATTCCCCAGTTTCTCATCATCCGAAATATCAACCTCTATGACACGCACGCTTCATTAGTTTTCTTGGGGGCATTTACTGCTTTCGGTACGTTTCTGATCAAGCAGTACTTTATGTCGATACCGGATACCTACTGCGAGGCTGCTCGCATAGATGGGGCAAAAGAGTGGACGATTTTTACCACGTTGATGCTCCCCATGAGTAAAGCTGTCCTAGTCACACAGGTAATCTTCTCATTCCGATTTTTCTGGAACGATTTTTTCACACCACTGATTTATATCACCACACCAGAGCTTAAGACACTTCCTCTGGGAATGACGGATTTTGTACGGGAACAATATGTGTATTGGGGGCCACAAATGGCAGCTGCACTTATTTCAATTATTCCGGTACTCATCATCTTCTTGTTCGGGCAAAAATACTTCGTGCAAGGCGTCGCTTCTTCAGGACTAAAGGGGTAAACAATGAAAAAAGCAGAAAATTTCAATCAGGACATCCATGTTGTGGATTATCGTTTGCAATATGAAGAGAACAGGGCAACAGCAGAAACCCTGATGAGTATTGAAGGAAGAGAGATAGAGTTATTGAATGGACCATTCCATTTCTCCCCCGACCCCTATGAAACTTGCCTGCGTGCCAAATGGTTCAAAGAGAAAAAGATCAGTGACAATGGCCTTCCTTTGCCCATAGATTCTGACTTTGAGGGTTGGCCAACTATTAATGTACCGAGTTGTTGGAATACTGAATGCAAAGATTTGTATTATTATGAAAGCACCGCCTTGTACTTCAAAACATTTAAATACAAGGAGCATAATCCAGGGGAGAGAGTATTCTTGCATTTTGAAGGCAGTTCCTATCGTACCTATGTGTTTTTGAATGGCAAGGTCATAGGGATGCATGATGGAGCTTCCACACCGTTTAGTTTCGAGATTACTGATACTCTCATACCTGATGAAAATCGATTGATAATTGCAGTTGATGCTTCGCGGAGTAAGGATCGAGTGCCAATGGATAATACTGACTGGTTCAACTATGGTGGCATATATCGTGACATCATGCTTGTTCGCACACCAGCCACCTATATACAGAATTTCTTCTCCCAGTTACAGCCACATACGACAAATGAAGTATTTGCCTCGGTGACTATGGATAAAAAGATCAATGGGAAAGCGATATATCGAATTACTGAATTGGGTATTGAGAAAGAAATACCTATCAAGGAAGGGAAAGGCTCTATTGTTTTTAAAGCAGATTTGCAACTCTGGTCCCCAGAGAATCCAAAACTCTATACTGTAGAAATTAGTACTGAGGATGACGCTCTCTGTGAAAACATTGGTTTCAGAGATATACAAGTGGATGGAATAAACATTCTCTTGAATGGAAAGCCGATATTCTTGAAGGGTATTAGTGTACACGAAGACCATATTACCTTGGGAAAGAGCACCAATGAACAGGTAATCAGAGACACTATCGCCGACCTCAAGGAGATGCATGGCAACTTCATCCGCTTGGCACACTACCCTCATACCAGACTATTCTCGAAGATTGCAGATGAGATGGGGGTACTTCTCTGGGAAGAAATCCCTGTCTACTGGGCCATCAACTTTACCAACGAAGCTACCTATACGGATGCAGAAAACCAACTCGCTGAACTTATTATACGAGATCGCAATCGCGCCAGTGTAATTATTTGGTCTGTTGGTAATGAGAATCCTGACACAGACGCAAGACTTTCCTTCATGTCCTCCCTTGCCAAGAAAACGAGGGAACTTGATCCAACCAGACTCGTAAGCGCTGCTTGCTTGGTTAATACAGCGAAACTCAAGTTGGAAGATCGATTGATGGAACATCTTGATATCATCGGAAACAATGAATACTACGGATGGTACGAGCCCAATTTTGAGGACCTACTCACGATTCTTAACAATACCGATCTTACAAAACCTGTTATCATCACTGAATTTGGGGGTGGGGCTAGAGCTGGAAATCACGGTACCAAAGATACCATGTGGACTGAAGAATTCCAGGAAGCGCTCTATATCAAACAATTCACTACACTCGACAAGGCAAAATATGTACGAGGTATGACTCCTTGGATTTTCTACGATTTCAGAGCCGTAAGGCGACTGAACCGGTACCAAGAGGGGTTCAATAGAAAAGGTTTGATCGATAGCGACCGTAAAACCAAAAAACTGGCGTTCTATGTGACGCAGAAGTATTACAAGACCAAAGGCTGAAACATGAAACAGGATATTTTTAACAACTCATCCCAGTACTCAATGGAGTTCTGGGAGAGAGCCTACACCTACGCAATCGAAAAAGTACGAGACAATATTCCCAACTTCTCTGATGGATATCCAGCTCCGTCCAGCAACAACAATGTCTATCCCAAAATTGCAAATATTGAGTGGACAAGTAGTTTCTGGAACGGGATGTTATGGCTGTCGTATCTTCATACCAGAGATGAAGCATTCAGACATGCTGGAGAAGCAACGCTTGAGGACTATACAACTCGATTACAGAATCGGATTGAGACAAACACCCATGACTTGGGCTTTCTCTATATCCTCTCTGCGAAAGCAGAGTATTTAATCACACATAATGAGAATGCAAAGAATACGGCGCTCCTTGCAGCAGACTTACTGATGGAACGTTACCATCCAAAAGCAGGAATTATCCAAGCATGGGGAGACCTTGAGGATCCAAATCAGAGGGGCAGGATTATTATTGATTGTCTTATGAATATTCCCCTTCTCTTCTGGGCAACCGAAGAGACCAAGAACCCAAGATATCGAGAAGCGGCGTTAAGCCATCTTGCACGAACAAGAGAGACCATTATCCGTTCAGATGCAACGACTTATCATACCTACTACTTTGACACAGAAACAGGAAACCCATTACGAGGAGTAACGGCACAAGGATATAGTGACGACTCCTGCTGGGCTCGGGGCCAAGCATGGGGAATATATGGTCTTGCCTTGGCATATACATATACCCATGACTTTGGGTGTTTGATTGATGCAAAGCGTTTGGCTGATTATTTTCTATCCCATCTTCCCTCAGATGATGTGTGTTATTGGGATTTGATTTTTACCGATGGGGATGAAGAACGTGACAGTTCTGCCAGTGCCATTGCATCCTGTGGACTCATGTTACTTGCATCCTTGCTTCCTGAAGATGACAGTGATGCAGTGCGATACCAGAATAAAGCGTTGGATATGCTTGCATCCCTCAGCAAATCATACACAACTCAGAATAATCCAGAATCCAATGGGATACTTATGCATGCAGTATATGGAAAGCCCAACAATGCAGGAGTTGATGAATGCGTTGTTTGGGGCGACTACTTCTATATGGAAGCATTGGGAACAGTACTGGGAAGCGCAAACCGTTTTTGGTAACCAAATCAGAGGACAAGGGGATAAAGCAATGGTAGCATATGATGGTCAAATCAAAAAACTGAACATACAATCGCGAGAAGATGTAGCCAAGTCGTTGTTGTTGTTGCTCCAACCTTGTAACCATGCTCTGGTGAAAAATGGATCTGGATTGTTTGTGGGAAATGAATCCGCTCATTACTCACAACATGTGGCCTTATTGGAAGGATGGTCGCGCTTGCTTTGGGGAGTGGTCCCCCTTCGTAGTGGAGGATTCTCCTGGGATGCAGAGTCCACCCACGCTAAAGGGCTCATTGTCGGGACTGATCCAAAAAGTCCTTATTACTGGGGTAATGTAGGTGATTATGACCAACGGATGGTCGAGATGGCAGCAATTGCCTTGTCCTTGTTGCTCACTCCAGAATTTTACTGGGAGCCTCTCAGTAAAACGGAACAGAATAATCTCTGTAATTGGCTCGCAATGATCAATACCCATACAATGTCACCTAACAACTGGCTCTTTTTCAGGGTATTGGTAAATATGGCTTTTGAGTCACTGGGAAGATCTGAATTTTGTATCGATACTATGATGAAGGATCTGGATAAGCTTGAGAGCATGTATGCTGGAGATGGGTGGTATCGTGACCAGGTACCCTTTGACAACTACAATCCTCTGGCCATGCAGTACTATGCATTAATTTATTACGCTTTTAGAAAAAACAAAGATCCTGAACGATGTGAACGATTCTCTGAACGAGCGAAATCGTTTGCCCAACAGCATATCCACTTTTTTACAGAGGAAGGATCCTTCGTACCATATGGTCGTTCATTGACCTATCGCTTTGCGGTTGTCTCTTTCTACAGTGCATGTGCCTTTGCTGGCCTCGAAGTACTTCCATGGGGAGTCATAAAAGGAATTGTTCTTCGTTCATTCAGGTGGTGGTTCCAGCAACCAATATTTGATCGAGATGGTTTCTTGACTGTTGGATATCAATATCCGAGCAGACAGATGGCTGAACAGTATAATGCACCAGGCTCCCCCTATTGGGCACTTAAAACATACTTGGTTCTTGCATTGCCTGAGACTCATCCATTCTGGCAAACTGAAGAATCAGATCTACCAGAACTCGAAAAGACCTTTTTACTCAAACAACCCGGGACAATTATGCAACGTACGGATGATGACGATGTAGTAATGCTCAATGCTGGTCAGTATCCAACATTCCACATGTTGCACATTGCAGAGAAGTACGCAAAATTTGCCTATAGTGCACGATACACGTTCAGTGTAGCTGCTTCGTACTATGATTTTGCACACACAGGATGCGACAGTATGCTCTTTGTCAGTGATGATGCAACACATTGGCGTACGAGAAGAGAAAGCAAAACCTTAGTAGCAAATGCATCATATATCGGTTCTCTTTGGCATCCATATCAAGATGTATCCATTACGACGTACCTAATTCCAGCAGGCTCATTCCATGTGAGGGTACATAAGGTAAAAACAAAGAGAAAGCTATACACAAAAGAAGGCGGTTTTGCTATTGAGTTGTTCCGCGGATGGGAGCCACCTATTGAACCAGAAGAACATTATGCCAATCCTTCATCAATTTCGATTTCTCTTCCCTGGGATACGAGCCATATAAGCGACCCTTTACAGAAAAGAGAAGCTGGCAGCATTAATCCTCTTCCAAATCTCAATCTTGCATATTCAACAACTATTGTTCCTATCCTCACGTCTATGATTGAAGCAGAAAACACAAAGGTGATGATCAGCTGTGTTGGAGCATGGAAAAGCGGAATCACCCCTGCTTATCCAAAAATCACCTATGATGAAAAGAAAGGCGAATTACTCTTAGATTCACTGAAGTTATCTATTTAGCTCGATTGGAAGCCTTTTCTTCATTCTTTTTCTCATTCAAAGTAACGAACTCCCCCCTTGTTTGTCTTATTAATTACCAAGGGGGATACACATGGTCAGAAAAGGATATTTATTTGCTGCAATCCTACTTACACTATTCCTATGTTTCATGGCCTTGAACACCGGGTTCTAAAGGATACGCGCCCTCCTGTTTTAAGCTCATGGAATCTCTTTCAGTGAAACAACCTCCCCGATATTTTCCTAGGAATACCTTGCATCCTACGGTACAATTGGACCAACCAACGCTGTACGATTAAGGATGTATGTGTGAGCCTATACTCCCTCTTTCACCCGGAAATCTTTCAAGGTAGACATAAGAAGTCCCATTACTTTGAAGGCTGGTACTTCAAGATGGCACTTCCAGGCAGACAGCCTGAAGTACTCTCCATTATTCCTGGTGTTGCCTTGGGCGTATCAGAAGAAGAGCGACATGCCTTTATCCAGGTGATCAGCAGCAGGGAAGGAAAAAGCTGGAACATTCATTTTCCCTTTGAAGCCTTTAAGGCTGATGAGAAAAAGCTTTTTGTAGAGATTGCCGGTAATCGTCTTTCAACGGAAGAAATTATCCTAAACATCAATCATGAAGATCTACTATTGTCAGGGAGCGTGACAAACAGAGGAACCCATTCATTCCCAGTTACACTCGCCTCTCCAGGAATCATGGGATGGTACGCCTATGTTCCCTTCATGGAGTGCTTCCATGGAGTGGTATCCACCTCGCATACCCTCTGGGGGTCTCTTACGCTGAATGGCAACAAGATAGATATGAGTGAAGGGATTGGATATATCGAGAAGGACTGGGGAACCTCCTTTCCCGAGGCATGGATATGGATGCAATCAAACTGCTTTCCCTCGACAAACATCTCTTGTATGCTCTCTGTTGCCAAGATTCCTTTTCTTGGACATGTGTTTCCTGGATTTCTTGGGTTTGTAAAGCATGGAGACGAGTTGATACGGTTCGGCACCTACACTGGTGCTAAAATTACTCACTTGGAAAGCAGTGAAACCCAGGCGTCTGTACAGATACAGACCAAAGAGAAGCAATTGACGTTTCTCGCTGAACTTGGACCAGCCTCAAAACTGGTGGCACCCAGGCAAGGCAAGATGGAGAGACCATTGCTGGAAAGCATCATGGGAACCATTAAACTCACTATCAAAGACAAGGAT
>Ga0265294_10008298_pt1 | contig 12156 bp, 12 predicted proteins | sample MunlanPumphouse3_FD_192504 | JGI IMG/M metagenome (GOLD analysis project Ga0265294, IMG submission 192504) | Groundwater microbial communities from a municipal landfill in Southern Ontario, Canada - Pumphouse #3 | ecosystem: Environmental > Aquatic > Deep subsurface > Groundwater | place... | reverse complement strand
GAGCTTACGGGAAGTTCTCTAAGATTGGAATTTGGTATATGATGATCGGATTCGGTGCTTCATTCGGTTACACCGTGATGGCGCGTATATCTCTTCTCATTGGAAGACTCCAATTCTTAGCAGACACCTTTAAAGGTTGGATTGCCTAGAAAACATAATTTAACATAGAGTTAGGGAGCTTTAATGGCTCCCTTTTTTTCTGGCAAACTATGATTTAGTAAATATTACTTGAACCTTTTTCTGACCTTAATTATCTTGGTATTATATTAAAATTATGAGGTACACATGATAAAATCGACCTTTGGAAACTACTTGGAAGAGTTTGAAGTTGGACAAATAATTAAACATGCTTTGAGCAAAACTATATTCGAATCTGATAATAATTTATTCTCTTTATTAACTATGAATCATCATCCGGTTCACTTAAATCAAGAGTATGCTAATGCTCAACAACATGGGAAAATCTTAGTTGTCGGCACTTTAGTCTTCTCTGTAGTGGTAGGAATGACAGTTGCTGATATTTCCGGCAAAGCTATTGCTAACCTCAATTATGAGAATATTCAACATAATGGAGCTGTCTTTATTGGTGATACTCTTTATGCCGAAACTGAAATCCTCTCTGTCAGAGAATCCAAAAGCAAGAAGGATCGCGGGATAGTCTATGTGGAAACAAAAGCCTATAATCAGCACCATGAACTGGTCTTAACCTACCGCAGAAATGTGTTAATTCCCAAGAGGTGCAACTAATGGCAAAAAACTTACTGATGCGTTCACTCATGTTTGTTCCCGGGCATAACGAAAGACTTCTCAACAGTGCTTCCAGATCCAATGCCGATATTCTGCTCTTAGATTTAGAAGATTCTGTTCGCCCCTCTTTCAATAAACAAATAGCCAGAGATACTATTCAGCAATTTGTAGAAACAGGTAAATTCAGCAATCATAAAGTCTTCCCGCGGGTTAATGACAGAGAAAGTGGCTTTTTACTTAAGGATGTCTATCAACTCACAATTCCCGGAATCGCCGGTTTCATGTACCCCAAAGCTCATACCGGTGAAGATATCTACTTCTTTGATAAGCTTTTAGAAACTATTGAGTATGAAAAAGGACTTCCTGTCGGTACTTTTAAGATAATCGCCTTAATCGAAACAGCTGCTGCTGTTCTGAATGCCCAAGATATTTGCAAAGCTTCACCGCGCGTGGTAGCTCTTGCCTTTGGTTGTGAAGATTTTGTTACTAATTTAGAAGGCATCCATGACCCTGAAGGCATAAGTATCAGCACTCCCCGTGCTATGATTGCTATGGCCGCCCGAGCCAACAAAGTTATCCCAATTGATACAGTGCATATTAAAGTTCATGATTTAGACGACCTTGAAAGAAACCCTAATATTGCTTGTAAACTTGGCTTCGAAGGTATGCTAGTTCTAAATCCCAAAGAGTTACCACTGGTTCATCAATACTTCTCCCCTACACTAGAACAACTTGCGGATTCACGTGAGATGTTAGAGCTTTATCAAGAAGCATCCCGTAACAATCAAGGTGTGGCTGTCAAGAATGGTAAATTTATAGGTCCGCCAATGGTGGAAATGGCTAAGAATATCCTGGCTAAACAAACATTAATTGAGAAAGTTCAGAGCTCCAAGAATGGAAAATAAGCAGAAATTTACTAAAGAGATGCTGATTGAAGATATCAAGAGAGCCGGAATAAAACCCGGTGATATTCTTAATTTGAAGATATCATTGAAGTCTATTGGCTGGGTGGAAGGCGGAGCAGAGTCCGTAGTTTCAGCCTTCCTTGCTGTTGTTGGCACTGAAGGCACAATAGTTACCGACAGCTTTGTCTCGGTTAAAGCCTTAAAATATCTCAAGCAGAACGATTATCTCACAGATGACACCACGCCATCTTACGCTGGAGCTGTAGCTAATGCCATGTTGAAACACCCTGCTGTCAGAAGAAGTAAACACCCAATTCAGAAGTTTGCTATTATAGGTAAATTGGCAGATGATTTTGCTGATAATCATCATGTAGAAAGCTATGCTTATGATGTTCTTAGAAGAATGGCAGAGTTGGGAGCTAAGAACATCAGACTCGGCGACCCTGATAAAGTAGTGGGGGTTGGCACTACTCACGTAGCGATCGGGATATTAGGTTTGCAGCAGAAGAGATTAAAGTTTGGAGTGCATTATCTTGATGAGCAAAAGCACAAGCAACTCTTCTTAGTTGATTGGGCTGGTGGTTGTGTGGCAGGCTTCAATAAACTTCTGCCTGAATATAAAAAGATTGGTGCTTTTATTTATGAAGGTAAAGTAGGACAAGCTGATATTATTGTTTCTGATATGACAAAAACTTTAGAGTGGGAGCTGAAGGAAGGCACGCGAAATCCTAAGTTCTTCTTCTGTGATAATCCGGCTTGTATTGATTGCAGAATAGCTTGGAAGTTCTCTACCGGTAATCTCTTACAGGTTATGTGGGAGAATATTAAGCTTAAGAAATATGACCATGCTCTTTATGCTTTAATGTTGAAGGTTAAAGGGAAACATAAGCCTAATAGACCTTAGCCAACCTCTCCGCATCGTACTCCCACAAATACTTCTCTTGCAAGACTTTTTTAGCATTAGCTACTAATACATCTTGTTTAGCTTTATCTCCATAAAGTTCTAACACTTTGGCAATAAACTCTGTTGGCTGATCATAAGTATAAATCAAACCTGCCTGATTATCTTCCAAGACTCTTATAAACGGTTTGCAGTTAGAAGCAATAATTGGGATACCGGTTACCATATATTGAAATAGCTTATGTGGTAGTCCTGATTCTGTTTGAGGTGATTTAAGATGAGGTATCAGAGCTATGTGAGATTGTGATAATAGATCTAGCAGCTCTTCAAAAGGCTTCTGCCCGAAGAACTTCACTAAGTTTTCAACTTTCTCTGCTTTTGCCAATGCTTGTAAGTCAGCAAGATAACTGCCAAAACCAACTACCCACAGCTTTATGTTAGGAATAGACTTTTCTAACTCTTTTAGTGCCGGAATCACAAATTGCAATCCTCGATCTACCGTTATCCCGCCTCCATAAAAGAGAATTAACTCATCACTCTGAGGCTTTCTCTGGGGTGCTAAAAACTTAGAGCTATTAAAGGTATTAGAAACAACAATCACTTTTGTAGGTTCTGCTCCCAGCTTAATAACTCTTGCTTGCATCTCTTCCACAACCGTAATTACTGTATCTACCAGCTTCACCATCCGTGCTTCATAATTCAACCATTGACGGTAGTTAAAGAAGAATTTTCCTAATCTACTTTGCGTATGCTTGGCTATTCTTAAGAAGTCCGGGTAATTCTCATGCAGATCTAAAGTAATCTTGAAGTGTTGCTTTAATTCAGCACGCAAGTTTAAGACTACTTCTGACAGCGGTAAATCATGAATATGAAGAGCATCATAACTAGTTTTGAGTAGCTCTTGTTTTATCTTCTTCTTCCAAAAGCTGAAATAAAAGGGAAAGTTAAGAGAACCAATTGAGCTTTTATAGATAAATAAGGGAAGGAAAACTCTTATGATTTTAGCTTTTCCATAATAGGCAATCTCAGGTAGTTTTTCCCTGAATCCTGCTATAATAGTAACCTCGTATCCTGCTTCTAATAAAGCATCAATCTCATTTTCTACTCTTAAATCAGGCGGAAAGCGGGTTTCTAAAATCATTAATATGTTCATATTCATCTCTACTCTTTATTTTTTATATAAAAGCTCGGACAAGATTATTTGTCAATGTTTTTATGATTTGGCTAGCTGTTTTAATTAAATTTACCACAACTCTTAGCTAGTTGATTAGAAGCAATACTAAGCTCAAATAAAGAATCAATATAATTAGAATAAGCTTTTTGCCATTGCGTTTGGGCGTTCAACAAATCTGTAAGTGTAGTCATACCAACTTCATAATTATCAGTTTCCAAGCGTAAATATTCATCAGCCTGAGTGAGGGAAGATTCAGCAAGGGAGAGCTTTAACTCTTTATTCTCAACATCTGTAAGCGATTGAGATATCTGCAATTGCATCATCTCGGAAGCATTCTCCAGATGGTAATTCTCTTCTTTATACTTTGCTTTAGCACTATTCACTTTGCGGAAGCTATCACCCCACTGAAAGATAGGCAAACTTATTTGCGCCATAGCATTAAGATTAAAATCATCATGATTGTTGTTATTTAGCTGATAACTAAAGTAGTTGTAGGAAGCCATCAGACCTATTTGCGGTAAAAAGTCTGATCTCTCCAAATTTATATTCTCAGAAGCAAGCTCTGTTTTGAGCTTTAGCATTTGGAAGTCTAAGCGATCCTGATAATCAGCAGAAGAATAGTCTTGAACACTCTTACTTTCTATTACGCTAATTAAAGAATCTGCAGTAGTCAAATTGGTCTCCAATGGCAAACCTATCTTCTGTGCCAGTGCCATTTTAGCCAAATTAAGTCCATTATTAGCTTCTTGATTAAGCAAGGCAACTTCGTTATATTTAACCTGAGCTTGCAGAAGTTGATTCTTATTGATCATGCCCACTTCATAGCTATCCTGCACCTTAGCCAAAACACTCTCTACCAACTTCATATAAACTTGGGTAACCTTGGTCTTTTGCACCAGTGAAACAACTTGCCAATAGGCTTGTTCTGTCTCAAACAGGACATTCTCTCTGGTGAATTGCAGATTAAGCTCAGAAGCTTTTTCCGCCAAAGAACCCATTTTATAAGCAGCAGTAATCTTCCCGCCTGTGAAGATTGGCTGTTTTAGAATGAGAGCTGAGGTGAAGCCTGTCTTAGGCAGAATCTCTAAATCTTTATCAGGAAAGAGAGCATATTGATTAAAGATTGGTGTTCCCTCGCTGTTTAAAACAGGCTGACCTGTCTGTGGATTAATATAGAGATTCGGGTCAAGCTGTCCGGTATCCGGATTAAAGTTAAAGGTTGGTAGGTAACCTCCTTCCAGAGTCATATTAGTACTAGTAGATCTAAGCAGGTAATTAGCACTTACTTCCAGCTTAGGCAAGTAGTTAGTGAAAAGAGATTTCTTAGTTTGCGTAGCCGATTCTGCTTTAGAATCACTCTGTTTAATCAGTTTATTATGTTCAAGAGCCAGTGAACGAGCTGTTTTCAGAGTCAACGTATAGTTGACATCTTCATAGTTGCTCTCCTGATCTGTCTTTCTTAAAGTGTCAACTGCTCCTAAATTCAGAACTCCTATTAAGAGAGCCAAACTACAGACAGTATATAATTTACGCATTTTATTCTCCTTTATAATCTTGAATAGGTTTGATATTGAAGAATATCGTGTAAAGTAAAGGAAGTAAGACAAGCGTTACTAAGGTTCCAACTAAAAGTCCGAACATAATTGTAACCGCCAAACTTCCAAACATAGGGTCAGGAATGAGAGGTATCATCCCCAGAATTGTGGTAAGAGAAGCCATCATGACCGGTCTAAAGCGAGCAATTGCAGAATCAAAGACTGCTTTAAAGGGATTTGTTCCTTGCTGAATCTCATAGCTGATAGAATCAATCAACACAACCCCATTCTTAATCAGCATTCCCGATAAACCGATTACCCCCACGATCGCTACAAATCCAAACTCTTTTCCGGTAATAAGTAAGCCGGGGATAACTCCAATCATGGCAAAAGGTAAGCAGAGGATAATAGCAAGCATTTTCGCATACTATTGAACAAAGCAATAAGGATCAGAATAATCAAAACAAAAGCAATAGGTGTGAACATAATTATATATTTCATCGCACTTTTCTGGTCATATTGCTCGCCATACCATTCCAGAGAATAACCCGGTGGCAACTGAATCTGCTCAATCTTAGATTTGACATCTTTATACAACAAATCTGTACTACAGCCGGGAAGTGGATCGCATTGTGCCATAATTGCCCGCGAACCATTGTGTCTTCTAATCACCTCTTCCAAAGATTTAATATCAATATTATTAGAGACAGAACTTAGCGGAGAACTTCTAAACAGTGATTTCTTCAAATCATCTAGAGATTTAGCACCACTAAAAATCAGCTTCATCTCTTCATTATCTACTTCTAAATTAGGAAGCATACTCCACACCGGAACATCTTTCAAATCTTTGATTCGCGAGCCATCAGGCTCTACAGATTTGACGATAATAGGAAGTTGCCTATTACCTTCATAATAAGTACTTACCGGCGCTCCATCGGTTGCCATTAGCAGAGACATAGCTAATTCACCACGATCAATTCCCACTCTACGACCTTTACTCTGGTTGTAATCAACAGTGAGGAGCTTCCCTTGTGGTTCCCAATCATCAGTAGTATTCAGAGAATAGGGAGATTCTTGCATAATCTCTTTAGCCTGATTAGCCAGGTTTCTCAACACTGCAACATCGTTTCCCTTGAACAAAGCTTCCACAGAATAGTTGCTATTAACAATTAAGTTGTATAATCTAACACGAGCTTTAGCTTCCGGATAGTGTTGTGTGAGATGAGTTTGAATCTCATCTTTGAGTGAACGCATGGTTTTATAATCTTTAAAATCAACAATTAATTCGCCATAACTTTTACTGTTTTCGGAGATAGTACGAACTAAATTATAACGCGTAGGAGTTCCACCTAAACTCATCGTAATATTGGTAACACCCTCTATGCTATCAAGATAGCTACTAATTTCATTAAGATCAGCTTCCACTCTCTCTATCTTTCTGGTTTCCGGCAACTTATACTCTATATAAACTTGGTTATAAGTGAAATCAGGAAAGAATGCTTGCTTGACAAATCTGTAAGAATAGAGGGAAATAACTAGCAGAAGTACAGCGATTCCGATGGTTACCGTTCTTAGTCTAAATGCTTTATTCAGAACCTGTTTGAAGATTCTATATATGAAGCTACTGTTTGCTTTCTTACTCTTCCCATCTTTATCTTTCTTAGCAGGAAACAGCTTTTTATCTGCACCTAAAGGAATCTGAGTTAAAGCAAATACCCAGCTAAAAAGAAGCGTAACAGCGAGTACGATAAAGAGGTCGCGGGTATAGGTTCCGGCTGTGTCAGGAGAGAAGAAGATTGGCAAGAAAGAGATAATCGCAATCATGGTTGCACCTAATAGCGGAAGAGCTGTCTTTTTAGCTGTATTTCTCATCGCCTGTTTTCTTTCCACTCCCCGTTCCAGATCCACTAAAATCCCATCTACCACTACAATAGCATTATCAACCAGCATTCCCATAGCAACTATTATTGAAGCCAGTGATACTCTTTGTAAGGTTCCGCCTAACACAAATAGTACAACAAAAGAGGATAAAATAGTGTAAATAAGTCCTTTTCCTATCAGAATACCACTCTTAAAACCCATAGTGAAAAGTAGCACGGCAATCACGATTAGTATAGATTGAACCAGATTAGACATAAATTGCCAGATGGAAGTGTTTACTTTTTCCGGTTGATAGAAGACTTTATGAAAGTCAATTCCAATAGGCAATTCTTGCTTGGTAACATCCAGCTTAGCCTCTACACGCTTACCTAAATTAACGATATTATCACCATCTTCCATGGAAATAGAGATGCCAATAGATTCACTTCCATTGTAATACATCTTCTTGTCAGTAGGACTTTTAGCTCGTTTCTCCACAGAGGCAATATCTTGAATCCTAAACATATCTTGTTCATGCCCCTTGATAATTACATTTCTGATATCATCAAGAGAGGTAAAACTATTTGCAACTTCCAGCTTGATTCGGTTATCATTATCCTCAAAATATCCTGCATAAGAAACCTTATCTTGTCCTTGCACAGTTAATAATATTTCGGCTGGTAACACCCCAAGGTTAGCCATCTTAGCAGGATGCATTTCCACATAAACTGCATAATCCTGAATCCCATTTAGCTGAACCCGACGCACACCTTTTACTGTAAGCAAATCGCGTTTGATCTTCTCAGCAAAATCATTCATCTCTTCATAAGAATATCCATCTGCTGTCATAGCATAGAATATACCATAGATATCACCAAAATCATCCACCACCACAGGAGAATAGGCTCCGGCAGGCAACTTCAAAGAAGCTCGTTCCACCTTCCGACGCAAAATATCCCACTTCTGATCTACTTCATCATCTTTAACAGTTGTTTCTAAGGTGATATGAATCTCTGAATAGTTGGCTAAAGAACGCGAAGTAACCTTCTCTAAATCACCCATAGTTCTTATCTCATCTTCCAAAACCTTGGTTACTTCCAACTCTACTTGATTAGGATTTGCTCCCGGATAGCCGGTTACTACAACTGCTCTTTTGACAGTGATTTCAGGGTCTTCCAACTTACTGATAAAGATAAAACTGACAATCCCCCCAAGTGAGAGAATCAAAATGAGGAAATTGATGATTCGCTTGTTTTTAAAAGCAAAATCTGTTAAATTCATAACAGTCCTCCATAATTAGTGGGAGTGATTTCCTCTACAGGTTTCACAATTTGACCCTCTTTTAAATCATAAACTCCTGCTTTTACAATATTGCTTCCTATTTCCAGCCCATTACTAATCAAAGCAAAGCCACTTTCATCAATCCCGACCACCTTAATCTGCTTCTTATTTACTCGGAATTCTCCTGCAGAATCAGCTGTACAGAGCCAGACATAATTAACTTCTGATTCTTCAATAATAGATTGTATAGGCACTTTGATAATTTGTTCATCTTCATTATATTCAAGAGCATATGAAATCTCAACTTCGCAATCCATGCCGACAGCTAACCGCAAATCAGGTTGTTGCTTACCCTCTATTTTGAAATAAACATGATATAAGGAATTAAGATTTGATTTGTGCTTGATATTTACTAATTCTAGGGGAATATTTAAAGTTGGATTAGTTTCTAAAATTACGCTAAATGACTCAAACTTATCACGGTTAGAATATACCACTGCAGGAATATCGCACTCTATTTGAAAATTCTCATCACCAATAAGAGTAATCACTGGTAACCCGGCTTTCACTATTTCTCCGGTTTGAAAGTAAATCTCTTGAATAAATCCGGAGTAGGGAGCTACAAGTTTAATATCTTTAAAAGCATTCTGGGCACTTTGATATTTAGCTTGAATTAGCTTCAATCCTGATTCAGCTTTCTCATAATCATTCTCTGAAATATTCCCTTTTTTATAAAGCGTCTCGATTCTTGCTACTTCGCTTGTAATCTGTTCATATTGAGCCTTAGCAGCTTCCAATTGCAATTGATAATCACGCGAATCAAGAGTAGCTATTACTTGTCCGGACTTCACATATTCCCCTTCCTCAACTAATATCTTCTCAATTGGGGCAGAAATACGGAAAGCCAAATTAGCTTTTTTACTTTCAACTACTTTCCCGGGAAAAGTGCGAATCTCTGAAGTTACAATATCTTCAATTTCGAATAGTTTTACGAATTTACTTTTAACAGCTTTTATCTCTTGCTTAGGTGTGCAACCTACTAAAATTATGATTAAAAGTAGCAAAAACACCACTTGCATATTCTTTGAGAAAGTTTGTTGATTCTTCAATTTGTCCTCCTAAATCCGTAAACCACGAATTATTAATTTATTAAATATATTTATCTTTTCCTTGATAATCTCATCTGATTCATTACTATCAATCGACATCTGTAAGGTTTTTCTTATAATCTGAATCAGAAGCCTCAAGTTTATATCCTGAGCAATCTTACCATCAATTTGAAACTTCCTCACAAGGTCATAGAACTTCCCCTCTAATGTGGTCAAGTACTCTTCAATGTCTTTTTTAATAAAAGGATATTCCACATAAATCTCTCTTACCAAGATTCTCAATTTACCTACTGAAATCTCTTCCAAAGAATGCATACTTCCCTCTAATAAAATTCCCGGAGAAGGTGAACCTAAATAGAAATTATAAAACTTAGCAAATGTGTTTTCATAGAAGTGGAGAGCAATTTTACCTACCAATAGTGCCTTACTCTCAATTATTTTATAGAGCGTAGCTTTTGCTAAATTACACTCCTTTGATAGCTCATCCATATTCAAACCCTTCAATCCTTTAACGATAATCATTGTCTTAGCTTTTTCAAAGACCAATTCTCTTATTTCATCATTTTCTACTTTCATTATTGAACTCCTGTGTCTTATTGAGTTCATTTATCTATAGACCTTAATATTTGTCAAGAAAGAAATTTCTTGCCATATTCAATTCTTATTATTTTCTATATTCAGAAGGAGTATGCTAATGATAATCCAGATATTTGGTACTAAAAAGTGTAAAGAAACACAAAAAGCCTTAAGATTCTTTAAAGAGAGAAAAACTGAAATTCAGTTTATTAATTTAGCTCAGAAAGGCATGAGTAAAGGCGAAATCAAGAAAGTAGCTGCCTCTGTCGGGATAGACAATCTTATCAATAAAGAGAGTAATGAGTTTTTAAATAGAGGCCTCAAAGTTGCTTCTTATGTTGGGGAAGATATTCTTTTTCGTTACCCTCTAATCATGGTTACCCCGGTTGTGAGAGTCGGCAATAACGCTACAGTAGGAAATGCTCCGGAAGAGTGGAAGAAGTTAATAGAAAAGTAAGGAGATGAGTTGAAAAAAATAGATTTAAAATTAGTAGAAGAGAAGCTTTATCATGAGATTGGCAAAGCAGGGATTGTCATGGATGAAGATTTACAACGACTTATTGAAAAGTATAAGGAGAATGAACGAAACCCCTTGGCTAAGGAGATTCTGTCTGATATTCTGAAAAATGGAGAGGTTGCCCGTGAACTTCAGAAACCTTTATGCCAAGATACCGGAGTAGCTGTCTTCTTTGTAGAAGTTGGTTCTAAAATAAACTTTAACGGTTCTTTAGAGAAATGTATAAATTCTGCAGTAGAAAGAGCTTATCAAGAGTTCTATTTAAGAAAGTCAATGGTGGAAGATCCTCTTTTTGGACGTAAAAATACCAATACAAATCTGCCTCCGCTTATTCATTGGACATACACTGAAGGAGAAGAACTCAAAATATCTTTCTCAGCTAAAGGTGGTGGTTCGGAGAATATGAGCAGATTAGCCATGCTAAAACCTGCTGATGGAATTGAGGGTGCAATGAAGTTTGTTCTGGAAACAGTTATCATAGCGAAAAGTAACCCTTGCCCTCCTATTATTGTAGGTGTTGGTGTTGGAGGTAACTTTGAAACCTGTGCTATTCTGGCTAAAAAAGCTTTATTTAGAAAACTTTCAGATTCTCATACAGAAGAAAGATGGGCGAACCTAGAAGATACTCTGCTTCAGCAGATTAACTCTACTAATATTGGTCCTCAGGGAATGGGTGGCGATACTACAGCCTTAGCCGTTAAAATAGAATACATGCCTTGCCATATTGCTTCCTTACCCATTGCTGTAAATATTCAATGCCATTCACATCGTCACTTTTCACTAACATTCTAAGGAGAAAATCTTATGGAAATATTCACCCCTTTAACAACTGAAACCATTCATTCACTAAAAGTAGGAGATAAAGTCTATCTTACCGGAGTAATCTATACTGCCCGCGATCAAGCTCATAAACGCATTATCGAAACCATAGAAAGGGGAGAAACTCCACCCTTCCCACTAGAGAATAATATTATCTTCTATGTAGGTCCAACACCGCCAAAACCTAATGAAGTCATAGGTTCTGCAGGTCCAACTACCAGTTATCGCATGGATTCTTACACTCCTTATTTGTTAGATAGAGGATTAAAAGGAATGGTTGGTAAAGGCGAAAGAAGCCAAGAGGTTATCGAATCTATAACAAAAAACAAGGCTATCTATTTTGTTGCTATTGGGGGTGCCGGCGCCTTGCTATCAGCTTCTATTGAACAAGCTGAATTACTTGCTTATCCTGATTTAGGACCGGAAGCGGTTTATAAGCTTACGGTTAAGAGATTTCCCTGCTATATAGGAATTGATAGTTTGGGTAAGGATATTTTTGCAATTAACTATTAATCTTGGATATTAAATATTTAAACTAATTTTTTTTTAATTAGCTTCTCAATATTACATCATAAGAGTATGAACTTACACGTACTCCTATTTCAAGCTCTTTATATTTTACTTAGCAACTCAATGGGATGTTCACGGGTAACCCGTATATTATGCGAGAATTAATCGAGTTACCCTATAAAAACCCAAGGACTAACTTACTACAATAATATAAGAACGAAT
>Ga0265294_10008296_pt1 | contig 12160 bp, 9 predicted proteins | sample MunlanPumphouse3_FD_192504 | JGI IMG/M metagenome (GOLD analysis project Ga0265294, IMG submission 192504) | Groundwater microbial communities from a municipal landfill in Southern Ontario, Canada - Pumphouse #3 | ecosystem: Environmental > Aquatic > Deep subsurface > Groundwater | place... | reverse complement strand
TCGAAATAGCAGATGTGCATAGAATCTGGCTCACGTACCAGCCGCTGCGTCTGGATACGAGTGTTGCGTTTCGCGATAACGTCACTATCGGAACACAGACATTTGCTACGAATACCCCGATGAACCTCACCTATAGTTTCCCGTTCTACAGAATCAGCTATACGTACGACATATTGGCAAAATATCCGCAGGCGGTATTGGGTGTTGGCGTTGTCATGCAGATCCGCAATGCTTCGATCGTATTCGAACAAGTAGACGGTGCAAAGCAGTACGTCTCTCAGAACGTCGGGCTTGTGCCGGCACTTGCTGTCTATGCAAGGTATGAATTCCCGTTCGGATTGGTCTTGTCAGCAGATATTGCCGGTTCATATGCTAAATCGGCATGGTTTAACGGAGCCGGATTCGAATTTGAAGGGTCGGTCCTCGATGCCTCTCTACGCATGGGATATCTTGTCCAGAACGATTTAGAACTGTTTGGGAACCTTCGGTTTTTCGGCGGGACTGCAGAAGGGACCAGTACGGATCCAGCTTCCACATGGACCGAACCGACTGATCGTTTTACAAAAAACAACATAGCCACGCTTGCTGTCTCGGTAGGAGTAAACAAAGCTTGGTGAGCCATCGCGGCAATTAGGATTGTCTTGTTACCTCAAGTGATTTACACTGGTGTCCATCAGGTTTCGATTAGTCATCAGGAGGATTCATGATACCCTATCTGCCCCATACCGAAGCCGAACGCGACCGAATGCTACAGGCAATCAAGGTCGCGTCGGTTGACGAGTTATTCGACGATATTCCGCAGGACGTTCGTGCTGATGCTGCGCTATTCGTTCAAAAAGGACTCAGCGAAGCCGAAACGCTGAGTCATGTTGTCGAGCTTGCCAAACTAAATAGAGCTTTAATTCCGTTTTTGGGAATGGGCTCGTACGATCGTATTATTCCGGCAGCTGTTGCCTCCCTTTCTTCGCTGCCGGCATTTGTCACCGCCTATACTCCGTACCAGCCTGAAATCTCGCAAGGGCTGCTACAGGCAATCTTTGAATATCAGACGATGATGTGCGAATTGACCGGCATGGACGTTTCTAACGCATCATTGTACGACGGGTGGTCGGCAGCAGCAGAAGCAGCTTCTATGATGCTTGCCTCCAAGCGTAAAAGCTCGACCGTACTGGTTTCGGATACCGTTCACCCGTTTATGATTGAGGTGTTGCAGACATGGGCGAAAGGAACCGATGTCTTGATCCGGATAATCAAGACTACCGGAGGCTCTTTTACGATTACATCGCTCGAAGGAACCCTGCAAGATTCGGTAGCAGGCCTTATCGTTCAGAATCCGAACCGATATGGTATCGTTGAGGATTATAGCTCGCTTTCCGAACTTCTTCACCAGAACGGATGTCAATTGGCAATCAGCAGCGACCCTGTTTCGCTTGCCTTGTATAAATCGCAGGCTGAATGGGGTGCCGACATCGCATTTGGCGATACGCAGCCGTTGGGATTACCGATTTCATTTGGCGGTCCCTCCTGCGGATATCTTGCGGTTCGAAAAGAAATGATGCGCAAGATGCCCGGCCGAATTGTTGGCCAGAGTGTCGACAATCGCGGCAATCGCGCATTTGTCTTGACGCTGCAGGCACGCGAACAACATATCAAGCGTGAACGTGCGACCAGCAATATCTGCTCTAATCAAGCCCTTGCCGCGCTCACGACAACAATCCATCTTTCGTTAATCGGATGGGAAGGATTAGCTGAAGCAGCAAGACAAAGCATCGCTAAGGCAAAGTATCTGGCTGATGCGTTGACTTCTATCGGCGGTATGGAACTTGCTTGGAAACAACCTTATTGGTGTGAATTTACCCTTCGTTTTTCCTCGAGAGAATTAATGGAACGTATGTTGGACAATCTCAAACAATCAGGAATACTCGGAGGGGTACGTCTGGCCTGTCTTACCGGGAATCCGGATGATAACAACCTGCTGGTCGTTGCCGTTACCGAAAAACGGTCAAAGGCAGAACTTGATGCCTATATCGAGATCGCACGGAGGTCTGCATTATGATTGAACCATTAGTTTTCGAATTATCGCGTTGTGCCAGACGCGGTTACGACTATCCCTCGTGCGACGTTCCTCAAGTTGATGTTCCTGTTGCTTTAAAGCGTATGAAGGCAGCAGCTCTGCCCGAGTTGTCCGAGCTCGACGTAGTTAGACATTTTTCCCGGCTTTCCAATAGAACCTTTGGAGTCGACTACGGAGTATATCCGCTTGGTTCGTGTACGATGAAGTACAATCCGAAGATAAACGAAAAGACTGCTTCGCTGGAAGCTTTTACCCATATTCATCCGTTACAGGATTCCGATACGGTTCAGGGCGCCTTGAAACTGATGTACCGATTGTTGGAAGCACTTTCGACTGTGACGGGAATGAGCTGGGGGTCGCTTCAGCCGTCAGCTGGAGCCCATGGTGAATATACCGGGTTGAAAATCATCAAGGCCTATCATCTGGCAAATAATCAGGGACATAGAAACCGAGTAATCGTTCCTGTCTCGGCCCACGGAACGAATCCTGCTTCGGCTGCTCTCAACGGATTCGAAATCGTTGAAGTCGCTACCGATGAACGCGGCCTGATCGATCTGACTTCCCTAGACGCATTACTCGACGATCGGATAGCTGCAATTATGTTGACGAATCCAAATACGCTGGGATTATTTGAGCGCGATATCGTCCTCATCGCAAATAAGGTGCATCAGGCCGGTGGATTGCTCTATTACGATGGCGCAAATCTGAATGCGATTATGGGGATGGCAAGACCGAAAGATATGGGATTTGACGTAGTCCATCTGAATCTCCATAAAACGTTCAGCACGCCTCACGGCGGCGGTGGTCCCGGTGCCGGTCCCGTACTGGTTTCAAAACCGCTTGTTCCCTACCTGCCGAAACCCGATATTGTATGTGTCGACGGCACATATCGATTCGATTGGGACAGCAGCCTTTCAATCGGCAAGGTAGCCGGATTCTGGGGGAATTTTTTAGTTTTGGTTCGAGCCTACACATATATTGTCCGCATGGGTTTACACGGATTGCGGGAAGCTTCGCGGCATGCCGTACTGAACGCAAATTACCTATTGGCAAAGCTCGAAGACCTTTTAGATCATCCGTACGGAAATTTCTGCATGCACGAATTCGTACTATCTGCTCAATCGCTGAAAGACGAAACCGGAGTTTCAGCGTTGGACATTGCCAAAGGCCTGCTTGATTGCAATTATCACCCGCCTACGATCTATTTCCCCCTCATCGTTCACGAGGCGATGATGTTCGAGCCCACAGAATCCGAATCGATGGAAAATCTCGATATACTCGCAGATACCCTAAGGATGCTTATACAGACTGCCCGCACCGATGTGGCTGTGCTTAAGAGAGCCCCCGAGCATACCGTGATAGGTAGGGTAGACGAAGTACTTGCAGCAAAATCGCCTGTATTACGCTATGTGCGTAAAGAGACAACTGAAGGTTGAGGATTCTATGGAAACAAAACGCGCTAATGTTGCGGTCATCGGGTCGGGTCTTGCGGCGTTAAGCGCAGCAGCATTATTGGCAAAACGAAGTCTCAAGACAATCGTAGTCGAACAGCACTATCAACCGGGCGGCTCGTGCGGGGCTTTCAGGCGAGACGGGAGGACGATCGACCAGGGAACCAGTATGTTTTTCGGCTTTGGAGAACTCGGATTTAATCCTCACCGTTTTTTGATGAACGAACTGGCCGAACCGATTGCCTTGATAAAGCACCGACAGCTTTATCGCCTGAATTATGCCGGCTTTCCAATTGAGTTTCATCGCGATATCGATGCTTACCTAAAAGTCTTAGGCTCATTATTTCCCGAAGATATCGACGGAATACGAGCATTTTATGAATACATCGGAGATTTGTACCACCATGTCATTGCTTCCGACCCGATTTGTGTTGCGCCTTCCGAGATTTCTCCAAAAGCCGGTGCAAAACGCTTTTTCCGGCATCCGATCCGGAATATCAAGCTGTTAAGGCTTCTTGACACGAGTGCGGGTGAAGTCATGCGTCGTTTCGTTTCTTCTGAGCGGGTTATCGGATTTTTCAACAAGCTGACCAGCACATACTGCTATACGACACTGGATGAGACTCCTGCCATATTAGCCATTACGATGTTTATGGAAAACCATACCGGAGGCAGCTATTATCCTTTAGGCAGTTCGCAGCAGTTGCCAGGGAAACTGGAAAAATCGCTTGAAGCGAACGGCGGTACCATATGCTATGGATATAAGGCTGTCGGGCTGCAGTTCAAAAACGGTCAGCCTTGTGCAGTCAGATGTGAAACGCCGAACGGCGAAGTGCTCATCGAGGCCGACGACATTGTGTACGGCGGTACTTTGCAGAACATGCACAACCAATTGATTCCAGTCGAATATCGCGAATCGAAACTTGTCGAACAGACAAACAGTCTTGCCATGACCTATCCGAGTGTCGTGCTGTATTGCATCGTTGATTCTTCGGTTTTACCTGAAGGAACGCTCCCAATCGAAATGATGGCAGACAATCCCTTAGCTTTGGACGAGAAAGAAGTCACCATGTATGCGTTTTCGCTCGCCGATCCTTCAATCTGCCATCAGAACGAGCATGTCGTGATCGCCATAGGGCCTTCATTGCGACCATGGCCGAATCCGAGCGATTCCGATTATCAAAGCGATTCTTACAAAGAGCGGAAGGCACAGGAACAATCGCGCCTGATAGAAGTTCTCGAATCGCACTATCCGGGATTCTCAAAGGCTGTCATTCACGCTGAGGTGGCAACGCCCTCGACGATCGAGCGTTATACCATGAAAGAGCACGGATGTGTTGCAGGACCGAAACAGATGATAGGTCAGCATCTGCTTCACCGCCAGCATGCGGCAGGACGATGGCCTTCGCTCTATTACTGCGGAGAAGGAACCGTTATGGGAACCGGGAGCCCTGCGGTAACCATTAGCGGGATAAGCGCAGCAAATATGGTACTTCGCCGGCATCATATGCAGGAATACGAATTCAATCCGAAAACTCCGAATGTCGTACAGATTATTGACGAACACGCTTTGCCGGTTCGGATGCGGGACAAGAGAGTTCTTCCGTCGCTCAATATGATAGAAGATCCTCGGGCAATCGAATTACACGATGCCGCCAGTGCCTGCCAATGGTGCGAGAAAGCAACTTGTTTTGAAATATGTCCTTCAAAGATCGATATCAGGGGAATCATGCGAAGATTGGAGTGTGGTAATGTAAACGGGGCGAAACGATTGCTGGCTCAGCATGTAGATGCTGCAACCGGCCGCCTCGTGTGCGAAACCTGCAGCGCACCGTGCCAAGGGGCCTGCCTGCGCAAGATATTTGACCATCAATCCGTCGAGATCCGATCGACTCTGATTGCTCTTCAATCTACGGTATTCGCTTAAGGTGCCTTCGGTGTATCGAGGATTCCGATAAACAGCGGCAGTTGGGTTTCCTGATCCAGGATTCCATAGAAAAATGGACGGTCGAATACGATTTTCCGAATTTGTTGTGGAGCCATTGCGGTGGCCTTCATCACCACAGAAGTGACGGCCGCTGCTTCTGTTCCCTCTTCGTCAACCTGGATGAAGGTTTTATGTTTCACGTCGCTGATGAACAAGTCTTTTGTTCCGGCAGCACTCATCAACGAGAAATCGGCCTTATCGGCTTTGAACGCTATATCCATACCCATTGCTGCTAAATCGGCTAACAGACTGTCTTCGTACAAAGCTTTAAACTTCGGTAGAGCAAGCTCGACTTCGCTCGCTCTGCGTTCGACCGATTGCACAAGTAACGAGAACAGTATTTGTGGTTGCTGTCGATTCAGCCATGATCGCACATCGGTGTTTTTATCGGGCATTATGGCGAAGAACCAAAATCTGCGGCCGTTATAGGGGAGCATGATACCCTGAGCCCCGTCGTGTTCGAGCCATTGCATGTTGCGAGTCGAGTTAAGAAATGCAGTCGTCCGATCACCTGAAGGCGTGTGGAATATTCGGTCGCTGGTTCTCTTTGTCTCGAACGGATCTTCCCACAAAGATTTGAAATAACTGGCATTTATCAGAATCATCAGCATATCTGCCGATGTCTGATCGATAATGGAATCTATTTTTCCTTTCGTGGCATCGGAAACCCAATCGTTTATGCTTTTCGCAGCGGCAAGACCGGCGAAATTCAAAGCTTTCGCGGCAGCTTTGTAAAAGTCGGCATTCGATTGTAAAAATCCCTGGGCTACCTGATAATCCTGCTGAATCCAGATTGAATTGGCTATTTCCAAAACAGTGTTCTTCTCTTTAGTCTCCAGAGTGTTGAGCCATATTGCCGCCGTACGGTTGATTTCATCCATCGAGTTTCCATCAGAAAGGGTCGATAGCATTGCCGATTTCGTTTCGTGTTGCGCACCGTTGGCGGTCATGGCAAGAGCAAGATACACCGATAAGGGAGAAACCATAATATTTTCCGGCTGGCGGGCACTTGTCGATTGCAGCAGCTTGAGCGAGAAACGATAATAACCTTCCAGTACGGGCGTATCGGGCTTGCCGATGTCGACAGTTTTTGAAGCTTTGACTGAACGCATGAGATCCTCCGATTGCTGCTCGCTTAGTGCGGCACTAAAGCAGAAGGAACCGACTAATAGTACGACTACGGTCAGTAGCAGGTTTTTATTCATCAGATAATTCCTCCAAACGCATTCTTCATAAAGGAATTATAGTCCTGTCATATTCTGCAGCGCAATAAGATTTGGATTGTCAACGCTCTGCTTCGATAGTATCCTGTCACACATGAGCAATATATTGATCAAAGACGGACTACTAGTCGAATCTTCTCGTTCGTGGCACGCAGATTTGTTGATTGAAGGTGAATCGATCAGCCGAATCGATTCGATAATTCCGGATTCCGAGCTTCCTGCCGATACGGAGGTAATCAACGCAGAACATCTCTGTGTCCTGCCCGGTCTCATCGATGCCCATACCCATTACCATTTAGTATCGCGGGGGACTGTAACCGCCGATAGTTTTGTGCAGGGCAGCAAAGCTGCGGCGTTTGGTGGAGTAACGACAGTCATAGACTTCGCCGACCACGACAAAAACCGTCCGTTGGCAGAATCGGCCAGAGAGCGTATCGGTGCCATGCAAAACCAGATGGCCATCGATTTTTCCCTGCATCAAGGAGTATACGGCGTTCCCGCAACTTTAGAAAAAGAACTTGCAAGCGTAAAAGCGTTGGGCATTAGTGCAATCAAGATTTTTACTACGTATAAGAATGTCGGATATCTGATCGAGTCTGAAAAGCTCGAGCGTCTGTTTAAAGCATGTAAAGCGCTCAATCTGCTGGTAACGGCACATTGTGAAGACGATGAGTATCTTGAATCGGTTGCACATAGTCGCTCTTGGACATATTCTGCAGTCGATCATGCAGACTTACGGCCTGCCGAAGCCGAATACCGCGCGATACGCAAGCTCGGTTCTCTTGCCTTAAAAGTCGGTATCCCCCTCTATATCGTACATATTTCCTCGGCGCTCGGTATGCAAGCAGTCCGCCAGTTGCGAGCCGAAGGCGCAACCATCATTGCTGAAACAACTCCTCATTATCTATTGCTCGACAGAAGGCGTTTGGAAGGGGACAGCGGAGCGCTGTATGTCATGACTCCGCCGTTACGAACACGCAAAGATAGTATCGCGCTGCAGGATGCATTAGTCGCACGCGAGATACAAGTCGTAGCTACAGACCACTGCTCCTTTACCGCCGAACAGAAGTTGTCTTCGCAAGACTGCCGCACCATCTATCCGGGTATCCCAGGAACCGAAGAGATGCTTCCTTTGATTTTTACCTTTGCGGTAGCTTCGGGAAGAATGTCGCTTTCTCAAATGGTACGGCTGCTTTCAACCGGCCCGGCCCGTGCGTTCGGTTTGTATCCTCGTAAAGGATCGCTGCAAGTCGGTACCGATGCCGATATCGTGCTGTTCGATCCTGAAGTCGTTTGGACCATAGACAGTCATACCATACATAGCGCATCGGGATATTCGCCCTATGAAGGGTCCAGAGTTATGGGAAAGGCAGAAATGACTTTCTTACGCGGTCGGTTAGTCATGGGCGACGGAGTCTATCTGGGAAGGCCCGGAGACGGTCGCTTTGTAACAATGAATTCGTCGAATGCGTATGGAGTTTGAACAAGTTGCAGATATATCGCTGATAGTCGAACTGTGCTTGCTTACGGCTATACGAACATACTATAAAACCAAATACTCGCGAGTTCTGAGCTTTCGAGCACTTCATTACGAACCGCGTCTTCTGGTGATGTTGAGGTGGCTGCTTGGATCGGCATTACTTGCTCTGCTTGTCGCTATTCTTTGGAGGAAAGCAGATTCTCCGGTCGGAACACTGACCTTGACCCCGGTAGTTCGAATCATCGGAGCCTTCGGTGGGTTATCGGCGCTGATGCTGATACGCGCAGCGCATCATGCCTTGGGCCCGGCATTTTCCACTACGGTCGATACCGAACACGTGCAAAATATCATAACAGACGGTTGCTATCGGTGGATCAGACATCCGATGTATGCAGGTTATCTGCTTTTATTCCTACATCTTGGACTGCTATCTGCAAACTGGCTGTTTGCGCTTTTAGGTATTGCAATCATCCTATCGCTTGTTATCATTCGCGCACCGTATGAAGAGCAGGCATTGCTGATGAAATTCCCGATTGAATACGGATCGTATATGAAAACGACCGGAGCTCTTTTCCCGAGAATTTTCAAGCAACGGTAAGTTTCATCTTGCATAGAGCTTCGCGATAATGAATTCTGCCAACCGGTCCGGAACGATACGTTTGGCAAACAATATCATTTTTGAAGAGAATCCTACTGCTACGCGTACCGGAGGATGAAGTTTTTTCGACAATCGAAGGGCAACTGCCGCCGCCAGCTTCGGATCTGCTCCGTGCTGCTCGTCTTGTTCCATTTTCTTGATCGAGCGTTTTCCTTGCACCAGATAAGGAGAATCGTCCGGAAAGGCAAGTGTTCTTTGAGAGGTGAATTTTGTTTTTGTATCACCAGGTTCGATAATCGACGCCCTGATGCCCAGCGGTCTGCCCTCTATGCGAAGTGCTTCTACATATGCTTCCAGAGCATACTTTGACGAACTGTAATGACTTTGGAAGGGAATGCTGATTTTCCCTGCGACAGAACCGGTAACCAATACGAGCATGTTCTTTCGATCTCTCGTTCTTTTCAACAGGCAGCGATTTACATTGAGAACACCGAAATAATTCGTTTTGAACTGCTTTTCGACTTCTTCGGCCGGGGTATCTTCGGCAGCTCCTCCGATACCGTAGCCGGCACAATGGAGTACGATGCCGATTCCTTCACCGCTTGTGGCAACTGCTTCACTAAGAATGTTATCAATAGCCTTACAAACCGATTGCTCATCGGTAACATCCATGCGATGCATTCTGATGGCAACAGGAATATTTTCAGGCAGAGATCCTGAACGGGAGACTCCCCATACGTTAAAACCTGATTTTGCAAACAATAAAGCCGAAGTGAGTCCGATTCCCGAACTCGCTCCTGTGATTAGTATGTTTTTTCCGTACGGCAGTCTCATGTTCCTAGTTCTTCTTCAACAAATCTCTAATTTCGGTGAGCAATACGACATCTGCCGGAACGACGGGAACCGGTGCCGGAGCGGGAGCAGCTTTTGCGGCTTCTTCTGCTGCAGCTTTTTCACGAAGTGCTCTCAACTTGTTGAGTGTTCGTACGATCATGAATACTACGAATGCGATAATGAGGAAATCAATAACTTTTTGGATGAAATTTCCATAGGTCAATGCAAGCTCGGTGCTCTCAAGCGTTGCTTTCCTGATAACAATCCTCAAATCCACAAAATTAACACCGCCGAGTACCCATCCGACAATCGGCATGATGATGTCTTTTACCAATGAATTCACAATAGCGGTGAACGCTGTGCCGATAATGATACCGACTGCCAGGTCCATAACGCTTCCGCGAGAGATGAAAGCCTTAAACTCTTGGATGAAACCACTCTTCTTTGCCATTTTTTCGCCTCCTATGCGACACCAACTATTGTATCATTTACAAAATGCAAAGGCTAGAGCACGGAGCATAAACACATCACCTGCAATCAGTATTTTCCGTTTGCAATGACTTCAAATTCCTTTTCAATCGCCTCGTCAGGTTTTCTAGATAACAAACTCGATACTACGATACAAAGGCTTGAGAAAATAAATGCAGGCAGCAACTCATAGATTCCCCACAAGCCGCCCATTGGTGCAATCACATGCTTCCATATGATAACGCCTGCAAAACCTCCAAGCATGCCTGCTACAGCTCCCTGTAATGTAGTTCGTTTCCAGAAAAGGGAGAATAGCATCAGAGGTCCGAAAGCTGCACCAAAACCGGCCCACGCGTATGAGACGATACCGAAGATGGAAGAATTCGGATCCGATGCAAGAATCGCGGCGATTATTGCAACGATGATGATGGTGGCTCTGGAAACCCACATGATTGCACGTTCCGATGCATTCTTATGGAGCAATCCCTTGAAAAAATTCTGTGATACTGCAGAGGAGGTAATTAAAAGTTGGGAATCGGACGTACTCATCGTAGCCGCTAAAATACCCGAAAGAATCACTCCGACAAGAATGGCAAGTATGCCGAATCGGGAACCGATGAACTGAGCCATTACGATGAAGATGGTTTCGCTCTTCGAAGTTGCTGCTTCAGGCGCCACGCCTTCCAGCAGCTTCGGAACCGCTGCCGTACCGACAACACCGATTAAAACTGCCGCTGCAAGGGATATGACTACCCAAATCATTGCAATTCGACGCGAGCGATGCAGTTCTTTAGCCTCTCTGATGGCCATGAAACGAAGCAGTACGTGCGGCATGCCGAAATAGCCCAACCCCCAAGCCATCGAAGATGCGATTTCTAAAAATGATACAGGAACAGCATTGGCAGTACTCCGATTATGACTGGTGATAAGGCTGGCGAAACCTTCCATCGAATCAAGTGTTGCAGCGATATTGGCAAGTCCTCCCGCTTCGATGATACCGACAACTAGAATGATGATGAGGGAAAAGAACATGAGAAAGCCCTGCATGAAATCAACCGTGCTTTCGGCGAGAAATCCCCCGACAATCGTATACACCACTACAACCAACGCACCGATGATCATCATTAAGGTATAATCATAGCCAAATAATGTGTTGAACAATTTTCCCAAGGCTGCAAATCCGCTAGACGTATAGATGATGAAGAAAAAGAAGATAATGACAGCAGATATGGACATGAGGATCCGTTTGCTGTCATGAAAACGATTTGAAAAATAATCGGGAATCGTAATCGAGTTATTTGCCAAATGGCTGTAATTTCTAAGTCGGACCGCGACGAATTTCCAGTTGAACCATGTTCCTACCGCTAATCCGATTGCAGTCCATCCCGCACTAGCATAACCGCTAAAAAAGGCCAGCCCTGGCAGACCCATGAGCAGCCAGCTGCTCATGTCGGAAGCTTCGGCGCTCATTGCCGTTACCCAAGGTCCTAAAGAACGGCCTCCAAGGAAAAACTCTTCGCTATTTTTGTTCCGTTTGCTATACACAAGTCCGACGACCACCACCAAGATCATATAGGCAACCATGCCGATAAAAGCCATGGTCCTTTGTGAAGGATTGAGAATCTGCTGTCCCATTCGATACATTCTCCCTGTCAATTGTGATTCTTCTGATAGTAATGATAAATATGCATTAACACAACTAAAAACTGCATATTTATGCAAAATTGAAGTGATTATAGTTAATTATCCCATTTCACGCGTACTCATATATTGAACCGATTTGGTATTCCCGTGTATGTTTAAACATGATTTCCATTCCTTGATTCTCGGAAGGTCTAAGCGTCATGGTTATTCTTGTGTTGATTGTCATTAGTATCGCCGGAGGCCTCATCTTTAAAAAGCTGAAGGTTCCTGCAGGTGCGATGATAGGCGCGATGCTCGCCATAGCCGTCGTTAACTCGCTGTTGCGCGAGCCGGCGTCTTGTCCGATAGAAATACGAATAGCCATGCAAATTTGCTCAGGTTTGATTATCGGTAGCAGATTG
>Ga0265294_10008295_pt1 | contig 12161 bp, 13 predicted proteins | sample MunlanPumphouse3_FD_192504 | JGI IMG/M metagenome (GOLD analysis project Ga0265294, IMG submission 192504) | Groundwater microbial communities from a municipal landfill in Southern Ontario, Canada - Pumphouse #3 | ecosystem: Environmental > Aquatic > Deep subsurface > Groundwater | place... | reverse complement strand
CACCCACCTGGATTTCAGCTCCAAGGTCGCTTCGGCCAACGCCATCATCGGCGTATATCCCTCCTGACATCCCTCCAAAGCGGGCGGAATGCCAGGTAAATAGGGCGATGAGAGAACTGCAAATATGCGCTAAAATGGTTCATGTGACAGTATGCCGGGCGGCAAACAGAAGGTGTCGCCAGAAAAGAAAAAAGCCCTCAAATCCGCTTGTATCGCGGCTTTAAGAGCGCTTGTTTCTGGTGCCGATGGCCGGAGTCGAACCGGCATGGAGGTTATCCGCCGCATTTTGAGTGCGGTGCGTCTGCCAATTCCGCCACATCGGCAAGTTTATTTCAATTTCCCTCTCCATAATCCGCTTTTGGAATTTGGAGGGATATGGTGGAGGGATATTAAAAACCATAGAGACTATTCAATTATCAAGAACCCAGCAACCATGCGGGTTTGAGAGCCGCCGACCGGTCGAAAAGGGGCTTTCACGCACTGGATTTTGAGTCCAGCGCGTCTGCCAATTCCACCACTTCGGCAAATTTATATGCAAAATATATATTAGCATAATAGTCCCCATCTTGCAATAGTAAAAATTGCAGCGGCATTGGAACCTAAAGTGTGATAAAATATTATGTAAACCACACCAGAGGATAAAAAGCTACCGGAATGCCATGGCTCAATAATCCGGGATATTTTAAGGGGGACATCAATGGATCCAATAACCCATGCAATTGTTGGCGCGGGGATATATGCACTGGCGGGGGGAGACATCTCAATTACGCAGCCTGCTTTACTGGGGTGTGTGGCCGGTTCGCTTATTCCCGATATTGATATTGTTGCAAAGGCTCGAAACGACTATTATTACTTAAAACATCACCGGGGGAGTAGCCATTCCTTGGGCGGGATTATTTTTTTGAGTATACTTGCAACCACAGCCACCGCCCTCTTATACGGAGGTATTGATTTTTTGCCGGTATTTGCATGGACCTTCGCCGGAGCGTTTATGCATGTGTTTTTAGATATTCTGAATTCGTACGGGGCACAGGTTTTATGGCCCTTCAGCCGGAAAAAATATTCCTTAAGCTTGCTTGGAATATTTGATGTTATTGTATTGATATTAGGGATTGCGGCGATTCTTTTCTGTAAAGGGATGGTTGGTATGAAGGCCGCTGTTATTGCTGCCTTCGGGTTATATATATCGGCTCTGGGCATTATGAGGGCATTGGCTCGACGGAGGGTATGGGGTTATTTCAAGGGAAGGGTGGAGCAAAGCAGCATAAAGGTGCTTCCTTCGCCGGCCGGGCTTTTAGTGTGGGACTTTATAGCAATGTCACGACGGTATTCCACCGTAGGCAGGGTTTACCTCCTCAGCAAAAAGGTTGTAATAAGCACAAGTCTAAGGAGATTGAAGGATAAAGAAAAGCAAAAATTCATGGACAACAGGGTGGCATTCTTTTTCAGGGAGTTTACCCCCCTTTACCATATCAGAGTAAAGAAGAGAAAGGACCTTACCGAAGTTGTGTACACCGACCTCCGGTATCGTATAAGAAACGGCTTTATGCACCATGCCACTGCGGTATATAATCCTAAGGGAACACTGGTTGAGTGTATATTCCACCCTTTTAGCAAAAAACGGAGAGTTCCTTTTTAGCGTAGAAGAGCTGCTGCGGCGGGAAGCGTTGATTCTCATAGTAATAAACGGATAGTTTATTTAATGGGACGTGTAATAAAACGTCTCAATTTGTAGCCGAACTCAATTAGGCTTAATGAGGCCTTCTGTATTTGGGTAATCGGGTTTTTCTTCGGTCTGGGACATGAAATTTAACATGTCCCTTATTTTTTTTTGGAATAATTCTCCCCTGCAAAAATACAATGTAAACAGCAGAGGGAGGTGAAAGCCGGTATTGAAGACTAGGATAGTATTGCTTGGGTTGATTTTTTTGTTATTTTTTTGTGCGGACTGTGCAGCGGCAGAGCAGGAGGAAGAGGGGTACAGGATAGTCATAAATATTCCCCGGTATTCCCTTACTCTTTTCTATGGAGATTCTCCGGTAAAGACCTACCCAATCGCCGTTGGAAAAGCCGCGGCTCAAACACCGACCGGCAGTTTCAGCATAATAAACAAGGCGGTAAACCCAACCTGGCATCCGTCCAGCCGAAACCCGGTGCCCCCGGGGCCGGCCAATCCGCTGGGAAAACGATGGATGGGTTTTTACAGCGGCTACGGTATCCACGGCAACAACGACCCGGGTAGCGTAGGCAAGAGTATATCAAAGGGTTGTATCAGGATGTACAATTATGATGTATCGGTACTGTATTCTATTGTCGGCATAGGGACGCCGGTGGAAGTGGTATACGGCGACCTTTTGGAGGTCCATGGCGGGGAGGCGGTGACCGCATACAGGGATATCTATTCAAGGGAAAGGGGATACAGGGACAGGATACTGGAAGAGTTAAGGAGTATCGGGCTGGAAGGACAAATTGGGCAGCAGAAAATGGAGAATTTGTTTTCTGCCCTTGGCAGAAGAAAAGTAGTGTTCGCTAAAAACTGGGCACTGATGGTGAACGGTGAATTTCTCACGTCGGACACCATATATGACAGGACAATGATATTTGTCAATTGTGACAGGCTAAATGAGTTCTTTGGAATAAAAATAGGGTGGAACGATGAAATAGCCACCGGAAGGCTAAGGGATAAACCGGTATCCGCCGTTTGGTCCAATGGTAAGCTGTACGCTTCCATAGCTGATTTAGTACCCCTTTTGGGGGGAAGGCTGTCGGCCAGAGGGAGTATTGAAGAACTTAATTATGAAATAAACTTCGCTAAATTAAACGGCGGATTCCTTACCTCGGATGTGGGCAGTTTTAAAGAGAATCCCACAATAGACATTGGGCTACTAAGTCCATCGGGAAAAGGCAGGGCAAGCGTTTCAAGACTTGAAGAGGAGGGTTTTACCAGCCGGGTCTATTCAAAAGCCGGATATATTGAGCTTATGCATTATTCTGCGATAAATTTTTAGACATTTACAAATTTTATTTGGTTTTTTGACGGCAATCGTTAGGGCATATTGGACAAAGATGGTATATTTACAGATATTAATATAAAATACATAAAATCATGCAATATGAATTATGTGGAAATATTGAGAATATGAATATATAATGATGACAAAATAAAAGAATCCGGAAGTGATGAACCGTATCCTATATCTGGGTACTTGGGAACGGGGAGCCAGTAGTGCAACCGGCCATATAGAATATGGCCGGTTTTATGTTTGTTTCTCCGGTCAGGACATGTATGCAGAAGGGTTCCGGGTACAGGCAATAAAAGGGCGGGATGGTGATGCCATTGATTGTGAAAAATTCAGATACCGGCATTTTACTGGCGGTTAATGCCAGTCTGGCGGATACCTTTATGGCAAGGCTTAAGGGGCTGTCCTTAAGGAAAGGCTTCGGCGACATTGACGGGATGCTGCTTAGCCCCTGCAGCGGCATACACACCTTCAATATGAGATTTTCGCTGGATGTTATATACCTGTCGGAGAATAACAGAGTGGTGCATATTGGCTAGGATATGCCGCCAAACCGTATGGGATATACAGTGAGGGGAACCCGAAGCGTGCTGGAGCTTCCGGCGGGCACGGTAAAAAGGACCGCTACGAAGGTGGGACACCGTCTGGAGCTGGACCGGGCCTAGGGGCTGGGAGCAGGCACTGTGGTGAGGGGGAAAAAAGCACAGGTATCAGGTATAAACATGGGTTGTCTACATATAATACTAACCGGATGGAAAAACTATCCTTTAAAGAGGATGTTTTCTAAAAAAATAAAAGAGGGGAGGTATGGGGATGATCGGGAGACTTACAAACCTTTGGAGGGACGAGGAAGGCCAGGGCATGGCGGAGTATGGGTTAATTATTGCATTGGTTGCATTGGTTGCAGCAATTGGATTGACGGCATTTGGTGGTTTTCTAAATGGTTTCTTTACTGATCTAAAAGATGAATTCTAAATATCAAGAAAAGAGAGTATAGGCGAGATGACACATTAGTGCTGAATAAGGTTTGACAATGCATACACAGTACGGAGTCCCGCCTGCTATCGCAGGTCGGGCTCCGCCCCGAAGGGGTGGAACTTTTATGGAATACTACATACCGATAGGCGCGGCGGTGGTTACCGGGGCCATAGCATCCTATACCGACCTTAAGTTTGCAAGGATTCCCAACAAACTCACTCTAAGCGCCGCAGCCCTGGGTTTTATTATAAACTTCATATTCAAAGGTACTTCCGGCCTTTTGTTTTCAGCCGCCGGCTTGGCGGCGGGCCTTGGTCTTTTACTTATTCCCTATCTTTTAGGCGGCATAGGTGGTGGGGACGTAAAGCTTCTGGCCGCCACGGGCGCCATTGGCGGGGCAAAGTTCGTGTTCTTTACAACGCTGTTCGGTGCCCTTGCCGGGGGAGTGCTGGCCCTTGTCATACTGCGCCTGCCCCTTTTGTGCTTTGGCGGACCTTTAAGCCTTGGCAGTCTCAACCTGGCAAAGGTGGACCAAAAAACGGGCAGGGTATGCATACCCTACGGGGCGGCAATTTTTGTCGGAATGATTCTAACAGTTTTATTCCTAAGGCAGGGGGTGGCATATTGAAAAACTTTTGCCAGGGGGTTAAAAGGGATTCGGGAGGCCAGGCCCTGGTGGAAACAGCCCTTGTAATACCCCTTCTTCTGTTGCTGCTTATGGGTATTATACAGTTCGGTCTCATATTCAATACTGATTTTATACTTACAAATGCCAGCAGGGCGGGGGCGAGGGCCGCAATGCTGGGTAAGAGCGACACCGAGATTGAAACCATAGTTGAAGGTGCGGTGGCGGGGCTGGACACCGCAAAACTTACAGTGGACACTACACCCTCCGAGGGGTCCAGAAGCTACGGCGACCCGGTTACGGTGGAGGTGAGGTACCAGTTGGACCTGATAGTACCTTTGTTTGACGGCATTCTTACCGACCCGATGCCTTTAAAGGCGTCAACCACAATGAGGATGGAGTGATGGTATGGATACACTGCACAGGGTGAAACGGGCAAAAAGCGATGAGAGGGGTTTTGCCCTTTTGTATGTTGTACTGGCAATGATGGTTATTATGGCCTCCACCGCCATAGCCCTTGACATAGGGAAGATGGTTCACCATAAGATAGAGCTTGGCAACTGGGTGGACGCCGCGGCCCTTGCGGGGGCGCTGGAGCTGCCGGACGAAGGCGATGCTGAAACCTATGCGGAGGAGTACCTTTTGGTGAACAACGGCGGGGATGGTACCGGGCTGGAATACGAGTTCCCGGACACATCCTCCGGCCGAATTAGGGTGACCGCCACAAGGCAGGTGCCATTCAGCTTTGCACGTGTGCTGGGTTTTGAAGAGAGCACCGTATCGGCTGCGGCTACGGTGATAAGGGGAGTTATAAGCGGGCTTGGCGGGGTAATACCCATAGGGGTGGAGGATGATATATTTCTGGAAGGTTCGGCATACGGGCCCATAACGCTGAAAGTGGGAGGCGGGGAAGGCAGTTGCGGCAACTACAAGGCTCTCGCCCTCGGTGGTACCGGAGCCGATGTCTATGAAGGTAACCTTCACGACGGCTATGATGGAGTAATACGGGTGGGGGATACCTTTGATACCGAAACCGGTGTAATGGCAGGGCCGACAAAATCGGGGCTAAAGGACCGGCTGGCCTGCAGCCATACGCTGGAGGATGCGCCCGAAGACTGTCCAAGGTTTGTATACGTGCCCATTGTTGCCGAGGGCAGTTTCGGTGAAATAAACGGCCGGGATGAAGTGAAAATAGTAGGATTTGCCCTATTCTTTCTGGAAAGCGTTTCGGGGCAGGGCGTGATAGAAGGTACCTTCGTAAAAAAACTGACCGAAGGAGAGGTAAGCTCCTCGGGCAAGAACTACGGCCTTGAGGGCATCAAACTGGTTGAATAGGGGGTAAAAAGATGCAGACGATAACCAGAAAGGGCAGAAACCTTGTCCTGGCATCCCTGTTTTTTGCGGTTCTGTTCTGCGGTATGCTTTACTGGTATATTAAGGATATGAAGGAAGAGGACCTCGGGGACGTGGCGGTGCTGAGGCAGCCGGTCCCGGCGTTTTCCGAGATCACCGAAAATCATGTGGAAATAGCGAAAATGCCGACCGAGTATATACCCTCTTCGGCCATACGCTCTTTGTCGCAGGTTGAGGGTAAAGTAGCAAGGGTTTCCCTTATGCAGGGGGACATACTGTCTAAAAACCAGATTGCCGAGAGCAGGGCCGAAGGGGGACTAACCTATCTGATACCCGAAGGGCACAGGGCGATGACTGTGTCGGTGAACGAAGTGGCGGGGGTTGCATACCTGTTGGAACCGGGAGACTTCGTGGATGTACTGGCTTATATAGGGGACGAATACCTGGAAGGCCACACCAGCACAACCCTTTTGCAAAAAAGGCTGATACTGTCGGTAGGACAAAAATATCAGGATGAATACGGTCTGGACAATAGAAAGAAGGAGGATGGCGGCACTAGTTTTAATACGGTAACGCTGGCGGTGACACCGGCGGAAGCCCAGCAGCTTGCCCTGGCGGATGAAATAGGAAATATCCGGCTGATACTAAGGCCGGTGGATGATATAAGCACCTTCCAGGGTAAAAACACAAACCCGGGAGGACTTCTGAAGGAGTAATACCCGGAGTAATTAACCGATGGGAAGAGGGGTAAGCACTATGGCTGAAACTATTTCCGTACTTATTGTAGACAAGTCGGACGATACTAGGGACAGCATAAAGGAGCAACTTAAACCGGCCAGAAATTTTACCGTGGTGGGTGATGCGAAGGGACGCAGCGAGGGTATTGGCATTGCCGAAAGACTAAAGCCGGATATAATACTTCTGGATTTAAACGGCGGTGAGCCGGAGGGTATAGAAACCATAAGGGTCATAAGCCAGAGACTGCCCTGGACTTCAGTGGTTGTCATGGCGGATATAATGGACCAAGGCATCATGAAAAGGTCAATGCTTGCAGGAGCAAAGGAGTTTTTGGCAAAGCCCCCCGACGGCAAGGTGCTTCTCGAGACCCTGGCAGAGGTATATGATGAGGGTATTAGGAGAAAAGAGGGCCTTATGGGCTTTGTAGAGAGTGTTAATATTCAGGAAAAAGAAGGAAAGGTTATAGTGGTATGCAGTACCAAGGGTGGGGTAGGTAAAACAACAGTGGCAACAAACCTTGCGATAGACCTTCACAGGTTATCCGGAGAACCGGTGGTTCTGCTGGACCTGGACCTGCAGTTCGGGGACATCCCGCTCTTTCTGGATATAGTGCCCAGGTTTACAATAGGGGATGCCATACAGGAGCTAAAGGACAAAAAGAGCGGACTGGCAGAGGGCCATATGTGTAAGCATGACAGCGGGATTCACGTGCTGGCGGCACCGTCAAGGCCCGAGTATGCCGATTATGTGAACGGCAGCCACGTTCAAAGTATCCTGAAAGACCTGCAAAGAAAGTACAGCTATATTATTGTGGATACTCCACCGTCTTTCGGAGAAACGGTACTATCGGCGATGGATGCCGCATCGCATATATTGCTCATAACCAACCTTGAGATAACTACAATAAGGGGCACAAAACTTGCACTGGAGATAATGCAGTCGCTTAACTACAGGGATGACAAAATAAAGGTATTGCTCAACCGGGCTACCGAGCAGTGGGGCATTTCCTCCAAAGAGAGCAAAGAAACTCTGGGAAGAGACTTTTGGGAGGTTATACCCTCCGACAGCCGGGTTGTGGGAAGTTCCATAAACCAGGGGGTGCCCTTTGTGATGGGACAGCCGAGGGCAGAGGTATCAAAAAGCATAAGAAGCCTTTCGTATAAGATAAACAATGGTGGTTTGGAAAGCCCCAGACGGTTAAAAAGAGTTTTTTTGAACAAGGCAAGGTAATTCAGAGCTTTTGCCGGGAGGTAGTAAAATGTCGCTGCTCAAAAGGCTTGAAGGGCAAAACAATCAGGGTGATATACCAAGTATAAACCCCATCCCGAAGAGAAAATTTTCCCATCATAATTTGCAGGGGATAAAGAAAAGGGTACATAAAATACTGCTGGACGAATGGGACAGCATGTCCCTTACCAGGGTTAATAGCAGCGTGTTCCAAGAGGAACTGAGGCTTGAACTGGAAAAGGCCATTAACAGGGTTTTGGATGAGGAAGGCCAGGTGCTGCCCAGGGTGGAAGTGGGTTATTTGATGGAGGAACTGGTGGACGAGATAGCCGGTTTCGGTCCGATAAGCAACCTTCTTGAAGACCCGGGTATAACCGAGATAATGGTGAACGGGTATTCCAAAGTATACGTGGAGCGCAGGGGCATTATTGAGGAAACCGATGTAACCTTCACCAACGACGCCCATGTCATGCATGTGATAGAAAAAATAATAGCACCTATAGGAAGGCATGTGGATGAAAGCTCGCCGATGGTTGATGCCAGGCTGCCCGACGGTTCAAGGGTCAATGTTATAATACCGCCCCTTTCGCTGGTTGGCCCGGTAATAACAATAAGAAAGTTTTCAAGGGATACGCTTACCATGGAGGACCTTATAGGTTACGGAACGTTGATGCCTAAAATGGCAAGCTTCCTGCAGGCCTGTGTTGAAGCCCGTCTTAACATTGTTATATCCGGCGGCACCAGTAGCGGTAAGACAACCACGCTCAATATTATGTCCTCCTTCATACCGGCCAGTGAAAGGATAGTAACCATAGAGGATGCCGCAGAGCTTCAATTGAAGCAGGAACACGTTATAACCCTGGAGATACGTCCGCCCAATATTGAGGGAAGGGGTGCCGTTACTACCTGGGACCTGGTGAGGAATAGTCTCAGGATGCGCCCCGACCGTATAGTCGTGGGCGAAGTAAGGGGAGGCGAGGCTCTGGACATGCTGCAGGCGATGAACACGGGGCATGACGGTTCTCTTACCACAGGGCATTCCAACAGTCCCAGGGATATGCTGTCCAGGATAGAGACAATGGTTCTGATGTCGGGGGTTAACCTGCCGGACAGGGCAATAAAGGAGCAGATTGCATCGGCTATTGACCTGATAGTGCATCAGGAGAGGCTTAAAGACGGGAACCGCAAGATAACAAGGATTACCGAGGTGGCCGGCATGGAGGGTGAAACCATAACGCTGCAGGACCTGTTTGTTTATGAGGTAAAGAACAGGGAACACGGCAGGATGGCAGGGGAGTTCAGGTCAACGGGCATAAGGCCCGGGTTTCTCGATAAATTTTACCAAAGGGGTGTAAGCATTGTCCCCGATTGGTTCGAATAAACTGACGGGGAGGGCATTATATGTTCTATTCTGTTTTGGGACTATGTTTTATTACTGTATTCGTATTCTCCATGACTGTGTTTCATTTTTTGACCCGGAAGAAGCAAAACATAGCCAGAAGAATAAAAAAATACGTCCGGCGGGACCAGGATGGGGAAGCCAACGGCCAACAGGTGAAAGCGGACAGGGAAAGACGGAGGGGCCCGGTTATTCTTGGGAGGTTTCTTTCGGAGGCGTACAGGAGCAGCATGAAGGAAGAACTGGCCATGGCCAATGTATTACTGAGGGTTGAGGAATTCTTTTTTATTCAGGCAGTGTGCGCCTTGCTGCCGGCACTGCTTTTGTCGCTTATTACCGGAAACATAATTATACCGGTACTGTCAGCCCTTTTGGGGTTTTATTCCCCCATAATTATATTACATAAAAGACAAAAGGACAGGTTACGGCAGCTGGATGAACAGCTGCCCAATGCTCTTAGCCTAATGTCCAATTCCCTGAAGGCGGGTTACGGGTTTACCCAGGCTATGGAAACGGTGATGCGGGATGCAACCCCGCCTATATCCGATGAGTTCAGAAGAGCGATACAGGAGATGAGCCTGGGGGCCACGGTGGAAGAAGCCCTTAGGGGAATGAGTGAGAGGATAGGCAGCAAGGACATAGAGCTAATGATAACAGCCATCCTTATACAGCTGCAGGTGGGAGGTAACCTGGCCGAACTGCTGGACGGCATAGCCGCTACAATACAGGAAAGGGTGAGAATCCGGGGCCAGATACGTATAGTTACCGCCCAGGGACGGCTGACCGGGGTGATTGTGGGGTTGCTGCCCTTTGCTCTGGCATTCATAATGAGCATATTCAAACCGGATTACTTAAAGGTGCTTATTATAAATCCCGTAGGCAGGATGATGCTGCTGGTAGGGCTTTTGGCCCAGTTGGTGGGTGTTTTTTTAGTAAGAAAGATCGTCAATATGGAGGTTTAGGGGGCGGTCAATATGGTGCTTTTGTGGCTTATGCTTTCAATGGGGGGGTTTGTATTCTTTGCCTGCCAGTCGGTGGGATACATAGTCCTTTGCAAAAAGTGGAGGATTGGAAACCGGCTTGCGGGTATTAAGAAGCTTACCCCGGGTACCAATGAAGAGGACGCGTTATCCAAGCCGCTAAAGGAGCGGCTGTTAATTCCGGCATGGGACAGATTTACAACCAGGATTGCACAGATGACTCCGGTAGAGATTAAAAACAGGCTCAATCACAGGATTGTAAAGGCCGGGTATCCTCCTGGGTCAGGAGTACAAAAGTTTTTAACCTTCCAGGGGGTTCTGGCTGCTACGCTTCCGCTATTGTTTTTGGGTATGGGGCTGCTCTTTAGGTTTTCCGCTTTCCGCCTGGTGGTTTTTGTTTTATGCGGGGTGATTATGGGGGTTTTGATTCCAAACATGTTTCTTATGAGCAGAATAACCCGGAGAAAGAAGGAAATACAAAGGAGGCTTCCCGACATGCTTGACCTTGTTACGGTCAGCGTTGAGGCAGGCCTTGGCTTTGACAGCGCGCTTTCGAAGGTGGTGGACAAGAGCAGAGGGGTATTGTCGGATGAACTTGGAAGGGTAATGAAGGAAATCCGGATGGGAAAACCCAGGCACGAGGCCCTAAGGGACCTGTGCCGGAGGACAGAGGTGGAGGACCTCGGGGTTTTCGTATCGGCCGTTATCCAGGCAGATCAGCTGGGGGTGGCCATGGGCAACGTGATGAGGGTGCAGTAGCATAATATAAGGGAGAGACAGAGACGGAGGATAGAGGAGGCGGCTATGAAGTCATCCATAAAGATACTGTTTCCGGTGGTATTCTTCATATTTCCTGCCATTTTCATAGTAATACTTGGACCAGCGGTTATACAGATACTTGAAGTATTCGGGTAGGTATTTAGAACTCACAACCCGGGAGGTGGTTTGTTCATGAAAAGGAATACGCGGGGAATTATGACGGCGGTAATTATAATACTTATGCTGTGTACAAGCGGTGTAAAGGCTGGCTCACTGATAGGAGATATTCCCGCCGCACCGGCATCCCTTAAAGCAGCAGATATTGGATATAATACCGTTGTGCTTACCTGGGAATCCTCAGGCAGGGTGGCCGACGGGTACAGGATATACTATACAACGACCGACCCGGGGGAAAGAAGGTCGGCGATGACCATGGTGGGAATAACCGACGGTGGTACTACAAGTTTCACCATTACCGGTCTTACAGAGGGCACAAGGTATTATTTGGGGGTAACGGCGTATAACCTGTACGGTGAGTCCGGTCTGCGAAGCGTACTCAGCATCGTTACAAAGTCCAGGGACGACCTTAAGACGGGGCAGGAAAGTACGAATACCCGGTATCCGAAGGCTCCTGCTTTGCTGAGAGCGGGTGAAATTGCTGTATCTGGCGTAACCCTGGTGTGGAATAAAAGCGACAACGCCGACGGGTACAGGGTTTATTCCTCGACAAAAAACCCGCAGGGCAGCAGAGCTAAGATGACAATGACCGGCACCACAAACGGCGAGGCAAGCTGGTACAGGGTGGGCGGGCTTGAGCCGGATTCCACATACTATTTTGCTGTGGCAGCTTATAATTCCCACGGTGTGTCTGACATATCAAAAATACTGGCATGTACCACACAACAGGTTAGTATGCCACCGACCCCAACGGAACAAAATTCCCATAATGGGGTGGTGTCGGCCGTTGCGGCGAAGAAGGACTATATCCTCAGGATAGAGGAAGAGGAACTGGCCCTTAGTGAGGATATTATCAATATAGACGGAAGGACGATGTTTCCGCTACGGGCTTTTTTTGAAATACT